>Ga0172382_10000491_pt1 | contig 74808 bp, 72 predicted proteins | sample Leawel138RmetaG_FD_122245 | JGI IMG/M metagenome (GOLD analysis project Ga0172382, IMG submission 122245) | Leachate microbial communities from a municipal landfill in Southern Ontario, Canada - Leachate well 138R metaG | ecosystem: Engineered > Solid waste > Landfill > Unclassified | place...
AGAAAACCGGTGCCGAAGCTGCCAGGTTATTCAACGTCCATCCGTCCACGGTCTCACGTCTTCTGCAGAGGGCAAAACAGCTCCCTTAACACGGTTTTGCGTTCCATTGCGCCCTAAACCCCTTGATCCAAGCTGGGCAGGCGAGTAGCAAGATCGCTCGAGGGGGCTCTACACGGCAGTCCTTCTTGGAGTTCCGAAAATCTTCGAAACTCAGTTGGTCGTCGCTCAACCACCTACAGAAGCAGAAATAAAAGACGCCGTTAACTTCTTTCCGGAAAATAGGAGAAAAGAAGTTCTAGAAATACTCGATTTTTATCAGGACATTTATCCGACCTATGTAGACCAGAGATGCGCTATTGCGGCAAATAATATTGAGCTGGCTTTGGATGAGAGATTTAAACAGAATCCGCGAGATCGGGAGCGCTTTAAGGACTTTACATTTGGATTTTCCTCCTACGAGCACCCTTGGGTGGGTAGTTTCACCTTGGTAGCGCCCACCAATTACACGACTGTCACCGTTGACGAAAAAACAATCTACCTTTACACCGGCTCAGATCGGATCTATTTTTGGTTAAACACTCCAAGAATATCTCCAGCACAGCGATGGGTAGCAAGCATGAAAAATAAGCTAGAAGGTAGTTTCTGGCGCGCAGTCGAGATTTCATTAGCTGTGCTAGGCTTTTTGTTCGCGCTGGGATTAATCGCTTACGCTTTGGGTTTGGGGACCTTTATCTAGACCCCTAGGTCGTTCGGTCTGCCATCCCGCTTGGGTAGGCCTTCTTTTTTTTTCCTTGCGCTTCAGACTTCAGTGTCTCCTCGTTGGTTATGTAAAGTCGAAGGGGCCGTATCTCTCTGGTGCCGCTCGTCGTCGATGACGATGAAGTGAGACCGGAGCCGGATTGGGAGTACGTTGCCCGAGAGCTTCACAAGAAGCACGTCAATCTTAACCTTCTTTGGAAAGAGTAGCGGTGCACCACCCGATGGCGAAGCGGGGCCTTGCCAGGCATGGTTGCTCTGGAAGGTGAAAACTAGAACCAGACCTTTTTGGCGTTGATCGAACCGTCGAAATCCCGGCCACCCTTCACCGACATGAACTGCCCCACGCGTTGTTCTGCCGTGGAGAAGATTTCGTTGAACGAGAGCTGGTGGTTTTTGTAGTAGCCGTTGCCGTAGTGCTTTTGCATGGAAGATGCAGTATCAGGCCTGATATATACCCAGGATTGTCGTACCCGGGGGTCGGCCTTCGGTAGGGCTACCCCGATCCGCTGTCCGGGGCGATCGACGGTGACGATGCGATACTTGCTGTTCACTTTGAGAATCTGCGCTTCTGCCGGCTCTCGAGTCAAACCGCACACCCCTACCAGTACGGCTGCGATCATTAGAAATTGAAGAAGTTTTCTGTTCATTTTGCCTCCTGAGGGAAGGATTTCCGAGTGTGCTTGAAAGCACCTACCGGCACCCTGCAACATCCTCGGCGGATTGGGGTATAATAAGCCTATGAAAAGACTCAGCCTACTCTTTCTGCTCTGGGGACTGACTCTCTCAATGGTCCACGCCCAAACTCTGGGCTCGGCACTAACATCGGTGGAGCATCAGGTCCAGCAGATGCTGGCCAGGACTTCGGGTGAAAGTTGGGGGGTGCAGACCGCCGTCGACGACCTGGAACGTCTGCTGGCGCAAACTCAACGTCTGGCCGAGGCGCTGGCCCTGAACGACGCCCGAAAGGTGGAGGAACTGCAGCGCGGCCTCTCGGTGGCCGCTCGTCGGGTCAAGACCTCGAGTGTTTTACTGCCGACCGAGGAGCTTTCGGGGGTCGAGGATATGCTGGCCACCCTGGAACAGGTGGATCAACGGTTGACCGGTCTGCGTTTGCGCTTCGGAAGCCGGGCGAACCTGGTGGTCGGGAGTTTGAGCGAGGTGGGTCTGAGTCAGGATGAGCCGGGCGGGGAGTACACCAACCTGGAGGATCTCCTGATCGACGTGCGGGACGCCCGGCGGCTGGCCGAAACGCTGGGGAGCGTCCGCTTTCCTCGATGGGGCTTTGAGCAACGAGGTATGCATAACCTCGACCCTTTGCAGCTGAACCGGTTTGTTCGGGCCGGCTGGGAGCTGGAGAGACAGCTCTCCGGCCATCTCGACGAAGTCTCGGAAAGCCTGCCTGCCTGGGACCGTTTCGAGCGGGAGTACGATCGGTTGGGTTACATGGGTACCGGTTCGCAGGTCCGGCAGTTGCAACGGGTCATGGAAAGGCTCAGCCGGTTTTACTCCTCAGGGCCTTAGTTTAAGGTTCGTGATTCGGAGGAAAGCTACAGTATGAGTTCCCCAAGTTTGAGCGATGAGCTCTCCCAGCTAAGCAGGAAAAGTCTTACGACCCTCACCCTTTCCGCCCTAGATTTTGTGATCCCCGGCGACTACGTGAATTCCACCTCCCTCGATGATATGGTGCAGATGGTGACCGGCGACGTGAGGGCCGGCCGCCTGCAGGCCATTTCGAACCACGTGGATCAACTCTACGCCGAGGATTCTGGAGCACGCCGAGCAGTCGGGATTTACCACCTGACCGACACCGCCGACAAAGCGATCGCTGCCGCCGCGCTGGCCAACAAGGTCGGTGAAAAAGTCGGCATTCTTTCCTTTTTGTCCAAGGTCACACCCAAAGCCGATACCACCCAAACCATCGATTTCTGCTTAAAATTGACCGCCGAAGTCCTTGCTCATCTTTCGCTGCACGGTCTGAGCACCGAATCGGTGGGCGACTGGGTGCGCTCGCTCAACGGAGAAGCTTACAGCAACGAAGCGGCCCTGCGCATGGCGTGCATCATCGGCCTGGACGGGCTCATCCCACTGGGTCCCGACTTCTTAACTAAGGTCAGTGACAAGCTAGAGGGGGGCGGCTCCGGCCTGGGATTGGCTGACAACGCCCTCTTCAAGAAGCTTTCCGGCTTCATTCCCGGCGGCGACCTGATAGCCAAGACCGGGTTCATCACTCAACTGGTAAAAAACGCGACTTCTCCGGTAGACTCCTTCATGACTCGGACCGGTCTGACCAGGGAAAAAGTGGCCGACAAACTCCGGGGCATCACGGATTTTTCTGATAGCAAGCTAGACTATCTGGCTGCCTTTCTCGATGCCTCCACCAGCTACATGAGCCACACCGGCACCCAGAGCGTGGCCCGTCATCTGGTGGCCAGATCGGCAGAACGCTTCAACTACCAGGTCAAGACCTGATCAGAGTCGGCTCAGAAGAGAAATAGCGCCCGCCACCCAGTCTTGGTCAGTCAGCTCGTTTCGAGGGGAACCCAGGGCTTTGCGGTAGAGCACGCTGGCCAGTCGGTAAACCTCCAGAGCCTGGGGGGGGGAGAGTTCCCAGGCCAATCGCTTGAGGCGTTCCGGGAGAGCTAAGGGAAATGGCCACAAGCATTCCAAGGTCATTCGTTCCAGGGAGCCGACGGGGCTCCTATGGATTTTGAGCACCTGGTAGAGGCCTCGCAGGACTGATTCGGCCCGGTGAGGTTCCAGGATCGCCATGTCGACCAGCAGGGGAAGCCGCTCGAAATCTCCGACGGGATACTTGCAGACGGCTCTCTTCAGCATCTCCGCGGCTTCTTCGGTTCGTCCCAGTTCTTGGGCCACCCGAGCCAGTTCGGCTATCTCTTGCGGGTGGTCAACTTCTTCATAGCTCTGGTACCATTCTTGAGTCTTCTTCAGGATGGCTTCGAACCTCACCAGCTGGTCAAACTGCTGATGAGCTTCGGCCAACCGATAAGATAAAGCCGCGTATTCCAGATACACCGTCCGGCAACGTAGGAGCGCGAGGCGGGCCTGGAACCCGTCGCCGATGAAGAAATTGGGGATCTGATAGCTCTCATCGTGAGAAAGAGGAGGGTATCGCGGTGGGAAGCGCTGCAATTTTGCTACCAAATGCCATTTAAACCATTCGGCCTGGGAGGCTCTTCGTTCCAGCCGCCATCCCTCCAGGCGCCTCCGGTTGAGCTCTGGGAGCAGCTTCGGTTTAGAACCCCACCTGAGCTTCTCGACGATCTTCACCAGGGCGGTTGTCTGAGAAGACTGGCAGCGCTGGGCCAGGTCGATGACGGACCAAATTCCTTGAAGGTAGTTTTCCTTAAAGTCCATGTGAGTGACCCAATCAGGAGTGAGATGGCGCACCGTGTCCAGGTAGGAGTGAACCTGTAGGAAAGTACTGAGCCTCTCTGGTTTCAGGCCCCGGGGTAGAAAATAGGAGCAGAGGTAGAGGTTCTCAGCTTGAGGCCAGAGGCCGAGCGCTTCGGCGGCTGCTGCCAGGTTCAGGCAGAACGCCTGGATCGCTCTGGGGAAGGCCGCTCCAAGCTCCACGCAAAGACTGTACTCGCCTTGCAACTCCCTAAACTCTTCCTGGTTCAGGACGAGACGAGGGTAGCTCGAAGCAAATTCAGCATCCACATCCTCGGCATAGCTTTGCTCTTCTGGAGTCAGTCTCTTAGAGATAAGAGGGCGAAGGTGGTAAAGGGCGGCCAGATGGTCTCCTCGCCGCATGGCGGCCCGAGCCAGAAGCATGGGAGTGTAGGCGGCTTTGGGGTTGGCTTCGACCAGGTGCTGGGCCGCGGCAAGACACGCCGGGTGTTCCAAGCTTCCCCAGATGGCTCGACCCAAGACTCGACCGAATTGCTTCAGAAACTGCTGATTGTTCCAGAAGTGCGGTTTTTCCAGGAAGGCCTTGACCAATTCCAGGACCCCTTCTCTCCAGCGCTCCCTGCGAGCCGGGGAGACGGCAGCCTCGGTTCGAGTGATATTGAGGGGCGTTCGGTTGCAAAAGACGACGGTCCTCAAGCCCGCCAGGGGCGGCTCTTCCAGCAGGTAGGCGACTCCCTCCACAACCACCACGGACCGATCCTCGATGTGCCAGTGGCAGTAGAGTTGAAAGTCGAAATCCGGGCGGTGGAGGGCGACGCCCGGCGTAGCATGCTGGGGCAGACTGGGATCGTTGAGGGTCATGAGCGACCTGGTCGAAGGGGGCGGAGAGTGCAAGGACAGGCCGTTGAAGATCCAGGGGAAAGAGGTCCAGGCTAAGTGACTGGCCAGGAACTCGGCCACTTCCCCGGGATCTTTCATGGAGGGGTGGGTCAACTCGATCTCCACGCCCTGCTGCGCTCCCCAGTCCTCCAGGCGTTCTTTTCCACTTTCCCATTTTCGCTTGATTCCCTCACAGCCGACGGCAAAGGTCCCCTCGGGGGGCCACCCATGCCGAGCCAGAGCCAGTTGCGAGATTCCATGGTCGGCGCGGCTGACCAGGAGATAGTCTTCGAGATGCTTGAGGTACTCGGGAGTAAGGTGGGTGGAGGTGCGCCGGATGGTCAACCGCTGCCTCGTCAACTCGAAGCTCACGGGGTCGTCGCCGTCGGCCTGGAGCCACGCGCCGAGTAGAAAAAGGACATCGGTCCAACTCTCCAAAGAGAAATTACCGAGCTTTTCCAGCGCCTTCTTGCGGTCGAGCGTGAAGCTCCCCTGGCTGTCGTAAGTCCCCTCCGAAGTGAAACGGTTGAGGTGCTCCTCAAGGTTCATGGCGAACCATTCGGCGCACACTGCCTTAGACCATCTGCTTCTAGGCCATAGGAGTGTCTAGCGGAACAGGTGGAAGGTCCGAACTGTAGACCCAGCGCTGAAAAAACGGGAAAAGATCTTTTCCGGAAACGGCCGAAGAGATGGCGACCAGGTCGTCGGTGGTGGCGGTACTATCCCGGTGTTGGGTCCCGTACTGCTTCAGGATCTCGAAGAAGGTTTCATCTCCCACTTCTTTTCTCAAGGCGTGAATGGCCAGGGCCCCGCCCTGGTAGACCTTGGCGTCGAAGAGGCGATCGGCGGCCGGTTCGGCGATGGGGTCACTGGAACCGTAGCGCTTCACGATCTGCTCGGCCCGGGCCAGGGCTCGATCCCGCGCCTCCACTCCCTGGTCGTGTTCCGTCCAGAGCATCTCGCAGTAGCTGGCCAGGCCTTCGTTTAGCCAGATGTCCTTCCAGTCGCCGGGAGACACGCTGTTTCCGAACCAGTGGTGAGCCATCTCGTGCACCAGGACCCGATCCATTCGTTGCTCTCCGGTCACCATTCCCCGGTCGTAGAGGGGCAAGGTCTGGGTTTCCAGGGCGGCGGCTCCTCCCAGATTGGTGTCCATCACGATATTGCCGTAGCTCTCGAACGGATAAGGGCCGAGCTTCTCGGTCAGAAAACTCATCATTTCGGGGACCCGGGCAAAATCGCGCTGGGCTTTCGCCACCAGGTCGGTGGGGAAGTAGTTTTGGATGGGGACCTTCCCGTCCAAGCTTTGGGATTCGAAACGCTGGTACTCGCCCACGTGTACGGTGCTCAGATAACTGGCCATCTGATCTCGGGCTTCAAAGTGAAAGGTTCGAGAGTCGGCCTGTTCGTCTACCGCCGTGAGCACCCCGTTGGCCGCCGCTATCAGGGGGCGGGGCACGTTGATATGAAAGCTGTAGGAGGCCTTGTCGGTGGGGTGGTCGTTGACCGGAAGCCAGGCCCGGGTGCCGTCCGGCTCGGAGACCACGAAGCTACCACCCTCGAAGGTGTTCCAGCCCAAGGGCACGGGGGCGTGCTTGGAATGCAAAGGTTGGGGTTGGCCGTTGTAGTCGACCTGGAGTTCAAACTCCTGGCCCTTGGAGAGGCGGCGGGCCGGAGTTACGATCAGCTCACCGTCTTCGCGCTTGTAGCGGGCCTCTTTTCCATTGATCTTGACCGACTCGATGTCAAAACCCACAAAGTCGATGTTGAGTTGGTCCAGGTCCTGGGTGGCCTGGGCCCTCATCTTGGAGGTGGCGTCCAGCGCTCCTCCGGGCTCAACTTGGATATCGGCGTCGTAATGCTTGGCGTCGTATCCACCGTTTCCGATACCCGGGATGCGGCTATCTCCGGCCGAGGCGGCACCCTTTCGGGACGGCGGTTCAAATCGGAGAGAACTTGAATGCTGGTGGAGATGATGGATACACATTGCCTACCCAGTATGCAAGAAAACAGGGTCCTTGATTGTAAGGGATTTGTAAACTTGGAGAGGTGTCAAGCTTCAACTAATGTGCTAGGGTTTTTCGGAAGCCGATGGCTTCGAAGGAATACTCGTGGTGGGGCGGTCCTTCTTGAAAGCCGGAGGAACGGTAGAGTTCGATCGCTCCTAAGCGACTGCGTAAAACATCCAGCTCCATGACCGAAAAGCCCAGCTCTCGGGCGCGCTGGAGGGAGGCCTCCACCAGAGCCCGAGCCACTCCCTGGCCACGATTGGCCGCGCGCACCCAGAGGGTCTTCATCTCGCACACCCCCGAGGCACTCATGGGCTTTATGCCCACGCAGCCAGCCTCCACACCATTGACCACTGCCACCAGAAAGTCGCCATCGGGAGCGAAAGCCCCGGGAAAGGAAGCGTAACCTTCGATGTGGGGCAGAAAGGTTACGGGATCGGCCTCCATCTCGGCCGCCGTGGCCTCCACGTATTCGGCGACCAGGCGGTGCCCGAGCGGGTGGGATTCAGGGTCGTTGAGGATCGTACGGATGGTGATTTCAGGGGGCATAACCTGGTCTTCTTTGCTATCGAAGGCTTTTTCCTCTCCTCCAGGGCGAACCTTTGTTCGCGAGAACATGGGGAAATGCGTAAAACGTTGCTTTCTGTGGTTGTCCTTTTTCTGCTCGCTCCCGGCTTGGCAGAGCCCGCTCCGGAAGAACCGACCATACCGGCTGAGAAGCCCCAGTGGCACCAACGGGGCTTGCAGTCATCCCGTTCAGGCAGGTTGCCGAACCAGACTCGATCGGTGGAGCATTCCGGAAGTTGGATCAAGGTCAGCACCCCCGACGGGCGGGACGGCTGGGTCCGAGTGGATTCGTTGAACTTCGAACCGGAGATAGAGCCTGACCTGGGGCCCCTCTGTTTCGGACAAAAGCTCAGCCCGGAACAGAAGCAGGCCATCAACGATATCGCTTACGACCTGGGTCGGCGGGGCTTTCGGGTGCAGGCCGACGACATCGCCGTTTTTATGGCTTTGGAGACGGGCGGCACCTTCGACCCGGCGATTCGGGCCCAGGGACGGCCCAACGGCGCGGTGGGGCTGGCTCAGTTTACGGAGGTGGCGATCCGCGATATGAACAGCCGTAGACCTTCCCACGATCAGTTGTCGGCGGCTCGACTGGCCGCGATGACCTTTGAAGAGCAGAGCAAGATCGTGGCGGAATATCTCAGTGGGGTGCTGGGCACTCGAGGAATGAAGGGTCGGGAGGTCTCAGGCCACGATCTGTATGCCGCGGTTTTCGCTCCTCGGGCGGTGGGCCAACCCGATTCGTTTGTGGTCTACGGTCGTGACCGGGACGGCGGAGCCTACCATCGCAACGCCTCTTTGGATAAAAACGGGGATGGAGTCATCACCAAGTCGGAAATGGCGGAGCGGTTCGGAGTCTGGCTGGCCCGGGGCCAGGGGCTCCGAGGTTAGCTACTCGCTCAGGGCGCTTGCGATCGCCGTATCATAGGCTGCGGTGAGCGAAAAAACCTTAGCCCGTAAGCGTCTTCGATAGCCTTGATCGATCTGGCCGGAGGTGGCCCGGAGAGCAAACTCTTCATAATCGTTGGGGTCGCACAAGACCATCACGCTTTCGCTGTTCTTGGCAGCGGCCCGTAGCAAGGTAGGGCCCCCGATATCGATCAACTCGATGAGTTCGTCGGTACTCTGAATGGAGGCCGGAGGAAAGGGATGGAGGTTGACCACCACCAGGTCGATGGGCTCCACACCGATCCGGTCGGCCTCCTCTTCGTCTTGTCCGCGACGGTACAGGATGCCACCGTGGATCTCCGGCTGCAGAGTCTTGACCCGTCCGCCGAAACACTCCGGGAAACCCGTAAACTCGGTGATGTCTATGGGGCGAACTCCGCACTCTCTCAAGGCCCTCGCGGTGCCGTCGGTGGACAGAAACTCGCAACCGGGGGCGACCTGAGCCAGCGCTTCGAGCAGTTGCTTCAAACCGGTCTTGTCGGCTACCGAAATGAGCGCTCTCTCAAACACGCGCCACCTCCTTTTGCAAGTAGTTAAGCCAGGGCTCTATGGCCGCCCGAGTCTGCTCGGCCGCCGGTCTGACCAGCCTGAGGGGACTGCCCAGGGCCTCGATCTGGCGGGGCTGCAGTCTGGCCCAGTAAGGGGCCACTTCGGGATCGCTTTGCAGCAAGCTCACCAGGTCTCCCTCTTGCAGGGTGAGTTTTCTCACTTTCTCGTGGGCATCGGGATACCCCACTGAAGAGAGGAGCACCTGGGCGGGACCGGAGACCACCTCGGACAGAGCCTCCAGCCTGCGGGCCATCAACTCTCGATCGACAAAAAGCTTGCTCAAGCCTTGAGCTGTACGGTCGGCTGCCACCGCCAGCCCCAGCAGGAGCCTGGGTTGAAATCGCGCCGAGGCCGAGTTGGTGAGATCCCGCTGATGTTCGGAGATCTGGTCCATGTAGTAGGTGAAGATGGTGGGCAGAAAAGTCTTCCAGAGGCTCTTGATGTTTTCCCAGGTGATGGGGTTTCGTTTGTGAGGCATCGCCGAGGAGCCCACCTGGTGGGCGCTGTCGAACTCTTCGGCCACTTCGGCGATCTCACTGCGTTGGAGATGCCGCAGGTCGTCGGCCAGATTGGCTAGGACGCCGAAGAGCGCGCTGATGTGGTGCAAGACCGCAAGAGCCGGTTCCGGATGGGTGATCTGGGTGGAGCAGCGGTTGGGGGTAAGCCCGAGTTCTTGCAGAACCTCCTGCTCCAGGGCCCGGGGATCGTCAAACAGCAGACCCAGGGCCACGTAGGCTCCCACGGCTCCCGAAAACTTGCCCCGTAAAAGCTTGAGACTCCGCTCGAGTTCTTGCATTCCGGTGCCCAGCCGCTCGGCGAAGGTGGCCATCACGTAGCCGAAGGTGGTGGGCTCGGCGAACTGCCCGTGGGTCCGTCCGATGCAAGCGGTCTCGGCGTGTTCCTCCGCCAACCGAACCAACTCCTGAAGGACCTTCTTCAGTCTCGGCAGGACCAGCAGTTCCACCCCCTCCCGCAGGCGTAGCAGGTGGGCGTTGGAGAGAATGTCGTAAGAGGTCGCTCCCAGGTGGATGAAAGGGGCCACCTCGGGAGGGCTGTGGCGGGCCATCACGTTGACCACCGCTTTGAGATCGTGGCGCACTCGGTCCTCTTCCTCGATGATCTCCTCGGGCTTTATTTTGCCAGGGAGTTCAGCCGCGGTTCTTTCCACGGCTTCGGCATCCAGCAGCCCCCGGCGAGCCAGAGCTCGCAGCAGGGCCAACTCCACCCGCACGCAATGGCGGCAGTACAGATCCCGGTCGGAAAGCAAGACCGCCTGTTCGGCCAGGCGACCCTTCAGGTAGCGGGCGATCAGAGGGTCTGGTAAAGAGAGTCGATCAGCCATGGGATTTTAGGATGTGTTCGGCCCGGCCAGGGCCCACCGAGACGATCCGCACGGGGATGCCCACAAACTCCTCGATCCGATCGATGAACCTCCTGGCCGTCTCTGGAAGCTCCGAGTACTGCTTGATTCCGGCGATCTCGCCGAAGCCTTCAAACTCTTCATACTGGGGTGTGCAGGCGGCCAAATGGTGGATGCGGGAAGGGAGAGACCGGATCACCTGATCACCGTCTCGATAGCCAACCACCAGCTTCAGCCTGGGTATCCCGGCCAGCACGTCCAGCTTGGTGAGCGCCAATTCAGTGAGGCCCGAGACCTGCACTGAGTGCTTGACCGCGACCAGGTCCAGCCAGCCGGTGCGGCGGGGCCTACCCGTGGTGGTGCCGTACTCCTGGCCGGCCAGGCGCAGCCAGCGCCCCATCAACAGCTCATCACCGGCCAGAGCCTTCTCTTTGTCCTCTTCGGTCATCGTTACTTGACCTCGGAGATCCTGAGTCTTGATGGTGTCGTACTCACCCAACTCCCCGAGATAGGGGCCTTCGCCTACCCGGGTGGAGTAAGCCTTCACGATCCCGATCCGGCGCTCGGGCACGAATGCTGTCCCGCTTCCGGACACGCAGCTACCCAGGGTGACCGAAGAGGAGGTCACGTAGGGGTAGCTGCCCCAATCGATATCCAAAAGACAACCCTGGGCGCCCTCGAAAAGAAGGGACTTGCCCTGGCGGCTGTAGTCCTGCAGCAACTGCGCGGTATCGCAAACCAAGTGCGCGAACTTCTCTGCCAACTCCAGAACCCGGGCCAGTTCTCGCTCCACATCCAGGGGCTCCAGAGCGTAAATCTTGGAGAGCAAGTCATTCTTGAAGGTGGCCACCGAGCGAAAGCGATCGCTGAAATGTTTCACGTCGACCCGGCCGTCCTGGGTCACCAGTTCGCCCACCCGCAGGCCCCGCCGGGAAGCGCGATCTTCATAGCACGGGCCGATACCCTTGGCGGTGGTACCCAGTTCCTGAGCTTTGTGGCCGTCGATGACCTTGTGCCAGGGCATCACCAGGTGGGCCCGGTCGGAGAGGTAGAGATTGGAGCAGTTCACCCCCCGTTTGGTGAGGGTCTCAATCTCATCGACCAGTCCCTCGGGGCACACTACTACTCCCGCACCAATGATGTTGCTCACCCGGGGATAGAGAATGCCTGAAGGGATCAGGTGGAGCGGATAGGAGACGCCGTCCCAAACGATGGTATGACCGGCGTTATTGCCGCCGTTGTAGCGGACCACGCAATCGAAACTGCCGTCTTCCAGCAACGAATCGACGATTTTACCCTTGCCCTCGTCCCCGTACTGGGCACCGACCACCAAAGTTGACATAGCATCGGACCTCCTGGACCGATGCCGGGCTTCTCGTCGTATGACCGGAGACCTTTTAGGGCTTGCTCTCTTTAAATTTTTGTGTACGGATGGCAACAATCGGGCAATGGAAACCCTTCACGATTTACAAATTCGATCTTCCGGACCCTTCACCGAGCGGCCATGATGTCATCACAGATAAAATGACTCAACCATCTCATTAGGAGTGTGCAACTATGCGGAGATTACGCAGTGGCGGGGGCGGCGCATTTCGCCGTGCTCGCGTCTCGACACCACGAAATACCAATCAGGCAGTGCCAAGCGTCCGGCAGCAGTCGCGCGCCTCTACCGCTCCAAAGACGCAGGCTACCGCAGGACCAGCGTCCAACAGTCCTGCCGAAAAGGTCGCGGTTTCCAAAGAGGCCGCACAAAGCAAGCCCGCAGACGAAGCGGCGGCCCAGTCCAAGGCGCAGGGTCTTTTGGGTAATATGTGGGACGGGCTCAAGAACCTCAGTAACGCCGGTAAGAGCTTCGAATTCGATGACAAGGAGCGGGAAAAAGCCAGCGCAGGGCTTTCCGCACTCAAGAAGATGGCCGGCGAAGACGGGGTACTCACTCCTGCTGATCGGGGCAACATCATCGGTCAGATGGACAGTGCGATCACCAGTGAAAAGAATAAAACGGTCAGTCGAATCGCCGACGGTAAGATCCAGGAGGCCAAGAACAACCGCGGTCCCCTGCGCAAGGCACTGTTTCCTAACGCCCCCCTTGTGTCCAAAGTGGGGGGCCGCAAGAAACAAGAGGCGCTGAACGACCCTCAACACATGGCAACGGCTCGAAATCAGGCCCTGGGCGAGCTGAATCAGGGTTTCAAAGAGATGGGTATGAAAACCGAGGCGCCGGTCAGCATCGGCCAGGGGTTGCAGAACGCGCGACAGATGCCCTCGATCAGTCTGGAAGACACCAACGCCTTTAAAGATACCATGTTGATGGTACGGGAAAAGGCCAAAGCCATGGGACTCCCGGAAGGGAAGTTTAAAGAGGGTCTACCGGTGGCTTTTCTGCAGGATGTGCTCGACGGCAAACCGGCCGCCAGCCTACTGAAGCACCAGGTCAACCCTTTCGGCAAGTAACCTTAGGATTTCGGGCCAATTCCTTATTTCAGCCCCTGGAGGAGTTCTACGAAATACTCAGCCCAGGTTTGGATAGGACCTTCCAGGCCGTTGGCGTGGAGCATCAGCCTGCCTTCCACGATTCCCACCGCTTTGTAGAAGTCATCGGGACAGAGCTCTCTTTCTCGGAGGTGGGCGTGATTGTAGGCATAGGTAGCCAGTAGTTCACCGGCCGCCACCAACAGGCAGATGCGCGCTAAGACGTTGGGAGCTTTGAGCAGAGCTTTGCGAAAGAGCACGTGCTCCAGATAGCGACTCAGCTCTTGGGAAAACCATTCCGGGTACTCGTTGGGGGGCATTTGCAGAACCACCTCGGCACCGAGAGCGGGGCTCTCGAAACCCTGGTCCTGGGTCAGGGCCCGGGCGATCGCGCTTGAAACCACCGGCTCCTTGGACTCCATGACCGGAATCAACTTTCGGCTGATCAGGTTCACGCTCCACAGGCCTTCCTGTTGAAGGGGAACGGGCTTGGAAAGATATTCCGTGCCACCGCCGGTGACCGCCATGACCAGGCGCCACACGGCCTGGATCAATCCGTAACGAGGGTGTTGAGAAACTCCGGCCCGGCAGAACTCTTCCAACTGCAGGTAGTTAGGCCAATCCACCGCCTGCTCTCCCCACAAGCTCCATTGGCTATCGGCGGAGACCTCTTCGCACTCGGGGAGGGCCAGCAGATAGCTCAGCTCGGCCTCTCTTCCCTCCAGCGGTCGGCCCTTAGATTGGGCTACCGCGGTGCAGTAGAAGCTCAATCCCAGAAAGACTCCGTCGGGGGTGGCCATGGGGGCAAACGGAAAGGTTTGGCAGGCGGTGGGCTTGTTGGAGAAACCGCCATGTTTGTGGAGACTGCAGAGGCGATCTTCGTCCAGGAAAAAGCACGAACCGTTGAGTTTGGCCACAAAAACTCGGTCGTCGACAACCTGGAGGGGGGTGAAGCCCTCGTTGACCAGCTTTTCGGTGGTAGTGGAATGTTGGATGCGAGCGACGTCTTGAGGGGTGATCTCAACTTGAAAGTCGGAGCAGCTCTTGCCGCAAGAGATGCAGTCATACTGCAGAGGGGGTGTGTGCATTCCGGCCGGATTCGGTGACGAAAGACGAACTCCCGCGGACCGTATCACCAATTTTCTAGGATAAATTCAGCCATCAAGACTTCGGGATCCAACCCACAATCGACCCCGTAACCGTTGAAACCGTGGGGAGCCCCCGGATACTGCACCAGAACCGCTCGGTTGCCCGCCGCAGCCCAACGGCAAGCCATGCGTCGGCTGTCCTCGGCCAGTAGATCGGCGGTACCCACCAGAAAAAGCCCGGCGGGCATGGGAGAGAGATCGCCGTACAGAGGCGAGTAGCGAGGGTCGCGCCGTTGCTGGTCGGATCTCCCGGGAAGGAAATATTCCAGGTATTGATTCATGTCCTCGGGGCTCAGATCCGGAAAATCCTCGGGGCGGGCGTTTCTCCACACCTCGGAGCGGCCCAGATCGAAGACTCCGTAGAAGAGGACGGCACTTTGAAAGGCCGTACGCTCTTCAGGGGTCAATCGGCAGAGGGTGAGGGCGGCCAGATGTGAGCCCGCGGAGCCTCCGGTGATGGCCAACTTGTTCAGGTCCCAGGGGTTGTCCAGCAGCCACCGAGCAGCCGCTTCGCAGTCGTCGGGGGCGGCCGGGAAGGGGTGCTCGGGGGCCAGCCGATAGTCGGGGCTCACGACCACCGCCCGGGTGCGCCGGGCCAGAGCCCAGTTTCTCTTTTCGTCACTCAGCGCCGAACCCAGGGCCCAGCCACCACCATGGACGGCCAGGACCGCCCCTTGTAAAGTTCCGGCCGGGACCAGCACCCGCAGCCGGACTCCCTGAAACTCCTCCCAGCGCGACACTTCCCCGGGCTGCAGGTCTTCGACCTCGGCCCCGGCCAGCCAGGCGCGGCCGGCTGCCAGCTTTTCTTCATCGGTTTGGGGTGTTTCCTGGGCCCGCATGTCCCGCAGGGCCTGCATGATGTGATCGAAGGCGTGAGGGGGGCACCCGGGATCCAGTTCGCTGAACTGACCCTGGTCTGCCCAGGTGAGCCGGGATAAGATCGGTAGGGCTAAAGCTGATAAAAGAAATTCTCGGCGCTTGAGGAGCATGAAGGTTGGTTCGCAATGGGCTTCGGCAGCTCCCGCAACAAGCTACCGGCAAAGGGCAACAATTTGATCTCAACGTTTACACTTCGGCAACATTTCTTGGAACCGAATTAGACCGGGACATGGGCACAATATGGCTATGACCAAAATTGCTTCCAAACCTCCCTCCTCTTCCCCCAGCGTACAAAAGTCGACCCCGGCGAAAGCTTCCGGCGGTGCGGCTCAGTCGTCGGCCAGAACCTCAGCGGTAACGACCGGCTCGAGCGATGTGGCCAAGGTGTCCAAAGAGGCGAGCGCCACACCCACCGGTAACAGCGGTGTCGGCAACCTGATCTCCGGATTGATGGATTGGGGCGGGACGCCCACCGCCGACGCTGGAAAGCAAGCTGCCGAAACCAAGCCCCTGGAGTTGGATAAAGGTCAGCTTCTCCGTAAAGGGGCCAGCGGAGACAAGGTCTCCCAACTCCAGGAGATGCTCAACTCCAAGGGGGCAAAGCTAGACGTCGACGGCAAGTTTGGACCCAAAACTCTGGAAGCCCTCAAGAAGTTTCAACAGAGCAACGAACTCGGTGTCGACGGCGTCGTAGGTCCCAAGACCCTGGAAAAACTCAACGGAGCGGCAGCCGAGGGCAAGGCCACGGACTCTCCCGACGGCAAACAGGTCGAACCTCCGGCCGGAGACAAAGCCGTGGACCAGACCCCGGGGGCGGACAAGGGCCAGGGGACCGATGGGACCGGCCAATTTGCAAACACCCGGGAAGCCCTCAATAAACTCCCTGAGAAACTGAGCAAGTACGCCGATGCCTTCCAGGCAGCGGGTGAGAAGTACGGAGTCGATCCTCGCTTCCTGGCCGCCATCTCGATGCACGAAACCGGCAACGGTACCTCCAGCGCTTTCCGAAACAAGAACAACGCCATGGGGATCTCGGGTAAGGGAGGACCCAAGCACATTTCTTCGGTGGAGGAGTCCATCAACATCATGGCCAGAACCCTGGCCAAAAAGGACGGCTACTACAAAGGCAAAAACACCATCGGTGATATCGGCAAGGTCTACGCGCCCTCCGGTGCGGCCAACGACCCCACGGGGCTGAACGCTTACTGGGCCGGAGGCGTGGCCAAGAACTTCAAGATGTTCGGGGGAGACCCGCTGTCTCAGGTGGTCTTTCGTTAGGACCTGAGAAGCTCGAGGGGGCGACCGTTCCAGCGGGGAAAGAGTTCGCTATTCGAGGATATCCCTAGATGCTGCCCGGCAACTCCGGCAAACAACTGCCGAAAGTCTGTGGTCACCGGCAGGTCCCGCCCGTCTTCCAGATTGTCTCGAGAGAGAGGGCCAACCTGGCCGTAAACCTTACCTCCGGCAACTTCGCCCCCCAGCACGAACATGCACGATCCTCGCCCGTGGTCGGTGCCACCCGCTCCGTTTTGGGCCACCGTGCGGCCGAACTCGGTCATAGTCATGAGTACCACCGATTCTTGATGCTTACCCAGATCGGTCCAGAAAGCGTCGATCGAATTGGCCAGGTCGGCGGCGCGGTTGGCGAAGATTCCACGCCCTTGGCCTTGCGCCCGGTGGGTATCCCAGCCGTTGGATTCGGTGAAGGCGATCTCCAGGCCCACCTCACTTTTGACCAGAAACGCGATCTGCCGCAAGGAACGCCCCAGCGGCGATCTTGGGTAACGGACCCCGGGAGCAGGCTTGTACGCTTGATAGCGTCGGGCACTCAGAACATCGGCAGCTTCAAACGCTTCACTTCCTCGGCGCCGCAGGGTCTGTTGAGTGGCCTGACGGTAAAGCGTTTCCAGGCTATCGCCGGTTGCTTCCGAGGTGGATTGGATCTTGAAGTCATCCAGAGAGGAGATAGCCAAAGTCGGCTGCTGCCCGTACAGAGACTTGGGGAGGGCTTCGGTCAGGGCCACACTGCGAAAAGGCGTGGCTTCATGGCCGAGCAGACCGGAGGCCCGGTTGAGCCATCCGGAAGCCGCGTTCTTGCGGTCCACGATCCCGGTTTCCATGTAGTCCTGGGCGTCGAAGTGAGAACGGGTGGTATGGGGTGAGCCGATGCCGTGGACGATGGCCAGTTGCTGTTCCTGAAAGTGGTGTTGCAGGGGCTTTAGTGAGGGATGCAATCCGTAGCGGCCGTCCAGTTCCAGGGCCTTCCCTTCTCCCTGGTGGGGCAATAAGAGTTGGGGCCTCAGGTTCTTAAGCTCTTGGTCGTGGAGAGGCTGTACGGCTGCTAAACCGTCCATGGCGCCCCGCTGAAACAGCGCCACCAGGGTTTTTCGAGAGCCTGACTGGGCCGAGGCGGCGCGGGCCAGAAAGAGGGGCAGTCCTCCCCACCCGCAGGCCAGCACGGCCAGGCTCGATCCTTTAAGAAATGCTCGTCGCGTCCACATCGCTATCTCCTTTGAAATTCCGGGGTACCCAGGATCAGTCCGATCATGAGTGCCGATTCTTTCTGATCCTTCTTCAGCGTAAGCACCGGAACATAGGTTCCCGGTAGCTGCCCTCCCATATTGGGGCGTACCTCAAATCGGTTCACCGCCTCCAGTTGTAGATTCGGAGAATCCGAAAGCATCGACCGGATATTTTGGGTGGTGCTATCCACCGAATCACGATAGGGCAACAGGCGCCGGACTGTAGCTTGCAGGTCCATCTCCTGGCCTGGGCTATAGGTAAAGCCCGAGATGCCTCCGGTGGCTGCTTGCAGGGCGAAATTGACCCGATTCAGCACGCTGGCCGAGCTGACCCAAAACTCAGCGCGATCGGGGAAACCGGTGGGAGCCTGGTAGTTGTAGAGCGGTTGCCCCATCCTGGCCAGCCAGCCGTAGAGATGGCGAGAGGGATAGAGATCGCCGTCCAGGGCACGATTAGCGCTGACCACCAGTTCGAAGGGACTCTTCACCTTGCTGTAGCGGTTTGCAGGATCCCAGAATCCGTCGGTCCGGGCCACCGCCAGCAGGGTGGCCGAGATGTCTCCCCGGGAATCCTGGAAGGCTCGAGCGACCTTCTGGATGTCGGCGGCATCCGGCTCGTCGGAGATGAAACGAACAGCCAGCTTACGAGCCAAATGCCGGGCTGTCGAAGGGTGAGCACTCAAAAGATCGAGAACCCGCTCACCCTCCTCGACTCCTCCCCCGGCCGGAAAGTCCTGGCCCAGGATGGTCTTGGGCTCGGCGTCGTGGATGGCCGCGGCGAAGCGAAAGTCGCCTTCCTGATGGATACCGACAGCCTGCCTCCTCTCCTTTTGTTCGGCGGTAGGCGGGTTCATCCGAGCCTGGCGGCCGAGTACGGTCCAACCGGTAAAGGCCCGAGCCACCTGGATCACATCGTCCTGATTGTAACCCCCATCGACCCCCAGGGTGTGAAGCTCCATCAACTCTCGAGCGTAGTTTTCATTCAGTCCTTTCTTGCGCTTGCGGATCCGCTCTTTGCTGCGGCGGATCCGCCCTTGGGCCACGGACAACTCTTCCATCCGAGATTCCAGCGTGGTCCGGGTGTCGAGCGAGGCCGAGGAATTAGCGTTGTCCAGGTACAGCAGCATCGCGGGGTGTTTCGCGGTGGACCCCAGCAAGGTCCGAAAATTGTCCAGGGCGTTGGGGCGGAGTACATCTCGTTCGTAGGAAAGGATAAACGGCCGGGCCCGGTTGTTGCTGAGGGAGACGTTGAAGTGGTTGAACCAGAATTCGGTCATCACTTCCCTGAGCGCGTTTTCACTGTGCCGAGCGTGCAGCAACTTCTGGGCGAATAGGGTGAGGTCCAACTCGGTGAAGGGGCGCAACCCTTTTTGTTCCAGCATGAACTTCAGGGCTTCCCGGTCAGGACGCTCTCCCGCTTTCCATAGCCCTTCTTCCTGAGCCATCCTAAAGACCTGACCCGGTCGAGGGTAGAGCTTCAAGATCTCGTTGTTGCTCAAGGCGTAGGCAGCAGGTAGCTGGGCCAGCTTTTGCTTCAGTAGCGGTTCCTCTTTGCTACCCTCCAGTTGCCGGAGCAGCCATTCCTCCAGGCCCAGCCGGGCTACCCGATCAACCTCTCCCGGGCGCGGCCCATAGGTAAACCGGCTCAGCAGGTGCGCGGAAGCTTCTTCCTTGGACCATCCGTGCTCTGCATAGGGGAGCTCGGCTAGGCCCGGCAGCGCGGCCAGTAGCCAAAAAGTGAAGAGCAAAATTAGAGTTCGGCCGGGCATGCTAGACATTATAGAGCATGTTTTCCCGGACAACCTTGTGAAAAGCTTAAAGGTTCTTTAAGAAATTGTTGAGGGTCTCAGCCTATGATGGGGTCATGCAGGTTGCTCCTAAACTCGTAGTCACCAGCGCTAGTACCTTTTGGAGGCCCGAAGAGGCCGTCGAAAGTGAGGTGGCCCTGGCTGAGTTTGCCGAGTTGAAGGAGAGGCTCGGGGATCGCGTAGAGATTGGAGCCACCACCTTCAGCGAGACGGCCGGACAGAAGCTCCAGAGAAAAACCCGGGGCTGGCTGAAGAAACTTCCTTATCTTGCCCTGGGGGCAGGTTCCCTGGGGCTGGCCGTAGCCTCGGCCGGACTGCTGACCCCTCTGGCTGCTCTAGGGGTGGCGGGGGCGGCTGCCGGTGGAGTCTCGGCGACCTGGCTGGGGGCCGGTCTGAAAGAGGCTCTGAGTGGTGGGGGCCAGGGCCTGGCGGCTTTTCACACGGGCTTCGAACAGCTCGAGTTTGAGAATCTCCCCACCGAAGCGGCCTCCCAGGACGGCCTGCGGGAGATGTCCATCAAGAATATGCAACTTTATCCCGGCGCCACCCACCTGGTTCACTTGAACGGACACGGGCACGGCGCCAAGTCGTTCGCCGGTTTGCCCGCTAAGCAAGCCCACCAGGAGATGGCAAAAGCGGTGGAAGCGGCCGGACAGAAGTACGATGTCGTCTTCTACGAAACGTGCTACGGCGCCAACTGGGAGAATCTGCACCGTCAGGCGCAGGTGGCCGATTACGCCGTGGCCTTCGAAGACGCGATCCCTCGGTCCAACACTTCCCTCGGGCGGATCGATCTGAGCGACGTGCTCACTCCTGCGGCCGACGCCACCACTCCTCGGGGAGCGGCGGTGCGGCTGGCCCGGGAGGCGGGAAAGCATTTTGACAAAGCCGCTCCTATCGCGGCAGTCCCTTTTCCTGAGCGACTGAGCAAGCAACACCGTGCGGCGGTGGTTCAGAACACCGATAGCACGGCGGTGGCCGTGGACCTGGAGCAAGTCCAGAGTAAGCTATCTCCGGCTCTGGACCGATTGGGTACGCTACTTTTTGATGCGCTCCAGGATTCGGAGATCCGACGAGGGATGAAACTCTGCCGCGAGCAAAACTTGCTGGAACAAGGGCAAGACCTGGTAGACATGGGAGGGTTTCTCAACGGTTTGAGAGGCTACCTCTCGGAACCGGAATCCTTGAAAGCCTTAGACACCACTCTCGAAGCCCTGGATTCGGCCGTGCTTTACAAGCGCACCGGAGAGAAACTTCCCCTCTCCGGACTCTCTTTCCACAGCCGGCCGGACCGCACCAGATTTTCGAACCCGGCGACGCCCGCCCACGACGATCCGACGCTACCCTGGGGCTGGGTGAAGTTCATCAGGGCCGCCTACTAGACCGAAATTTCCAGGATATCTTCCGAACTTTCAGGAAGCGGGGTGAAATCTAAGGAGAAGTTTAAGAAATGCGTGTTGGTATCATCGGGACCGGTTACGTTGGACTCGTGACGGGGGCCGGGTTGGCCGAAATGGGAAATCAGGTGGTCTGTGTCGACCTGGATGAAGACCGAATTCGGAAGATCAAAAAGGGCATCATCCCTTTTTATGAACCGGGACTTCCCGAACTGGTTGATTCGAATTTGCGAGAGGGTCGGCTGGAGCTGACCACTGATCTGAAAGCGGCCGTGGAGAAGTCCAGTATTCTTTTTTTAGCTGTGGGTACCCCCTCCGACGAGGACGGGGCCGCCGACCTCTCGGCGGTCTATGAGGTGGCGACTTCCATCGGCAAGTTCATGAACGGTCCGAAACTCGTGGCCACCAAGAGTACGGTACCGGTGGGCACGGCCAACGCCGTCAAAGAGTTGATCGAAGCCGAAACCCAGCACCAGGTGTCGGTGGTAGCCAACCCTGAGTTTTTAGCTCAGGGCAGTGCCGTCAACGACTTCCTGAAACCGAATCGGGTAATCATCGGGTCTGACGACGAAGAGGCCCTTCATTTGATCAAGGAGTTGTACTCTCCGTTTCTACGAACCGGAAACCCGATCATCACCATGGACCTGGCCTCTGCCGAGATGACAAAATACGTTTCTAACGCCTTTCTGGCTGCTAAGATCAGCTTTATGAATGAGATGAGCCGGCTTTGTGAGCGAGTGGGGGCTGATGTGGAGTCGGTTCGGGTCGGGATCAGCTCCGACCCCCGAATCGGCAAGCAGTTCATGTTTCCCGGCGTGGGCTATGGCGGGTCGTGCTTGCCCAAGGACAATCGGGCGCTTCTCCATATGGGAAGACAACACGGAGCCGATCTGCCGATGGTAAAGGCAGCTCTGGAAAACAACGACATCCAGCGGAAGAATTTTTTGGACAAGCTGGAGGACCTGTTCGAAGACGGTCTCCAGGGCAAGAAGATCGGGGTGTGGGGTCTTTCTTTCAAACCCCAGACCGATGACACTCGGGAGGCCCCGTCTCTCTACATCGTGGAGCACTTGATCGAAAAAGGGGCTCAGGTGCTGGCCTACGACCCCCAATCCCAGAACCACCCGTTCGAGGCCCACGGTCCGGCTTTCCGGCGGGTCTCTAACGCCTATGAGGCCTGCGACGGAGTGGACGCTCTGGTGGTTCTCACCGAATGGCACGAGTTTCGTAGACCAAACTTCGATCGTCTCCTGAAAATTATGAAGAACCCGTGGGTGATCGACGGTCGCAATCTTTACGAACCTTCCCGCATGAGCCAGCGGGGTTTTCTCTATCTAGGGATCGGTCGAAGCAACACCAAAGACCAGAATGTCCAGAAGGTGCTCTCCTAGGAAGTGCCCAAACTCCAGATATGCCGGATCCTTTCGCGCCCCTGATAAAAGCGCTCCAGCTCTCCCCCGATAACCTACCCCTTCGCGCACACCTGGTCCGTGAGTTATTGAAGGCACGTCGCTACAAAGAACTGAGATCGCTGGGCGAACCCCTCTTGGGGACTTCAGAAAGGGCCCTGGGGATGCTGGCCTTGGCCCGAGCCGAGCAGGCGTCCGGCCGCACCGAAAAAGCGCAGGAGTACTACGACGAGGCGATCAAGTTCGACTCCTCTCTGATCGATGAAGGCCTGGAGGCAGAACTCGCGCCCCAGGAGTCACTCAAGATCGCCGCTGGAGGAGATGTCTTGGGCTTGACTCCGCATGAGGCCATCGAGCGGGGCCACAGCATCACTTTTGAGGACATCGGGGGGATGGAGGATTTGAAAGAGCAACTGCGCCTCAACATCATCTACCCTATGCTAAAGCCTGAGATCTACGAAGCTTACGGAAAGAAGGTGGGGGGCGGGATTCTGCTCTACGGCCCTCCCGGCTGTGGAAAGACCCATCTGGCCAGAGCTGTAGCGGGTGAGTTGGGAGCAAGTTTTCTGGCGGTCGGGCTCCATGAAATCCTGGACATGTACATAGGAAACTCCGAGAAGAACCTCTCCCAACTTTTTTCCATAGCGCGCTCTAAGGCACCGAGTGTGCTTTTTATTGATGAGATCGATGCACTCGGCGCCAAGCGTGGCTCGAGCAACTCTTCCAGCTTAAAAAATATGACCACCCACTTCCTCACCGAGATGGACGGGATCAACTCCAACAACGATAAGCTCCTGGTTTTGGGAGCCACCAACGAACCGTGGAGTGTGGATTCGGCCTTTCGTCGGCCCGGCCGGTTCGACCGGGTGATTTTTGTTCCCCCGCCCGACTCTGCGGCCCGTCAGGAGATCCTGAAGATCCACTCCCGGGGCAAGAACGTGGACCCCACCATACCATGGGGTTCACTGGCTTCCCAGATGAACCACTTCTCCGGGGCCGATATCCGCCAGGTGGTGGAGCAGGCGGTGGAGCGGGCAGTGTCGGATGCCATCCGTTCGGGCGATCTGCGCCCCGTCAACCACACCGACTTTAAGTTCGCCCTGAAGTCTCGCAAGCCCACCACCATGGAGTGGCTGAGACGCTCTAAAAATTACGTAAATTTTGCTAACAAAGATGGCTACTACGACGACCTACAAGAGTTCTTGGAAAGGGCAAAAATTTGATGAGAGACCAACTGCGTAAAGCCGAGACGCTTTTCGAGCAGGGGCGCTGGCAACAAGCCCTGGAGATCTATCAAGAGCAACTCGCCGAGTTCCCTGAAGATGCTCATTCCTACGTGATGGCGGCACGCTGTTTCGTGGAACTCAAGCTCTTCGGTAAAGCGTCGGAGTACGTGGAATCGGCGATTTCGGTTTCCCCGGATTATAGCTACGGATACTACTGTCAATCCCATATCTACTATTTGCGAAACCTTGATCAGGAGGCCCGAAGGGCGATCGATACCGCCCTGGAGTTGGATCCGACGATCGCCGATTATCATGTCATGCTTGCCCGAATCCTGGCCAAGAAATCTGATTGGAAGGCAGTTTCCGAGAGGGCTGATGCGGCGCTGGGGTTCGACCCAACCCACGCCGATGCTCTGGTGGTCAAAGCCGAGGCGTTGCTCGGGCTTGGTCAGTACGAGCAAGCTCGCGCGCTCTTGCAACTGGTTCTGGAAAAGGACCCGGAAGACGAAGTGGCTCTCGCTCGGTTGGGCCAGCTTCACCTTCATCGAGGGGAGTGGGAGCAAGCGCTCGGGATCTTTCAGAGCACCCTGGCAATCAATCCGGAATCGGAGTACGCCCGAAGAGGGTTTATGGAAGCACTCCGTGCCCGCTACCCCATTTACGGGATTATCTTGCGATACTTCATGTGGATGAGCCGATTTTCGCGAAAACACCAACAGATCATGCAGTACGGCCTCTCGGTCTTGATGCGGTACGTGGGAAAGCTCAAGCAACAGTACCCCGCCCTGGCCCCTGTTCTCGGAGTTATCCTGTTTTTGTGGAAGATCTTTGCTTACCTATCCTGGACCATTCGGGCCGGCACAACCATGCTATTAAGGCTCAACAAGTTCGGCCGCAGATTGGTGAATCGAGACGAGATCATAGAATCGAATCTGGTGGGAGGGTTATGGTTGGCCGCCCTGGGGTGCTGGCTCTACCACCAATTCTTCGATCCCTTTACCATATTCTGTCGGGTGGGGATCGGAATTTTCTTGACCTTACCTGTTTTGGTGGGAGGGGCGTTCTCTTCACCCGATTACGGCTGGCCCATGTACGCAGCTAGAGCTATCCTGGGTTTTATGGGCTTTTGCGGGGTGGCAGGTCTGTTTCTCTACACCTTCGGTTTCAATGAGGGCCTGACGCTCTTGAAGATTTACATTGCCGGTTTTGGGTTTGCAGCCCTAGCTCTGACCTATCTCGAGGGAGTGGAACCGGAGCGGGAGTAAAAAAAAAAGTGGGTTCCGCTCTCTGCCACTCCTCGAGCAAGGACTGACAGAGAGCGAGGGCTTCTTCTACAAGAAGACCAGTCTCAGCATGTCGCCTCGGGCAAGTTCAATGCCTAGAGAATAGGAGAGCGCTCGAAAGAGTTCGTCCTGGTCGATATTGTCGCCCTTGGATAAAGTGACACAGACCTTGATGTTACGTATTCTGGGTGAGTCGTTGACTTGCTCCGTCCAGAACTCCCTGGTGTCGCGGTCGCCCGGGATGGAGTGCCCGGGTGTAAAGGTGGTAGTCGTAACGGTGTTGCGCTCCAGAGAGACGCAAAGATCGACAGTATGGTGACTCGTGTTGAAGCGCTGAAGAACATGGTCGGCCTTTTGACGGAGAAGATCTTCATGGGCCACGATGATGGTCGTGTAGGGGTCGTTGGATTGAATGGTAGGTACGGTTGTCAGATAGGACATTAGATAGGCGCAATGGGCGATCAAGAAAAGCCCTGCTGCGTAATACCTGAACGGCGCGAACAGGCGGATATATGGAAACAAAAGCACACCTCCTGCATTGATTCGACAACAACGTTTCCGACCGACTTTTGTCGGTTCTTTACGCTGCGTCGGGCATATGAAACAACGCCTGCCAACCAGCAAATTGCCAGTAGATTCAAGCGTGTTGGATTCCGTGTTTCCGTAGACGGTTCCGATTTTAGTTTACCGGACGAATGTTTCCGAAACTTTGGCGAAATGGAAAAAGTACGTTAACAAAGATCTCTGAAAAGCCAGACCGTGTTAGAGTGTTAGACGGCGGGCTTGAGGCGCTGGTGAAACTCTACCCCGGCGATGACCCGGTTCGAGTATTCCATTTTTTGGGTCCAGGCGACCCGGGCGACCTGAGTTTGATAGAATCCCAACTCGTCGGCCACGCTGACCACCAGCGATTCTCCCTTTTGCACGTCCCAGGGCAGCATCAATCGGGCCCCGTGGGTGTCGGCTTCGATCGCAGACACGGTGCTCACCGGGTCGCAGTGGCTCCAGGCCGCCACGTGGGAGACGTTGAGCTTCGCGCGATCGTGCATCCTGCGACAAGCGTTGGCTTTCTTTTTTCGGGAGATCATCGGGGTTACAAACATCTTATTCACACTATAGCTCGGGACCCTAAAAGAGTTCTGAAAAGGTTGTTACAAGACAAACAAAAAACTCGCATCTGCTGCGAGTCTCGTAACACGGGCGTTTGGAGGCGACGGTTAGGCGGCGTGGGAATCGGCCGATTCGTAGTAAATGCCGGCGATGGTCTTTCCGGATTCCAGGCGCTGGGTCCAGGCGACCCGGGCCTTTTCCGTCCGGTAGAGGCCGAGTTGATTGCCGTAACTGATCTTGAGGGTATCACCGGTGCTTGCGTTCCAGGGGATGATCAGACGCCCCCCTTTGGTGTCGGCCTCGATCACCGTGGCTGCCCGGGGCGCTTTCCCTTCGGTCCAGCAGGTGGCGCTAACGGGATGGATCCGGTGCCGGTCAGTCCGCCTTCGACAAGAAAACGGACCCGGCTCGTATCCACGATAAGATAGCTTCATTGGTAATTTTGCACTCCCGTTCTGATGACCGTGAACCCATTGCTAATTCTAACCCTATTCTTACCATATTTTCTTTGAACGGTTTCGTGAACCTGCGATCGAATTGCTAACATTGTGTTAACAAGGACGGAAATGTTAGGCCCTATGATCGGTGGGTGAAGATCTCGCTGCTCCATACTCCACTCCGGACTACCCAACGCCCAGCCCATTCCATCCAGGCACTCACTTCTTCCAGCCTGCAGGCTCAAGACGTCTTCAGCGAGTCCTGCGGCTGTGAACCGGTGGAACCCCCACCGGCACCCCCGCCCTCGCAAACTTCCGAGCTAGACTCGGCACTTTCGGAATTGAGAGATTTCTCCAACCGAGAGTATTACAACGCCGAGAAAGACGAAAAGAGCAAGGCTGCTTACTACCAGGACCTGGATTGGTCGGCGAACCCCCGAGAGCTCTTCGCAAAGCTTGCGGACAAGACCCGAAACGCCCACAGCAAGGTCATGGACTATCGACCTTCTAAGTATCTCTATCCCTGGATCGATCTGCAGCCGGACGGTCAACTGAAGTCGATCTACTCAGGGCACACCATGGCCGCCGACAAAGCCATCCTGGAGGACTGGCAGATCGGCCTCAATGAACGCACCGCTATCAACGCTCTGGCCTTTACCCGGGCGGCCCTCTCTCCCGAAGCTGCGGCGGTATCGTTTGCCGTTTCTGAGGGTTTGGACGCCCTCAACTGCGAGCACGTGGTGCCCCAGTCCTGGTTCGGAAAATCGCAACCAGCCAGGGGCGACCTGCACCACCTCTTCGCCTGCGAATCCCGCTGCAACAGCCGCCGAAGCAACCTGCCCTACGATGAAATACCCAAGGGCCAGGACGACTGGCGAGATGATTGCGGCAAGGTCTCAGGCCGCTCCGACGGGCGACGCTTTGAGCCGGTGGGCGGTAAAGGGGCGGCCGCCCGAGCTACCCTCTATTTCCTATTGCGCTACCCTGGGGTGGTGGACAACTATGACGCCAACGACATCAAGACGCTGCTCAAGTGGCACGAAGAGTTTCCGGTATCGCTCTATGAATTGCATCGCAACGCCGCCATCGAAGAGGTTCAAGGCAACCGCAACCCCCTCATCGACTTTCCCGAAAAAGCAAGCCAGATCGATTTTGCTGCTGGGTTGAAGTGAATCCCAAGCTGGTTTGTCTGCTCTCTGACTTTGGCAGCAAAGACCACTACGTGGCGGTCATGAAGGCCCGTATCCTACAGCAATGCCCCGGAGCCGCTCTGGTCGACCTTACGCACCAGGTTTCGCCTCAGTCGATCAGCGAGGGGAGCTACTATCTGTTGCAGTCGGTGCGTTATTTTCCTCAGGGAACCGTCTTTCTGGCGGTGGTGGATCCGGGGGTGGGTTCGGGCCGAAAAGCCATCGCGGTGGGGGCCGGGGATTATTTCTTAGTGGGCCCGGACAACGGCCTTTTGAGCGAGACGGTGTCTTCCCTGGGAGGCCTCCGCGAAGCCGTCGAGATGGAAACTCCGGCGGGTTCGAGCCACACCTTCCATGGACGGGACGTGTTCGCTCCGGCGGCCGGACGTTTGGCGGCGGGGGCTTTTCTACCGAGCCTGGGCACACCTTTAGAGCAACTGGTTCAACTAACCCCCGGGACCACCATCTTTCACCGCAACAAGCTTCAGGTTACGATCCTCGCCATCGATCACTTCGGCAACGTGATCTTCGACTTCTCCGCCCAGCCAGGATGGGAGCCGCTGCAGTTAGGAACTCGGTTTACGATCCAGGGGCGACGGGCGGTCTTCGCCACCACCTTCTCCCGGGTGCCGCCGGGGGATTCCCTCTTGCTCTGGAACTCCTCGGAGCACCTCGAACTCGCCGTGCGAAACGGTAACGCCGCGCAGGCCTGGGGGCTAAAAGTGGGACAACTGGTATCGATTGAGTGCTGTTGACATATTGAACTAAGTGGACTAAGATTTTAGCATGAAATCTCTCAATGTGCATGAAGCCAAGACGCAACTTTCTGCGTTACTTTCGGAAGTCGAGAATAAGGGAAAGTCCTTCATCGTGTGTCGGCACGGCAAGCCAATCGCGGAGCTTGTGCCCTACAAGAGGAAGTCCCGGATCCAGCCACACCCGACATTGAGCCAGATAGCGATTCACTACGACCCTACTGAAGCTTTATCTGAAGACGAATGGCCGAACGCCCTCTAATATTGGATACTTGCGCCCTACTGTGGTTGGCTGAGGGTGCGGGTCGACTCACCGAAGATGCGCGTTCTCAGATAGACTCAGCCCCGATAGTCTATGTCTCAGCGATTTCAGGGTTCGAAATCGGGATAAAGCATTCGGTGGGGAAGCTCACGTTGCCGGTGGAACCAGAGCAGTGGTTTGCAGAGATCCTCGCGCACCATGGACTGGAGGTTCTAGATTTAGATCTGTCGATTTGCCTTCGGTCTACCCAACTCCCCCAGATACATCGCGACCCTTGCGACCGACTTATTATTGCAGCGGCACAACTCCGTCGTCTACCGATAGTCAGTGGTGACCGGATCTTTGAACAGTATGACGTAGAGCTGATTAGGACCTGTTGACATTCAGCTTTCTGTCGCCAAACTTGCCCATCACCCACTTCGCGGGTACCCGACCTCCCGAAGCGAAACTTTCCTCAAATAGGTCCACTATTCCGCAGAAAGTTCCACTTCGGGAGAAGAAAAATGTCCTGCGTTTGACTCCGAAAGCTGAATGTCAACAGGCCCAAGTTAGAGGTTCCCGGCTCTCTCTCGCGTAACCTGGAACCCAGAGAATTGTGAGGTGCGGTCTTGGTGAAGCCCGGAGAGTTTGCGGCCCTGAAGGTGGTGCGTACCCGAAAGGACGCGGCACTGCTGGATTGGGGAGGAGAAGAGCCGCTTCCGTTGCCCCTCGAAGAGCAACGAGGGGAGGTGGCCCGGGGGGACCTGGTGGTGGTCTACATCACCCGGGATGACCGGGTCTTCTCCAGGCCCATGGCCTCCATGCGGCTGGATGACTTTTTCGAGCGCGATACCGCGGAACTGACCCCCAACCAAAAGGTTGACTTGCTGATCTTCGGCGAGAGCGATCTGGGTTTCGACGCCGTCATCGATAATCGCTACCGGGGCGTGCTGTATCACAACGAGGTCTTTCAGGACCTTGACTACGGTCAGCGCCTCAGCGGATACGTGAAGAAGATCCGAGAAGACGGAAAGGTGGACCTGATGACCCAGCTCCGGGGTACCCGGGGCACCACGGACCTGGGGCGATTGATCAAGGAAAAACTGCGAGAGAACGGGGGCTTTCTTCCTCTCACCGACAAGAGCCCACCGGAGGAGATCTACCGGCTGTTCGGGGTCAGCAAGAAGAAGTACAAAATGGCGGTGGGACGATTGTTCAAGCATCAGGATGTGGCGCTGGAGCCTGGTGGGGTTCGATTAGTAGATCGCTCATGAGTCGGGGAGATCAACGGCAGGCCCCCTACTTCGAAGCCCTGCAAAGCTACGTTCGGCAGCAAAACCTCACCTTCCACGTTCCGGGCCACCAGCACGGGCGCTCAGCACCTGAAGAGTTCACCGAACTCCTTCACAGTTGGGGCCTGGCCTGCGACATCACCGAGGTCTGGGGGATCGACGACATCCACGACCCGGTCGACCAGTACGACCGCGCGCGGGAGTTGGCCGCCCAGCTTCACGGGGCTGAGCAAACCTTCTTTCTGGTCAACGGCTCCACGGTGGGAAATCAGGCCATGTTTCTCTCGGTGCTGGGCCCGGAAAGCTCGGTGATCTTACCCCACAACAGCCATCGCTCGGTCTACTCCGCGCTACTGCTAAGCGGGGCCCCGGCCCATTTCTTTGCCACCGATTTCCATCCCGAGCTGCTCTGCAGCTTGCCTCCTACCCTGGAGCAGGCGGTGGAAGCCATGGACTGCTACCCCCAGGCCGGTGCGTTTTTCCTGACCTCACCCACCTATCACGGGGCCACCTCTCCTCTACCGGCTATCGTGGCCGAGGCCCACAAGCGCGGACTGGTGGTCATGGTCGATGAGGCCTGGGGCGGGCACTTGAAGTTCTGCCAGGGTTCACCCACCGCCCTGGAGGCGGGGGCGGACCTGGTGGTGCAGTCTGCCCACAAAATGACTCCGGCCCTGACCCAGGGGGCCTTTCTCCACCTCCGGGGGAGTCGGGTGGACCCGTCACGGGTAGCCTCGGTCTTGCGCCATCTCCAGACCAGTTCCCCTTCCAGCCTGCTGGTGGCAAGCCTCGACTGCGCCCGTCGACAGATGGCCCTGGAAGGCGAAGCGCTGTGGGCTGAAGCTCTGCGATTGGCCACCTCCCTGCAGCGCCGGATCCAGGCTCTGGCAGGGATCGACTGCTTTCAGACCCCGCCCGCTTGGGACGACTCCCGATTGCTGGTGCGGGCCCACGGTTACTCGGGAGCAAGGTTGGAGGAAGTCCTACGAAGGCAGTTCCGAATCCAGGTGGAGATGAGCGAGTTACACCAGGTGTTGTTTCTGATAACCCCGGGGCACACTCCCGAGCACGCTGACAGGCTGGTGAGTGCGCTGGGCGCTTTGCCCCCGGCAGAGGAAAGCTTCGATTGGAAGGAGATTCGAGATACGCTGCTCGCGTTGTGGAGCAAAAATCGCCTTTGGGAACCCCCTGCCAAGACGGTGAGGGAGGTCTTTTTTTCGACCACCTCCCCGGTCAATTTGGAAGAGGCGGTAGACCAAACCTGTGCCGAACTACTATACTGCTACCCACCAGGGGTCCCGTTCATGTACCCCGGGCAGCGTTTCTCCAGAGAAGCGCTGGAACTCATCAAGATGGGCAGACGCCTGGGCGGTTCGGTCAAAGGAGGGGCGGACCCGAACCTGGACAGCGTCCTCGTACTGAATAAAGAATGACAGACAACAAGACACAAGTGATCGCTGACGATCTCGAGAAACTTTTGCACGTGCTCCCCCTGAGGGTACAGCACCAGATCACGGCCATGGAGCGCAGCCAGTCCGATCTCATCGAGATCATCCTGGACCTGGGTCGTCGCGCTGAAGCCCGCTACCCGGGAGAGTTCGTTTTCCTGGGAGATCAACTGGTGACCCGAGAAGAGATCGACGGGGTGGTTTCTCGTCTGGGAAGTTTCGGGGGCGACAACCGCGCCGGACTGGAACGTACCCTGCACCGCATCTCGGCGATTCGAAACCGGGCCGGGGGCGTCATCGGGCTGACCTGTCGGGTCGGACGAGCCATTTACGGCACCGCGGAGATCCTGAAGGACGTGGTGAAATCGGGCAACAGCATTCTGCTGCTGGGCCGGCCAGGGGTGGGCAAGACCACTTTGCTACGAGAGATCGCCCGCATTTTGGCCGACCAGGAGATGAAACGAGTGGTGATCGTGGACACCTCCAATGAGATCGCCGGAGACGGAGACGTACCCCACCCCGGGATCGGACTGGCCCGGCGCATGCAGGTGGTCAACAACGATCGACAGCACGCGGTCATGATCGAAGCCGTGGAAAACCACATGCCGGAAGTGATCGTGGTGGATGAGATCGGTACCGAGGCGGAAGCCTACGCCGCCCGAACCATCGCCGAGCGCGGCGTGATGCTGGTGGCTACGGCCCACGGAAATACCCTGGAAAATCTCATCCTCAACCCCACCCTCTCCGATCTGATTGGAGGGATCCAGTCGGTCACTCTATCGGATGAAGAAGCCAAACGACGGGGTACCCAGAAATCCATTCTGGAGCGACGCTCGCCGCCCACCTTCCAGACGGTGGTGGAAATCCAGGACAAGAAGACCTTCGTCATCCACAATGACGTGGCCACGGTGGTGGATCTCTTGCTTCGAGACGACAAACCGTTGCCGGAGATTCGGGTTCGTAAGGATCAGGGGGTCGAGGTGGTTCAGGATTCCAACATCGAGTTTCTAGCTTACGGCCATGGTCTGAAAAAAGAGAGCCTGGAAGCCGAGGACCGACACCGGTTGGCCCCTCCGCCCCCCGGCCATCGGGTGACTGAAGGAGCCAAGATCTTTCCCTATTCGGTTAGCCGCAACCGGTTGGAGCGAGCGATCCGAACCCTGGGGATCGACGCCACCATAACTCGCAACTGGCAGGATGCGGATTTCGTGCTCACCGTAAAGAGCCAGGCTCGTCGCGGGGGCAACAAGTTCGACCGGATCACCGAGAAGAACAAACCGGTTCATCAGATCCGTTCCAACACCGTGGCTCATATTCAGAAGTTTCTGAAGAACTATTTTTCCATCGACGATTTGTCGGATGAAGAACTCGCCTTGCGGGAAACCGAGGTGGGCATAAGGAAAGTCCAGTCCACCGGTCGTCCCATCGACCTGGCCCCCCAGGGCCCGGCTATCCGGCGGGTGCAACACGAGACTATTGAAAATACGGGGCTGGACTCGAAGAGCGTAGGTACGGAGCCGTACAGGCACGTCCGAATTTTTCGGTCGGCTTGAAGAAAGGTTGGAGCAAAGCAGTGGGTATGGAAGGTCTATTTATCACCTTTGAAGGTCTGGAGGGGGCGGGAAAAAGCACCCAGGCTAAATTGTTGGCAGACAAGCTGACGGAAGCGGGATACCCGGTCACCCTGGTGCGCGAACCCGGCGGAACCACGGTAGGGGAAGCCATCCGAGGTATCCTGGCCGATCCCAGGTACGACGACATGAGCGCCTTAACCGAGGTGTTTCTCTTTGCTGCCTCACGTACCCAACTCGTTCAGCAGGTGATCCGGCCCCAACTGGGGGAGGGCACCATCGTGATTTGCGATCGCTTCTCTGATGCCACCATCGCTTATCAGGGGTACGGGCGCGGGGTTCACCCGACCCAACTCCGAGAGATTAGTGACATCTGCTCCTGGGGAGTGCACCCCGACCTCACCTTCTTGATCGACATCGAACCGGCTCGAGGTCTGAACCGGGTGCGCACCCGCTCGGTGGAGACCCTGACCAAACTCGATCGCTTCGAGAATCTTGATCTGGCTTTTTTCGAAAAAGTGCGCGACGGCTATATGGCGCTCTCTCAAGAAGAACCGTATCGGTTTCGGGTCCTCGATGGAACCGGAGAGGTGGAGCCTCTGGCCCGAAAGATCTATGAACTCTCTATGGACATGGTGAAGAAAAGGATCCCCGATCCAGGACGCCTCTCGCTGGGTAGAAAAGGTCTCGACAGCTAGGGCACGCTCTTGCAGGATCTGGACTTCCGCACTCTGGTCGGTCACGGCGCGGCCCTTCAGGCCTTGCGCAAAGGAGGGCGGCGAGAGCCGTTCCCTTCTCTGATCTTCGATGGACCGGCTCGAATCGGCAAGCGGCTCACCGGGATCTGGTATGCCGCCTTTTTGAACTGCTTGCAAAAAGACGATCTGGCCCCTTGCGGACAGTGCTCAGCCTGTAAGAAGCTGGCCTCCGGCGGACACCCGGATCTCCACTGCACTCGGGTACCCGAAAAAAAGACCGTGGTGGGCGTTTCCGAGGTGCGGGAGATCATCAACGAGATCCATCACGCACCGTTTGAAGGAAACTTCAGGGTGTGGATCATCGAAGAGGGGGAGCGGCTCAGCGACGAGGCTCAGAATGCCCTCTTGAAGACCCTGGAGGAGCCTCCCCGCCGAGCCGTGATCCTCCTGGTCACCAACCTGGTAGGGACCCTGCTGCCCACCGTTTTCAGCCGCTGCCGGTTGGTCCGGTTTGGAGGGCTGGAACCGGGACAGATGCTGGAGGCACTCCGCAGCCAGGGAGCCGATCAGGCCATGGCGGACAAACTGACAGCCCTCTGCGGGGGGAGTCTCGGGTTGGCCCTGACCTTGTTGCGGGAACCGGGAGTGCTGGAGGAGCAGGAAAACGTCCTGGAGCTATTCGGTGGTTTGCCGGGGCAGGACCTCTGGGCGGCAGTCGAGGCGGCTCGACTGCTGGAGCGTTCGAAGCACACTTCCCCCGACGCCCTGATCGGCCTGGGTCTGTCCTTCTTTCGAGACCTCCTGATGCTGTCTGCGGGCTCTCCGGAGTTGGTGGTTCACAAGTCCCGACTGGCCCAATTTGAACAGCTAGCTTCCCAGATCTCTACCTCTGAGATTCGAGCCTTGATCAAGGAGTTTCAAGAGGCAGACCTCTATTTGCAACGAAACGTCTCTCCACGCCTGCTGTTTCAGCGACTGTGCGTAAACGTTTCCAGGAGTCTTTAGGACAATGCTAGCTGTCGAGTTGGAGCGAGTGGGGAAGCCCCATCTATATCCTGAGCCGGAGTTCGAACTCAAATCGGGGGACCGGGTGGTGGTGGAAACCGCCCGGGGTACCGAATTGGGCAAGGTCATCTCCACCTCCATCCCTTTCGTGGGAGAGACCCCGAACGATGCCTTCAAAGCTCTCCGGGCGGCCTCGGCCGAAGACCTCAAGCAGGACTACCAGAACCGGATCGAGTCGGCCCAGGCCTTTACTATGGCCCGAGATGCCATCCAGAGACTCGGACTGGAGATGAGGCTGCTGGAAGCGCGCCTGACCCTGAACCAGGAAAGGATCATCTTTTTCTTCTGGGCCGAGGGCCGGGTGGATTTTCGGGTCCTGGTCAAAGAGCTCGTCTCCCTCTTTAAGTGCCGCATCGAACTCCATCAGGTGGGGTCTCGGGACCGCGCCAAGATGATTGGCGGTATCGGGGTGTGCGGCCGGACCTGCTGCTGCACCTTGTGGCTACGGGAGTTTAGCTCGGTCAGTATACGACTGGCCAGAGAGCAACAGTTGCACGTGAAGCCGGATAAAATTTCCGGAGTGTGCGGCCGGCTCATGTGTTGCTTGCGTTACGAATACGAAACTTATCGCGCCTTGCGCCAGGAAATGCCTGCGCCGGGCAGCGAGATCGACACCCCTGACGGCCTTGTGGTGGTGCTGGACTCGGACCCCATCAACCGTACCTTGCTGGTCAAAAAAGTATCCGCCAGCGAGGACGAAAGAGATGCCGTTTACCGTATACCGTTGGGGCGGGCGAAACTCGACCCGGGCAGGGGATGCACTTCCTGTAGCGGTCCCATCGAAGAGACCGAGTGAAGTGTATCGGACAATTTCTGGGCTCTGCTGCCCCTATTTCGTTTCGTGGGAATGAAAGGCTTGACGAAAAGTTTTATCATGAGAAAAGTTCTCCACAAATCCACAGAGTTTTCCACAGGTTTGTTCAGCCATCATTTCCCTGATTCAGGGGAGGCCAGCCTTGTCTGAATCCCACCTTTCCCCCGGAGAAAAACCCTGGATCGCCATCACCGGAAGCTCCTCCGGGATCGGCCGCACAGCGGCCCACCACCTGGCTTCTCGTGGCTTCGGGGTGGTGATTGCCTCCGAACAATCGGAGGCCAATCAAAGGGTTCGCGAGGAGATCGTGGAGGCCGGATTTCGAGCCGAAGTGGTCGACCTGGACCTTTTGGACTCCCAGAGCGTGGAAAGTTTTTGCCTGCGGGTCAACCAGAAGGTGGAGTTTTGTGAAATCCTGATCAACAATGCCGGGATAGGGCTCCACAAGACCCTGGAGGAAAGTTCCGAAGAAGAATTCAGGCGGGTCTTCGAGGTCAATTTTTTTGCCCTGACCAATCTATGCCGCCAGGCCGTCTCTTATATGAAAGAAATGGGCACCGGACACATCATCAATATTTCCTCCGCCTCGGCTCGCCGCAGTCTGGGACACATGTCGTGCTACGGTGCCACCAAAGGGGCGGTCCACTGCTTTTCCCAGGCGCTGCGGTTGGAGGTGGCCCGCTACGGGATCGCCGTCACCGAGATCCTCCCCATCTCGGTGCGCACGGAGTTTTTTGACCGCGCCGGCTACCAACCCAAAGGGCTGGTACAGACCCCCGAGACCATCGCCCGGCTCGTGGAGAGAGCTATCCGCACCCGGGAGGCTGAACTGTGCAGTTCTCAGTTGACCCGCCTGGGGTTCTTACTGGATGTGATCGCCCCCAACTTTTCTTCCCGACTGCTGGAGTGGCAGCAAAAGCGATAGTCTTTCCTTTGGAAGGTTCCATTCCTGATCCCGAGAACTCTCTAAGGGAATGAAGAACGTCTCGCAGCTACCCTTTCACCATCCACCCGGTCGGGTGGCTGGCCCGTCCAGCAGTCCGAACAAAGGGAAGCCGGTCGCCCTTCCCTTCACCCCGGACAGTCCCCAACGTCTGGAGCCACGTGAATCGGTCACTTTTCAACAGTCCGCTCCCCCATCGGAAGCGATTGTCCGCGAGACTCCGCAGGAGCGGGTGGAAAAACCCCGGTTGGAGGAGTCGGCCCCCCAGTCACTCTCCCTTTCCCCGACCCAAGAACTTTTGAGCAACGACTCCGCCGCAGGCACCCTCACTCTGCTGGAGAGCCCGGCGCCGTCCGCGAGTCAATCCACCACCGGCCCCTCCCTGGTGGAACTGCTGGGGATCCAGGATACGCCGGTTTCCGAGCGGCGGATGGAGAGCCAGGAGAAGGCCTATCTGCGCAGCTATCCGTATGAGGGAGGCCCCAAAGCCGAGACCGTTCGAGCCGAGCTCAAGGAGCGCTACACCGACCCCCGAAACTCCACCGAAGCATTTACCCGGGAGTTGCAGAGCTTCGCTGAGCAGCGGGGAGTCGTCCTGGAGGCTCCTGATCAGTTTCAGAAGCCTTTGAGTGAAGTAGGGGTGGAACCGCTGAAGAAAGCCCTGGCCCCCACCGTGGAGGCCCTTTTCGGTAATAAGGAAGCTAATCACAATCCGGAGAAAAAAGCACTGGTCAGCGCCCAGGCGGGCCGTTTCCTGGACCTGGTCGCCGAGGCTGCCCCTCCCGGTATGTCCGCCTCCGACGCCTTCAAGCTGGCCCAGGACAACGCCGTTCTGGTGGCTTATCAAGATCGCGTTTCCAGCGAAGTTTTTATGGGAGATCACGGGGTCCGCCACCTGCTGGGGCACAACATCCGGGTCTGTGAAGAGCTGGCCGACAAAGTGGTAGCCCAGGGTGGTACGGTCAGCGCCAAGGACCGCCTGGTCATGCACCAGACCATGGTCATGCACGACCTGGGGTACGCCATGAATTCGGTACGCACCGGCGTTCAGCAGGATGGCATTCAGGGGCAGGAAAACGGACACAACGTGCTGGCTGCCCGGGTCTTGCGGGAGCAATCTGCCGACCCCACCAACCCTCTCAACAAGCTCTTCAACAAAGAGGATCTCGAGCACATCCACTCCTGCATTCTCCATCATGACAAAGACGACCAGGGAAAGCCTGGTGTGGAGCTGAGGATGGGCCCTCAACCCTCGGAAGAAGACCGGCGGGTGAACCTGGAAACCATCGTGCGCACCGCCGACAATACTCACGCTTTCGACGACAAGCTTCCTGAGCTTGCGCTCCGAGAGCCTCGCAGCCTTAAGAGTCTTCGCATGCTGCAGACCGCTGCCGAGGTCGGAGACAAGGCCCTCTTCAAGGAACTGCAGGGCGACCTCAAGCAGAAAGTGGAGGCCCGAGAGGACCTCGCGCCGGACGACCGCAAGGCCCTCTCCAATGCGGTGAACACCATGGACGAACTGGCTCACCGCTTCAACACTCGGCGTATCGCGGGGCGGCAGCCCACATACGAAGTTTCCGCCGATGGCACCATCACGGTGGGGGTCAAAGAGTCTCCTATCCACCGGCAGGTGGCCGCCCTCTTCGGGCAGCCCGCCTACAAGCAGTTGGAGAAGTTCGTCGAGGAGAACGCCGGGCGGGAGGTCAAGTTAGACGGCCGCAGTGAGCGGGTTGAAGGGGGGCCGTTGGTGGTCGACGTCCAACTGGGCACCTCTCCCCAGGTGAAGCAAACCGCTTTTGAGGCTCAAGTGACTGAGTCGGTCCTCAACGACGCCGCCTTCACCAAATTTGCGATGCTCGACTCCCAGCTCTCCAAGCAGCAGCAACTCCAGACCGACGCCTCGGAGGTAGAGGCCATCAAGACCAGGCGACTTCAGTTGCTCCAGAAGTATCGGCAGAGCCAGGATTGATGACCAGTTCCGAAGCCCGCGTCCGGGAACTCCTGAGCGAGTGGATGGGTCGCTTCGTGCTGCCCCCCCTTCAAGACGAACGTCGCAAGATAGAAGAACTCTCGTGCGAGATGGTACAGAACTTCTTCATCCTGCTGCTGGCCGCTTGCGAAGAACCCTGGCCCGACACCCCCTGGCTCGTCCTGGAAAAACTAGCCCCCGATCTAACCACCCCCCTGCCCGAGCCCGAAGGTTCTCCCTTCACCCTCTCCCAGGCCCTCGGCATCGGCAAGCCCAACAGCGAAATCTTCCTGCTCCAACAACACCTCCTCGACCAGGTTTCAACTGAACGGCACGCCTGGCTGTGGAAGTATGGGTATATGTGAGGGTTGGGTAAATGACTCTGCCCACAACTGCAACTGCGGCAGGGAACCATCTGCATCGTCGTTAGGTTTCAGGCTCTGGCCAGGAAGAGACCCACCGACACAGGAAACTCTACCAATGCCATCAATCCCCCAAGCGCTCCTCCTGTTCCTCCTCCTCCCCTTCGGCTGCAACGGCCCGATCACATCGAAACCCAAGGTGCCGCCGGTGACCACCCCTAAGACGGAGTTTCGGGCCAATTTCTTCGACCACGATCAGCAACTGGATCCGATCGAGATCAGCACGGTGCAGGGGCGTTTTCGACTTGAGCGGGACGGCAAAGTTTTTGTGGGTGACCTTGATCCGAAAGGCGAAGTGGCAGTGCTTAACCCCGAAAAGCGAACCTATTTTCAGTACCAGCCGACCCGTTTCTCTTCTTTGTTCAGTACGCACGACCGCCCCGCGGCCACCCGCTACGAGGGCGCCGTCAGATCTTCGGGGTTGAGGACCGTGAGTGAGCGTGTAGCATTGGCGTTTCGCAGCCCTTGCGACGCCGCCACCGAGTGGCGACAAGATCACCGCATCTGCGAGTGGATGGAGAGCGGACCTGATCTGCGCACCTTTACTCACGAATTCTTCGGCCGGAAGTCCATGCGGGAAGGCTTCGAGAAGACTCGATCGTCGGTGACTCACGTCTACAACACGAAGCTGGGGGTCCTGATGGACGGCCCTCAGGGCGGCTATCTTCGCGATATCGAGATAGCCGATATCGCCGACGATCGATTTGAGATCCCGCCGGGCTACGTCGATCTGGTGAGTGACGAGGTCTTGCGAGATCCTCGCTTCGGGTACATCGGAAGTTTCGATATGTTGCAGGGGGTGGAGCTTGAGCCGTTCATGGAGTTCGTCATCCAGACTCCTCCCGTGCCTGCTCCGCCAGAATGGATCTATCAAAAGGAGAAGTGGTGGGTGAAGGGCGACTCGAGTCGCTGGCTCTTTATCGAGAGAAGTTATCCGCTAGCCCATTTCGATCCCCGCCAGGTGCCGTTCAATATCGACCACCGTTTCCAGGTGAAAGCATGGGACGAGCACCCGGAAGTTGGAGAACTTTCGATGCGGGACCCGAAAGGCAACCTCGTGTTCTACGGCAAGGGGCAGCTGTTCAAGCTGACTCTGCCAGAGGAGTTTTTTGGTGACTTGGAAGTCGAGCTTGCCGAAAAATTGCTGTCCAAGGTGTCAAAAGCGTCACCTCACCCTAAACCTAAACAACGGGGTTAGGGCGGGAAGGAGAATTCGGCCGTGCTATCTGGAGGACTGATCCGCCATAGCTTGGGGCTGGTGTTGCTGCTCACCGCTTTGCTCGCGGCGCAACCCGAGAACGCCCAGTTATACACCCTGGTTCGAGTGGTCGATGGAGACACCATCGTGGTTCAGCAAGGTGAGGCTTCAGAAGAGCGAGTCCGGTTCGTGGGGATCGATTGTTTCGAGGTCAGTCGCAACGATCGGCTCAAGAAGCAGGCTGAAGAATTCGGCTTGAGCGTGTCGGAAGGACAGTTGTTCGCACTAAAAGCTCAGGTGGCGGTGGAAAAGGCCCTGGCCGATGGGAAGGTGATGCTGGAACTCGCCGACCCCGAGCGAGATCGGTACGGTCGATTGCGGGCCTACGTCTGGACCACCGATGGTACCCTGCTCAACCTGGAGTTACTCAGACAGGGTCTTGCTCTACCTGACGACTACCCCAAAAAAGCGGAGTATCTGGGGGAGTACGAGGAAGCGGCCCGGACAGCGCGCGCCGAAGGAAACGGCGTTTATCAGCGGCCTGATCCCACCGCCACCCCATCGGCAGTGAGAGACGCGGACCCGCCCCGAAGGCCGGCTCCTTACCTTCTGGTCCTGGTATTGGTTGGGATCGGTATTTTGCTTTTTGTGTTGGGGAAGTTCCGGGGATAGTTGGAAATTCAATGACTATGGTCAATCGCTACTCTTTCTCCAGCGGATAGACGCCGTCGGCGTCGTGGACCTCCTTGCCGGTCAAGGGCGGGTTGAACACACACACCATGCGCATGTCGGTGTGACCGCGCAGGTAGTGCTTTTCGTGGCCGTCCAGGGCGTAGAGGGTGCCGGGTGAAATGGGGTACACCGTGCCGTCCGGCAGGGTTTCGATCTCGCCGGTCCCCTCGATGCAGTAGACCGCCTCCACGTGGTTTTTGTACCAGATGGTGGTCTGGGTTCCAGCCTTGATCACGGTGTCGTGCATGGAGAAGCCCATTTTATCCTTGGCCAGAAGAAGGCGCCGGCTGCGCCAGTTGCCTCCATCGATATCGTGTTCGCTGCCGTTGATCTGCTCTAAGGTTTTTACAATCATAACAACTCCTAACCAACCGCTGCTAGGGAAACCCGAAGGCTTTCCCCTTCGGGTAGAGCCGCCAGGGAGCGCTCGATGATGTCGAGTGCCTCGACCAGGGCGGGTTCCTCGATGGTCAGAGGAGGCAGAAGCTTGAGCACGCTGTCAGCGGGTCCGGCAGTCTCGATGATGAGTCCTCTCTTGAAGCACTCTTGAGACCAGCGTCCGGCCAGCCCTTCGAGCTTGCATTCCACCCCCAGTATGAGTCCGCGCCCCCTTACTTCCAGAAGGTCCGGACACTGCTCCACCAGCGACTGCAGTCGGGTGCGACAGAGCTGAGATTTTCGTGCCACCTCTTTTTCCAGATCCTTATCGGTCCAGTAGCTCAGGGCTTCCGTGGCGGTGACGAAGGCCAGGTTGTGGCCCCGGAAGGTTCCGTTGTGCTCGCCGGGGTCCCAGACGTCGAGTTCCGGCTTGATCAAGACCAGAGCAAAGGGCAAACCGTAGCCGCTCAAGGATTTGGAGAGGCAAACGATGTCCGGCTTGAGCCCGGCCTCTTCAAAACTGAAGAAGCCGCCGGTGCGCCCGCAGCCCACCTGAATGTCGTCTACGATCAAGGGGATCTCGAACTCCTCGGCCAGCGTGGCCAGACCCTGCAGCCACCGCTTGTCGGCCACCCGCACCCCACCTTCGGCCTGGACCGTCTCCAGGATAATGGCAGCCGGGAGTTCAAAGCCACTGGAGCTGTTTTCCAAGGAGGCTCGCAGAAAGGCCAGGGAACCGTCGTTGGGGCAGTCGCCGTAAGGCATTCTTTGAGAGTGGTTCAAGGGCACTCCGGCGCCCTCGCGTTTGGCCCGGTTTCCGGTAAGGGAAAGTGAGCCCAGGGTCATACCGTGAAAGGCGTTGGTGAAGCAAATGACACTCTGGCGACCAGTAGCCTTACGAGCGACCTTGAGCGCTGCTTCGACAGCATTGGTGCCGGTCGGTCCCGGGAACTGAATGCGGTAGTCGAGGCCCCTGGGTTCCAGGATCACTTCCTGAAATTTCTCCAAGAAGGTTCGCTTGGCGGCGGTGTACATGTCCAGGCTGTGGGTGATCCCACCGGACTGGATGTAGTCCAGCAAGGGCTGCTGGAGGCGAGGATTATTGTGTCCGTAATTGAGCACTCCGGCTCCGGCGAACAGGTCGATGTAGCGCTTCCCGTCCTGGTCGAACATGTAGGCGTCATGGGCCCGAGTGAAAACCGTGGGAAAAGATCGGCAGTATGAGCGGACTTCAGATTCTAAAGTTTCAAAGATATTCATAAGATAAGCTCCTTAGGCTAAGGTTGGTGAGGTGGGCAAAGCTGATGGTTGTAACGGACCGATGCTGAACAGCTCCTCCGGTTCGTGGGGGTGATAAAAATGGTGTTCGCGGAAGTAAGGCTCGACAGTGCATGTCACTTCCATCTTTTGGGCAAGGCTCTGGAAGAGCGCACGGGAGGCCAGGTTGTCCGGGGAAACGGTTGCTTCCAGCACGGTGGCTCGGGTCTGCTCGAGAAGCGCCTTCAGCAGCTTGCTGGCGACGCCCTGGCCTCGGGCCTTTGGAGAAACGCCCACTTGCCATACGAAGACCGACCCGGGCCGCTCAGGGGGGCGAAAGCCCACCACGAAGCCTATCATTCGGCCGTCTTTTTCGGCCACCACGCACGAACGATGAAACTCGCAGGCGAACAGAACGTAGAAGTAGCCGGTATTACGCTCGAGCGTGCCGATCTCTTCGAGCAGGCGCCACATCTCTTTGCCATCGGAGGCTCGGCTCGGCCGATAGACGATACTCACGCCGGTACCTCGGCGTCGATGAACTGTTGGTGAAGGATGCGATTGGCGGCTCTCACTGCTTCGGCCGGTAGCAGGCAAGTAAGGGAGTGAGGCTCGGCATAACCCTCGAGCGGAGTGATGTTCTCTCCCCCCAGGGCTTCCACCATCCGAGCCAGGTGGTGGGGCGGTTCGTCCCAACCAGAGCCCACCACCGAGACGGACCCCAGGCCTTGAGAGCAGACCACTTGAGAGCGGAACTCCGACTCCAGACGACGTCTAAAGGAAGCCAGATCGGCCACGTTTTCTCCGCTCAGCAAATAGTCGTGAGCCTCGGCTCGAAAGATGTCTGATTCATCCCACAGTTCTCTGACTTGGTGGGTCAGGTCTTCTTGCAAAAGCTGGACGCGAAACAGATCGCTGCGTCCAGTCACTCCAATGACCCGGTGCTGAACCTTCGAACTCTCTCGGATCACCGTTCCTGGACCGTCTTGAAAAGTGGACAAGGCGTGGATCTCAAGATTGCTGCGGCGAGCAAATTCGACCGCATCGGCGTTGAGTACCTTGGCCCCTCCGCGGGCCATCTCTTGCATCTCCTGGTAGGAGAGTTCGGGTAGTCTACGGGCACTCGGGACCAGACGGGGGTCACTGGAATAGATACCGTCGACGTCGGAGTAGATCTCGCAGCGCTCGGCCTGCAGGGCAGCGGCCAGGGCCACCGCCGAAGTATCCGAACCGCCCCGCCCCAGTGTGGTCACCTCTCCGGAGTAGGAGAGCCCCTGAAAACCGGCGACCACCACCACGCGCCCCTGTTCAAGCTCGGCCCGGACCCGCTGGGGGCGCACTTCTAATATGCGTGCGCGGTTGTGAACCGGGGTAGTCACGATACCGGCCTGGGGTCCGTTTAAGGATATGGCTTCAAGGCCGAGGTCCTGGATGGCCATACTCAAGAGTGAGCTTGAGATCTGCTCACCGGCGGTCAGGAGAATGTCGAGTTCTCTGCAAGGGGGCTCCTCACAGACGGCTCGGGCCAGCCGACAGAATCGGTCGGTGGTGTCTCCCATGGCCGAGACCACAACGGCCACATTGAGGCCCTCTCGCCGACGGGCGGCAATTTTCTGGGCGACTTGCTTGAGCTTCTCCGGAGTGGACACCGAAGAACCTCCATATTTTTGAACGATAAATCTCACGAAATAGATGTTCCTCCCTACCGGCTATCAAGGCCAGTGTATTTTGTGTACATATGTTTTGTGCACAAAACAATTTCATAGGGAGGCTAACAGGTGTCGAAGGAAAGATCAAGCGCAGAACCATGAGTTTCAAGCTCCAAGATCGCAAAAAACCAGGTGTTTACAAGTGTTTTGTGGTGAAAATATTTTTTATAGCCCGTCGTCGGCTTCGGTCATTATGGCTTCGGTGGTCAGCACGGGAGCTGCATCTAAGGACTCGGCTTCCATCATGGAAACGATCTTCATAAGGGTGTCGTCGATGACGGTTTGTTGATCTGGAGGCAGCTCTCGTAAGCGTCGAGAAAACTTGTGATGCAAAGGGGCTGGAGCTTCTCGCACCAGTTCCTGGGCCTGTTCCGTGAGCACGACCAGGACGCGCCGTTTATCTGTTTGTAGGCGGGTGCGCAACAGGAGTCCCCGATTCTCTAACCGATCGAGGATACCGGTGATGGTGCCTGGAGATAACGACACGGCTCGGGCCAGTGCTCCCGGAGAGCAGGGGCCGTTCTTCAGGTGGCGCAGGCAAATGAGTTGAGGCGCTGTCAACTGAAACTCTCGCTTGAGCTGGCGGCTGTGCATGCCGATGGCACGGGCTATACGGCGAAGGGAGCGAAGGACCCGCTCCTCCAGGGTTAACTCTTCATCCATCATGCCCGCGCTTCGGTCTTTGTCTCCCTTCCCCTGGCCCGCCAATTAAAGGCTCGGAAAGGCTTCCTGGTGTCGGTCAGGGGGTGGGAAGGAAGGTCAATCCCAATCCGAAAGGCGGTCAATATGAGACTTTTCCCCTTTTTCTTGCTGTGGTTATTGCTCTTGAGCCCCACCATGGCTCAGACACCCACACCCACGCCCACTCCTGAGGAAACCGCCTCTGCCGAGCAAACCCCGGTAGAATTTTCCTCGCCGCGTCAGTCCCTGGAGAGCTTTCTGGCAACCATGGGTTTGGCCAGTGCCTTGCGTCCCGACCAGTACCTGGTGGCCAATGGTCACCTGGATCTCTCGGAGGTTCCGAGAGTGGTCAGGGAAGAACGAGGGGTTTCTCTGAGCCAACAACTGTATGCCATCCTTCAGATTGTCAAGCTCGATGCCGAAAGTCTGGATGTCGAGCCAGAACAAACGAGTGTCGTTCTGTATCGCCAGCCCAGTGGAGACCGGATCGAGCTGGTCCGTGGGGAGGATGGCCGCTGGCTCTTTAGCTCTCAAACGGTAAAGGGTATACCTCGAATGTATCGGCTCCTCAGCAGCAAGGGTAAGATCGATCACTGGCACATTGAGGCACTCAATTTTGAAGTACTGGGTATGAGTGGAAACTTGTGGTTGCTCTTGATCCTGTGGCCTTTGCTGGCCTACGGGTTGGGGTGTCTGGCAGTCATGGCTCTGCGCATGGGCCTTGGGCCTCTTCTGCAGAAGAAGGTGGGTCTTGAGTTAGAGGAGCAGAAAAAGCTCCTCCGCCCCCTGGGCTGGATCGTGGCAAGTCTGGTCGCTTGGCTCGGGCTTTCGTTCGTCGTTCTCCCGGGTGGCTTGCTGGTAACACTCACCGTGATCGTCAAAACCACTGCTTGCGTGTCGCTGGTGGTGGCCGCGTTTCGGGGAAGTGACACCCTGGCTCTCTATATGAGTACCATCACCGCAACCACCGCCAGCAAGTTTGACGACATGTTGATACCGCTGGTTCGACGCTGCGTGAAAACCCTGGTGGCCATCATCGGTGTCTTGTTTCTGGCTCAGAATCTAGACATCGAGGTATGGAGTCTTTTCGCCGGATTTTCCATTTTTGGTGCTATGGTGGCACTGGCCGGTCAGGACACGGTCAAGAACTTCTTTGGTTCAGTGACCGTGTTGCTCGATCAGCCATTTGCGGTGGGAGACTGGGTGTTGATCAGTGGGATTGAGGGCACGGTAGAAGAGGTTGGCTTCCGCTCCACCCGCATCCGCACGTTTAAAGACTCCCTGGTCACCATCCCCAACTCTCAGTTCATCACGGCCACGGTCGACAACTTCGGAGCGCGCAGCTACCGCCGTTACAGCAAGAACATCTCCGTGGCCTGGAACACTCCACCCGAGAGGGTGGAAGCCTTCTGCGAGGGTATTCGTGAGATCATTCGTCGCCATCCTTACACCCGAAAGAATTACTATCACGTCTGGGTGTACGACGTGAACGCCTACGCCTTGGAGATTCTGCTTTACGTCTTCTGGGCCGTGCCTGATTGGAACACGGAAGTCAGAGAGCGCCATCGTTTCCTGGTCGACGTCCATCGCCTGGCCACCGATCTCGAGGTGGAACTGGCTTATCCCAGACAGAAGCTTCTGCTCACCCGTGAGGAAGAGCAGTACCAGGAAGAGTTCGACATCGAAGGCTTGGAGGCAGCACGATTGCGGGGTAAAGACCGGGCCCGAGAGCTACTGGCTCGCTCTTTACCGGAGGATATTCCGCCGCCCCATGTGGTGGATTGAGTTGGTAGGATCTATTCGTCCAATAACTTCAGTATGGTCTGAGTTCTCTATTCTGCCTGCGGCGATAAAGCTGAATTTAAATGGGTGAATATCGCGTGGGCGTTGGCTTCTGGCATTTCAGGGTGATAGTGACTATCATTTTTCCAGCCGGCACCATATTCGAGGGTACGGCCTTCGATCTGCCCGTGCTGGCTTCGCACTTCCAGACCGTGGCTTTTCCCGAAGATGTTATACCAGGGTGGTGTGAAGTACTGCCCCACGGATACGACCTGACCGTCCTCGCTGGAGAGTCGCTCGCTAAATCCGTTGGGCTCGAGTTTGACGTTGGTTGTCTTGCCATTGCTCGATAGGCTGACCCAGTCAGGTCGGGGATCGGCGTCGCCCGGTTTGTTGTCAATGTTGCTATAGATCTCGCGTGCGCGATTCAACTCCGCGGTCACGGTCGATGCTTTGAATAAGTGAAAATCTCTCTGTAGTCTCATGAAGAGACTTAGGACTCCAGGCGTTAAAGAAGCGTTAATTAGCCTTAGGAGGAAGCTTCTTGCCGGATACACAAAGACTCTCAAAAGCATTGGAGGAGCTGGCTCTATGATGACCGCCGATCAAACTCAAACTCAAGTCACCCTGGGTTTTCTCGAATCCTACACCGACGCCCGGACCGGGCTTATGCCCGCTCGGGCGCCCCTGGCCGATCTCCCTTCGCCTTTCGACGGCATCTCGAAGGCTTGCTCGGAACTCCCTCAGCATTTTTGTGAGCCGGCTCAGGATTGTCGGCCCTGGCTTGACCAGCAGTTCAGCGAGTTGGACCCGGCCTGGGCCGAGGCGCTGGAGCAGGCCCCCGAGTTTTTACTCGACAACATCATGAGTAAGGTCAGCTTGCTCTGTCACGCTTACCGCTGGGGCAAAGCTCCCTCCGACGAGGAGCCCTCACAAGGGCCTCTGCCGCCCGGTCTGGATTGGCTCTGGACCCAGACGGCGGATCGCCTGGAAGTGCCCCGGGTGGGTAGCTACCACAGCCTGTTGATCAACAACTGGTCATCGCCCGAGGTTGAGCCGGGCAGCGCTTATGAGCTGGACCATTTGAAGGAGGGTACCGTCGAGCCCATGGTGGGATGGCTGACCCCGCCGGCCCAGGATGCTCTCGACAACTACCTCTCCACCATGGTCAAGATCGAAGTCAAAGGAGTGCGCATCGTGCAGGCCATGAAGGAGTTGTACGAGTGCATGGTTCGGGGCGATACTCAGGAAGCCACTTACCACCTGATGGTCTTATCGGCCAACATTCTGGCCGTCAACACCGGTTTCAACCGTTCTTTCAAGCATCGGGCCGTCAATCGGACCACCTTTAACTCCCAGGTCAGGCCGCTACTCCTGTGGTCCGAAGAACCCGATCAGCTCCGGGGATCTCATGACCTGCAGAGTTGTACCGTCCAGCTCTTGGAGAGCTGCTTCGGCTTTCCAGTAGATTCTGAGTTTGGAACCTTATTGCTGGAGCAGCAGAAGTACTTAAAACCGGCCCAGCGCAAGCTGCTCAAGGTGGTGGAGCAGAATAGCCCGGTGCTGAGACGATTCGTGGAAGAGGCTGATTCGATTCGGCTGACCGAAGCCTACAACCGCTGTTTGAGCCTTATGCAAACCCGACGACTCAGCAACCTCAAGCGAGGAGCTTTGCTCACCAGTGAGGAGAAGAAGCTCAAGCTCAGTCTGCGCGGCGAGACTCTGGAAAACAAGTGGGAGGGGCGTGAATGGAGTCTGGATTTCCTTTTCCGCTTTCTCACTCCTCAGCAGCGTGCCATCCTGACTCGAAACACCGAACAGATCAAGTACTACAGGGGTGAGGTGATCATTCAACAGGGCAACCTCTTTCCCGGGCTGTTCGAGCTGTCCACGGGCAGCGCCACGGTCCGAAAGATGGTGGGTGAGCAAGAAGAGATCGTCGACCGGATGGGGATCAACGAAGTCTTCGGAGAGATGTCACTGGTGGAAAACCTGCCCGCCTCGGCCAGCATCGTGGCCGAGGAGGACTCACAAGCTCGCCAGATCTCACTGGAGACGGTCTACGATCTGATCAATGAGCACCGCGACGCTGAGGCGGGGTTCTACCTGGCCCTGGCCCAACTGATCTCCCACCGGTTTCGCAAGACATTTCCGGTGAAGTGATCTCGGGAAACGGCGAGTTTCCCTCCGTCGGTGACACTTGACAAATCGTCGCTATGGCACGAAGGACTTAGGATCTGTGAAAAAGGAGCCTGAGCCCGTTAAGACACACCAACACCGTGGACCCCTCGTGACCCAGCACCCCCAGAGGGAGAGGCAGGGCGCCGAAGAGGGAAATCCCCACCAGCACCACGATCACACTCAAGGAGAAGGTGAGGTTCGCGATCACAATGCGGCGGGCTCGCCTGCTAATGGCGAAGGCAAAGGGAAGATGCTCCAGCCGCTCACCCATGAACACCACGTCGGCCGACTCCAGAGCCACGTCGGTGCCGGCGGCACCCATGGCGATGCCCACATCGGCGGTAGCCAGAGCCGGTGCGTCGTTCACACCGTCACCCACCATGGCCACCTTACACTTCGTCTTGAGGTCTTTGAGCACGGTGACCTTATCCTCGGGGAGAAGGTCCGCGTACACCTCGTCCACTCCCACCTCCCGGCCTATCGCTTGTGCCACGCGCCGGTTGTCACCGGTCACCATGACGAGACGCTTGAGACCCAGCTCCCGCAACGCCTTTAACGTCTCCACGGCGTCGGAGCGTAACACGTCGGCCACCGCCACAACACCCAGTATGGTTTCCTCATCGGCCACCAGCATAGCTGTCTTGCCCTGGTCTTGAAGGGTCTGCAAAGTCTCGCGCACAGGCTCGAGTCCGAGGCGCCCCTCGAACATCCGGGGCGACCCGACGGAGATGCGCCTTCCCCCCACGGTAGCGGAGGCCCCCATTCCGGAGATGGACTGAAAATCGTCCGCGTCTTGGTACACGATCCCCCGGCGCTCGGTTTCCAACACGATGGCGCGAGCCAGGGGATGCTCCGACTTGCTCTCCACCGCCGCGGCCAGCTGAAGCAACTGCGTGGCGGGCCCGGTCAAGCCCTCTTCCTGGGATATCGAGGTTCCCTCCACGACCAGGTCGGTAACCCGAGGCTCACCTACGGTAAGGGTACCCGTTTTGTCGAAGGCGACGGCGTCGATCTCGCCAGCCCTCTCGAGATGAACTCCTCCTTTGAACAACACGCCTCTGCGAGCGGCTCCCCCGATGGCGGAGAGGATGGATGCGGGAGTGGAGATGATCAGCGCGCATGGCGAAGCCACCACCATCACCGTGATGGCTCGATAGAAGGTCGACTCGAAGGCGTGACCCAGAGCCATGGGAACGGCGATCAGAGCCAGGGTGAAGAGGATCACTCCCACCGCGTAATACTGCTCGGCCTGGTCCAGCCAGCGCTGCGCCGTGGCCTTCTCGCTCTGAGCCTCCTCCACCATCTGCACCAACCGGGCGATGGTGGAGTCCTTGGCTAATCTGGAGACTCGAAATTCAATACCGCCGGTCTGGTTGATGGTAGCGGCGAAGACGGGATGATCTACGGTCTTGCTCACCGGAACGGACTCTCCGGTGAGGGAAGATTCATCGAGGTAGGTGGAGCCGGCGACTATGACGCCGTCGAGGGGGATCGACTCGCCGGGTCTCACCACTACCACGTCGCCCACCACCAGGTCGTTCAGGTCCAGCAACACCAGCTTTCCGTCGCGGCGGGTCAGCGCCTGGTCGGGCCTCAACTTCATGAGCGAGTGGATCGCTTTGCGAGTCTGCTCGATGGCAAAGCTTTGGAGAACGTTGGAGAGGGAGAAAAGGAAGAGGAGAACGGCTCCTTCCATCGGCGCCCCCACGTAGGCCGCTCCCAGGGCCGCGAGGATCATGAGGAGGTCTACATCGATCGTGAACTGTTTGAGCGATTGCCAGGCGGCCATCACTCCGAAGGTTCCGCCCGTGATGAAAGCCACCACCATGGCGACGGTGTGGGTCTGGGGTGCGAGCCAGCCCGCCAGGATGGCCAGCAGCGTGATCACGGTGAACGCCATCTCCACTCGATCCGCCGTGGAGGCCTCGGGCGTCCACGGTTGCGCGGGAGCACCTTGCGAGCGCACCTGATTGAGGAGGCTGCCGGCGTCGGTTACACCACCGTCGAAGTTGACGCTCATCACGCCACCCACGAACGACGCGGAAGCTTTTCTCACTCCCGGAAGGACGGCGGTCCTCTTTTCCAACTTCACGGCGCACGCTTCGCAGGCCCGGCCGTTCAGCCGAAAGAGACAGTGCTCGAACTTCGGTGGTGCGAGGGCTCGAGCGTAAGCTTCGACCTGTTCGTCGGTGAGGCGCTTCGGGTCGAAGCGGATCTCCACCGATTCGTCTTCGGTGAGATGAACGCCCAGGACGCCCTCGGGAGGGAGATCTGAATTTTCAAGGTCTGTGTAATCGCAGTGGGCAGGATCTGGCATGTCACTTTCAAACCGGTTTGCTTACTTTAAGATACGCCTTCACCGGCCCTGACCATATGATTCAAATCATTGCGGCCTGGGCAAGCCTGTTCAATGATTGACACTGGAAACTACCTTCCGTTCGTCCTAACCTGCCGATCATCCAGGCTTTACCCAAGAGCGTACCCATCGGCATAAGGTAAGAAAGTAGGCACGACCATCAACCTGGAAAGGAAATCACCGTGTTAGATACACTGAGAGTTCAACTGCGCCCCGCTGCCACCGGCTTGGTCCTGGCGATCCTTACCATCCTCTTTGGTCAGTTCATGGGCATTGTATTCGGCCTCAACGAGGACGCTATCAAGAGTCGGCTGGAGGTAACCGCGGTCCAAGTGCGCGATACCCTTTACAAAGGCGACGAGGCCGCCATGGAAGAAGTCCGGAGCAAATCTTGGACCTACATGAAACGTGCCCACCTCCACGCCGGCGCCATGGGGACGACTGCCGTCGTCTTAATTCTCCTGGTGGGCATATTAGGGGTATCCCAAGTTACAACAAGAGTTGTCAGCCTGGCTCTTGGAGGAGGTGGGCTGGGTTACTCCATCTTCTGGATGTGGGCTGGCTTTCGAGCGCCTGGACTAGGCGGTACGGAGGCCGCGAAAGAATCTCTCAGGTGGCTCGCCATGCCAAGCTCTGGTGCCTTTGTAGTGGCCTCTGTGGCGGTACTGGTTTTGATTGTGATGACTCTGGTCAAAAGCAGGCCGGAAGCTCTTGAAAAGTCTTGATCCTGGGGGCAGGTCACGTCCTTCAGATTCATTTTATCTCCCACCGGTTCCGCAAAACATTTCCGGTGAAGCGATCTCGGGAAAATCGATCAAGAAAGTGCCACGAATCACCAATTGATCCTATCCTCGGTGAGCTTCAGGAAATCTTCATAGGGTTGCAGGCCTGCCGGGTATACGGAGATCAGTTTGTTTTGAGGCTATACGGGATCTCAAAAATATCCATCAATTTCTGGACTCGAATGCCGCGACTTTGGGGGTTTGAATAGAGTGTAAATTCTGACATGTTTCGCTCTTCGGCTCACATGAACCGAACCAGTCTTGTTTATCCCCGCAGATTTGACCAGAGTCAATTCGGTAACGCTCGGACCGCCGTAAACTGAAGACAGCCAGGGTTCCTATTGCGACAATGAATAACGCCATCTACGAAACACAGAAATGTGCAGCTCGACTGGACCCGGTCGGCGACTTTCCCGCAGTCATTCTGATCGACACGGTCAGTTTCTGCAATCTGCGCTGCTCCATGTGTTTTCATCACGCCATGCAGCGCCCCAGGGGTTACATGGCAGCGGAGTTGTTCGAGCAGATCGTGGATGAGATCGCCTTGGAAAACCCCCACGCCCGGGTTTGGATGGTGTTCTTCGGCGAGGCTCTGCTCAGACGCCGCCATCCCCCCACCATCTTCGACAAGATTCGTTACGCCAAAAGCCGGGGGTTGACCGACGTGGTGCTCAACAGCAACGGCACTTTGCTGGACCAACGAGCCGCTTCGGATCTGCTGGACTCGGGGCTCGACGCCATCTACATCGGCATCGACGCCTGCAGCCCCGAGACCTACTCCCGGGTGCGGGTGGGCGGAGACTACCAGCGCGTGGTGAGCAACGTGAGGCACCTGCTCAAGCTCCGAGAGCAGCGCGGGGAGAAGCTCGAGGTCTACGTTCAGTTCGTGGAGATGGAGGAAAACATTGATGAGAAGCAAGGCTTCATCGACTTCTGGAACCAGCAGGGGGCGGCGGTGAAGATCCGACCGAAGGTGAGTTGGGCGGGTAAGGTCCAGGCCGCTAACCTGGTCGCCGGACAGGATGAACGCCGGCCTTGCTACTGGGCCACGCAGTCCATGTCGATCACCGATCGGGGGCAGGTGGTCATGTGCGCAGTCGATCTGGATGCCCAGTTCGTAGCCGGCGATGTGAATCGGTCCACCCTCAAGCAGATCTGGAACGGACCCCTAGCCAAACTCCGGGGCCACCACCTGGACTCCAACTGGGACGCCCTGCCGCGGGTCTGTCGGGAATGCCGAGACTGGCAAGCGGCGCGGGCGGATTTCTACTCGGTGGATCCGACGTGAGGGGAGTCGTGGAAGCGTCCGGACGCCCCTCGCTGGAACTCTCCTGGAGCGAGTCCGGAGTAAAGCTCAGTTTCGACCGTCTGGAGACCTTGCTCTTTGACCAGGAGGGCCGGCCCATCAGTTGGACCCGGCCATTGCACAGCTATCGGCGGGGATACGACGGTGGGATCAAAGAGATCACGCGGTTCGGAGACGATGCCACCCACTATTACGACGCCCGACTCCTGGAACCGGGCGAGGCCGTGCTCTGGCAGAAGGAGCTTCAGGAGCGCCTGCACTCGGCCTGGCAGCGACTGCGTCACCCGGCGCTGCGGCCGGCCCTGCAGTTCTGCTTTCCCTCCGACGAAGCCAACTTCACTCGGGTGTACAAACCGGTGGGCATCCTGCCCCCGAATCAGTACCGGGCCCTGGTGCTGCAACTGACCCAGGGCTGTTCCTACAACCGCTGCACCTTCTGCAACTTCTACAAGAATCAGACCTACGCGGTGAAAACGATGAGCCAGTTTCGCACCCACGTGGCTGCCGCCGTGGCCTTTATGGGGCGGGCCCTGGGCCGTCGCCGTGGGGTGTTTCTGGGGGAAGCCAACGCCGGCAGTCTGCCCACCGAGGTGCTGGCCGATGCTCTGCAGGAGATCCGCGCAGCCTTCCCTCCGACCCTACGCGACCGCCAGGGACGCGGCTGCCACCCCTTGCAGTTTCACAAGGTGGGAGTTTTCCTCGACACCTTTACCCGAGTGCGGCCGGTGGAGGAGTGGAAAAGGCTGCGAGAGCTAGGGCTGAATTCAATCTATTTGGGCATGGAATCAGGCTCGGTTTCGGTGCTCCGGCTGCTGGGCAAGCCCGGGCACCCGCGGCGGGTGGAGCAGACCGTGGAGAGGCTCAAGCAAGCCGGCCTGAAGGTGCACCCGATCGTCATGACCGGGGCCGGAGGCCAGGCCCTGGCCGGGGAACATTTGAGCCAGACCGTCGACTCACTCAAGCGTATGCCCCTGGGCCCCGGCGACCAGGTCTACCTCTCGGAGTTTGCGGTGCATCCGGGTGAAGCCTACGAAAAACGCGCGGCCGACTTGCAAACCCGCCCCCTCGACCGACTGGAGTGTCGACAGCAGACCCGAGCCCTGCGAGAGGCGCTGGGCTATCCGGTCGGACCCGCCGCCCCTTCCACTTCGCTTTACGACGTGCGCCAATTCGTGTATGCCTGAGGTATTGCTGGGCTGCGAGTTCGAGACTGCAAGGCCCCACCACTTATTTTCTGATCCAGATCAAGGCATCCGACAATGCGCTGCCTTAGACTCCAGAAATGAAATCTCAGTATGACGTGGCCATCGTGGGTGGTGGACACAACGGTTTGATCGCAGCGGGTCTTTTGGCCAAGCGCGGGCACAGGGTGGTGCTTTTCGAGAAGCGTCCCATGGTGGGAGGGGCGGCTGTCACCGAGACGCCGTGGGGCCCTGAATTCAAGATGACCAGTCTGTCTTACGTGATCAGCTTGATGCCCCCCACGGTGATGCGGGAGTTACGCCTGGCCGAATTTGGCTACAAGATCTATCCCCAGCACGGCTATTTCGTCCCTTACCCCGACGGCCGCTACCTGCAGATGCACGACGACAAGAACGAACAACGTCGGCAGGTGGCCAAGTTCTCTAGCAAAGACGCCCAGGCCCTGGAGCGGTGGGACCACTGGCTTTCCGAGCTGGGTCGAACGTTGGGCCCTTTGCTCACCGTTGTGCCACCCAAGATAGGCTCTAAGCACCCCAGAGATCTGTGGGATATGTTGAGCTTAGCCTGGAAGGTTCGGGGGTTGGATGTGTCCAGGGTAGGCGAGGTGACCCGTCTGTTTACCATGAGCGTGGCCGATCTGCTGGAGGAGTTCTTCGAGTCGCCGGAGGTGCTCGGCCTCTTCTCCGTAAGCGGGGTGATCGGGACTTGGGGCGGCCCCCGCTCACCAGGCACCGCCTACGTCATGGCACATCACAAGATCGGCGACGTGGGAGACGGCCAGATGGGCTCCTGGGGGTTTCCCGAGGGGGGAATGGGCGGGGCCACCCAGGCCATGAGAAGAGCGGCTGAAAGCTTCGGGGCCACCATCGTAACCGGGGCTCCCGTGCACCGGGTGAACACCAGGGCGGGCCGAGTGACGGGGGTGGTGCTGGAAAACGGGAACGCGATCAGTTGCCCCATCGTTATCACCACCGTTCATCCCAAGATCGCCTTCCTCCAGCACCTGGACAAGAGCGAACTTCCAGAGAGTTTTGTCCAGGGGATCGAACGCTGGAAGACGCGCAGCGGGACCGTGAAGATCAACCTGGCGCTGGATCGGCTACCCGAGTTTGCCTGCAAGCCAGGATTCGATCCGGAGGTGCACGGTGGGACCATCGTCCTGGCCCATTCCCTGGACCAGGTGGAGGGCGCTTTCCAGGACGCGGTAGCGGGGCGCCCGGCCGAAAACGCCTTCGTCGATCTTTGCATTCCCTCGGTTTTCGATCGTAGCCTGGCCCCTCCCGGCAAGCACGTGATGTCCATGTTTACCCAGTGGGTGCCTCACACTTACAGCAAAGCGCCTCACCGCCCGGAACTCGAGGCCTATGCGGACCGCATTATGGCACGCATGGAAGCTTTGGCCCCGGGTTTTACCAGTTCTATCCTCCATCGCCAGATCATAGGTCCTTACGAGATGGAGCACGAGTACGGTCTTCCCGGCGGCAACATCTTTCACGGAGAACTCTCCCTGAACCAGATGTTTCACATGCGCCCGGTGCCCGGATGGGCCAACTTTCGAACCCCGGTCGAAGGCCTCTACCACGCCTCCTCAGCCACCCACGGAGGAGGCGGCGTGACTGGAATCCCCGCCTTGCAAGTGGTCAGGACTATCGAGAAAGCTGAACCGGTTCGGTAAAGGCTTATCGTAGAAATGGCCAGGGGTCGGTTGGAAAGTCTCCCCGAGTAGCAAAGGTTTCGGTATGGCAGCTCATCACGACTGTCTTCTGCAGCACGGTAGCCTGCCGGCGTTCGAGATGAGAATGCTCTAGAGTCGGCCCTCGCAAGACCTCGTTACCGGCGGAACTACAAGCTGGAGACGAGTCTCTTGGAGTTGGCATGGCTGAATTTCTTTCTCAGCATTTCTGATCTCTCACCCAGTATGGTAAAGTCAGAGTTGTGCAATTTTCTTATGCCCAGATCATCCCCCGACGGAGAGACCTTGTGGACCTCAATGATATCTTTCGATTTGTCGCCCCCGAGGTGCGAACCGCCGCCATACAAACTTCCGAACAACTAAAAAAAATCGGCGTTCGTCACGCCTTGGCTGGAGGTCTGGCGGTGGGGGCCCACGGTTACGTGCGGGCGACCACCGATGTTGATTTTTTGGTGGGCGATGAGGCCTTTGAAAGCCACGGAGGCTTGGTCACTTTCAAGGCGGGTGTGCCCATTGAGGTCGGTGGGATCCGGGTCGATTACCTCTCTCCCGTCGCTCTGGGCGCCCACATGGAGAGAGCCCTGGAGCAAGCCCCTCAAAGCCTGGAATTGGCGGTGGTTCCGATTGAGGCTTTGATCTACATGAAGCTAGTGGCCAAGAGAAGAAAGGATCTTTTAGACGTGGTGGAGCTGCTTCGGAGAGTGACCTGCGAGAAAGCGATCTCAGACTATTTGCAGACCCACTCCCCCGAGCTCTTGCCCCTCTTCCACACTTTGAGCGCGGAAGCGCTCGAAGATTCGTAAAGGCACCGACCGGGATTACGCCCCTGAGAATGCTGGTACTTCACAGATTCGCCGTGATCTGCGAAATGGGCAATATCACCGCCACCGCTACGAAGCCGATAAAAAGCGCGACACCACTGATCAGCAGCGGCTCGATATACTCCACGAAGCGATCCAGGCGCGAGTAGGTTTCCATTTCGAGGTACGGGATGGTGGCTCGCATGGCATCGGAAAGGCTGGAGGCGGTTTCTCCTAGCATGGCCATCTGGACCATGACGTTGGGATAGAGTTGGGGGCGGTGGCTCCACAGTTCGGACAGCGATTCTCCCGCGGAGACGCCGTTGATGACACGAGGCTCGTCGCGCAGGAGGACGGGGGTTCCGGTGGCCCGATAGGAGGCTTTGAGGGTGGCCAGGAGGGGGCGTCCGGATTCGAGCATGAGGGCAAAGGATGAGATAAAGCGCAGCGCGGCTACGTTGCCCAGTAGAGGGCCTAAGACGGGGAGCGAGTGGAGCAAGATGGAGAGTCGCTGCCGGTAAACTTCCCGGCGGTATAAGGAAACAGCCGCGAATCCCACCACAACCAATAAAAAATAGAAGAATGGTCCGCTCAGCATCCGGGTCAATAGAGTCAAGACCTGGGTGGGCCAGGACGATTCGTAGAGATCGCTGGAGAACGATTCCATGAGCTTGGGAATAACGGTGTTAAACAGGACCAGGACCATGACTAGGGAGAGGCCCATAACCAGCGCGGGATAGGTGAGGGCTTTCTTGACCCGGGCTTTCAGGTCCGCTTCCCGTTCGAGCCACTCGTCCAGAAACTGCAAGGTCGAACTGATCTGGCCCGACATCTCGGCGCTGGCAATGGAGCCGGTGTAGTAATCGGGAAATTCGTTCGGGTACCGGCTCAAGGCGTTGGAGAAGGTGTGTCCCTGGACCAGCAGTTGCGAGATGCCCCCGACCACCTTGGACCAGCCTGGATCGTCGTCTTTGGAAAGTAGCTCCAGGGCATTGACTAGAGGAACCCCGGAGGCCAGCATCACTCGCAACTGCTTGGTAAACTGTTGGCGCTTCTGAGACCTAGAATTCATGCTCTTTCTAAATGTTCTGGCCTTCCCGCCAATGGGAAAAGCTGAAAGTGCGGAGATCCAAGACGGAAGCGACTCGGTATCGTGCCAGGGGTTGCTTCACGGAACCCACGGTACCGACGCTGAGCAAAAAGATCAGGTCTTCAGCATCTCGAGTTCGGTCTATCGTGCACTGATAGGTGCCGACGACTTTGGCGGGGTTGTCCGGGTGCCGCAGCACTTCCTGGTAGCTGAAAATTTTCTGCTCATCGGGTACGCCGGTGGGAAAGAACGAGTCCTTGGCCAGTTTGACGATCATGTCTTCCATGCCCGCTAGGGCCAACGCCCTTGCCTGAGTGGCGTAGACGGTAGCCCGAGCGTTGGCGTAGACACCTCGACGTGCCCCGATCAGGTAGAGGCCGACGATGGCTATAAGGACACTCACCAGCAAGGCGAAGACGAGCGCCGAACCTCTACGCCCTCTCATAGCGCCGGACACCAGAAATTCCAAGTTAGCCGGCGCGCCCTCTGTCCCGCAGTGAACCCGACCGTAACCTGCACGTCCGAGGCTTCCCGAACAGCTTCGAATTGGTCCAACTCGATGAGCGGCTCAAGGACATCATTAGTGGAGATACGGCGTGTGAGTTGGCCGTCGGTGAACTGGTAATTTACCTGGATGGGTGGGACCTCGGCGGGATTATCGGTCATCACCAGCAGCTCTTGCCAGGGTACGCTATAGTCGTTTCGCTCGATCCGCAACTGTCCGCTGGCCGCGCTCACGCTGACCGCGTCCGAGAGGTCTCGTCTTAGGAGTTCCTGGACAAAAGTGATCTCGCTGATCTCGCGTCCCTGCTGGCTCTTCATGGCTCTCAAACTGGTTTGCAATAATGTGACCACCGCCGACAAGATCAAAAAGATGATGAAAGCGGTCACCAGACCTTCAAAAAGCGTGAGCCCTCGCTGCTCGGTGAAGGGCTTTCTATTCCACATTTTCAAGCTCGATGGACCCCGTCTTGACCACGTTACGAAACTGGGCCCGAACAGTGACCCGACAGGTTCCGGGATAGTATTCGAAGCGACTGGCGGAGGATTTGAAGCGGTTGACATAGAGCGCGGTCTGGCCGTCACGGGAGACTTCCTGAATGCTGCCCAGTCCGGTCAGGGGCTCGACGTACCAGGTAAACACCAGATCCTTCACGGCCCCCGTACTGGCGGTGAGTTCCAAGGTACCGTCGGGGGGAACGGTGGTCCCCCCGTCGGCGGTCACCTCGACTTCAAAATCCGCCGCCCGCCAATCACTGATCAGGCTGAACACCTCCACCGAGTCCCGGGCGCTGTCGGACCACCCCACCTGAATCCGGACCAGGCGAGCGGAGTTTTCGAAGACCTTGCGATCTTCTTCGGGCAACTGCGACTCCAAACTGCTGTTCGGCAAATGCAGCCTATGGGGAGTGACCTGCAAGCGCACGCGAAAGGCGGAATCGGACTCGCTGGTATAGGCCTGCCCGTCGAAGGGGTCGAGTTCGGCCATGCCATACCGGGTGGCGTGTCCCCGCATCTTGTCCAGTTCGTTGGAAGCGATCATACTAGCCATCAGATACTGCTCTGATTGGGCCTGGGTCTGAAGACTGGTATCCACCAGAGCAGCCACCACCAGCATAGAGGTCAACAATAGGAAGGCAGCGATGATCGCTTCTACCAGTGTAAAGGCGGGCCTTCTAGAAGGTGATGGCATAACTGGTCACGCCACCGAGATCGACCCCGATCTGGACGGTACCTGAACCATCGGTGTCGGCTTTCATCAGTTGGGAATCGCTGCTGCCGGGGACTCCGACGATGTAGAGCACACTCCGGCCATCAGGCGTGACCAGGGGATGAGATACTCCCGAGGGAACGCCCAGCGAGAGGGCCTCCTCGACAATGGTGGCGGTGCCCGCGGGAGCATCGGAGGCGGGCAAAATGACTCGATGAACATGCAAAGAGGTGGAGGATTCTCCCAGCCTGGTCAGATAGCAAAGCCACTGACCGTTACTTGACCAGGCCGGAACCCCCACGATCTGGGCACCGACCGATACCGTGGCGTCGGCTACCCACTTCCCCAGACCACCGACGTTGCGCTGGATGGATAGACTGGGCGGCGTGCTGCCTCCTCCTCTGGCCGGTAGGGCGCAGAAATTCGGATTATCCGGGTTGAAAGCGGCCCCCTCGACACTGGCCGCTTCGTGCACACCAAACGAGGAAACGTCGGGACGCAGCCCCGAAACCATTGCGTAAGTCAGGGAACTACCGACCCGGTCATAAGTCGTGGTCCCAGCTTCTTCGTCCACGTTGCCCTCGGCGTCGTAGGTCGGACCCTCTACGGTCCCGACGCTCAAAACCGAGTACTGCAGAGCCCCCCGTTGGTTGCCCATCCAGTCACCACCCGAGGTGACATCGCCGGCCACCGCCGTCTGGGATCCGCCGTTGGAAACGTGGAGCACGCTCAAGGTGTAGGTGGTGACCGTGGAAACGGTGGGACCGTCGGTCCCCAGAGTATTGAAAGTGTGCTGACTGGGCCCGTGCAGATACTTCAAGTACATCCCGGAAGGATCAACCTCGAATCCACTCGCATCGGGAGGAAAACTGCTGACCACCTGCCGGCTGGTTCCGTCGGCGTTGTATCGGACGAAATCGTATCCCCCACCTTCAGCCTGCGCCAGAACGAACAGTTTGGTGCCATCCGCCGACCAGATCGGATGCTCTTCCTGGATCCCGGGCGGAGTGATGGATACCAACTCTCCCCCGTTCAGATTGGCTAGGTGGATTTCGTTATTAGCCGATTGCAAGGCTAATCGATTATCGATCAAGGTCTGCAGAACCGGTAGCACCGAGGCGTCGGACGCGGCCTCGGTCGTCAGCCCGCGGGGGTTACTGATCACGACTCCGAAGTCGTAGGAGACCTGGGGCTCGGCATCGGCCGGGGGTCGCCAACCTACCGAACCCACCCAGCGGCCATTGAGATACTCCATGCGTACCGGACCGTCGGCGGCCAGGGTTCCGGGCGGGCCATCACTCGGTGTCACCGTGACCTCCATAAAGAGCGGCCCCCCACCGGCATCGGTTGCTTCTGCCGTTATGATGGCTAACCCGTACTCCTTGGAGCGGGTATCTCCGGAGATGGGGTGGATCTCGATGTAGGTCTTGCCCATTCCCACTGGTCCGCCGTGTACGGAACTTCGAGGAGAAAAGCTGATATCCTGAATCACCGGTCCCGAGGTCGGTGGGGGCTCCTGGGGGTCCAAACGGGTCAGAGGGGGTTGTTCGGTGGTTTGCACCAATTCCGTGGAGGCGTTGTAAAGCCCCTTGACCAGGCTGATGGAACCGGAGGGCTGAACCACCACCGTGTTCGGGTTCTGGGTGGCTTCCAGGGTTCCGAAAAACCTTTCGCCCAAACCGTAATCGAGGGCGTTATCCACCACCAAGCAGACGGCCCCGTTTTGCTGAGGCAGATTGGTCTGAATGGAGCCGTCTGGACGAAACAGGATGACGTTGTAATCCCCCAGCTCGTCGACTCGCTCTTGCTCGATGGTGGCCGTGGTCATCCATGCTTGCTGCGTGGGCCAGGTGCCGGCGAAGATATAGCTATCGTACTCCTGGTCGAAGTTGCACACTCTTACCGGATTCAGGATATCTTCTCCCTGATAGACGCGAAAGCTGCGACAGGCTGCTCCACCGGCCACCGCAGGGAAGGCCACCAGAATCTCGGTCTGCTCCTGAGCTGCCATAGCGCGGGCTGCCCTCAACTCCTCGGTGAGCGCCCGGGCCAACCCCTCGCTCTTGAGCCGGTCAGAACTGGCGCGAACATTGAGCAAGAACGAAAAAGCCAGTACAGAAGCCAGGGCCATCACAACCAGTATCTCTGGAAGTGAGAACCCGCGTGCTTTCTTGCTCTGACTAATTTCCACCACGCCTCCCTTCATTAGTTGTTCGTAAGCAATGGCTAGAATCCTATTGCCCGCTCTGGATTTGGTCCGGCGGATAAGGCTTGGCATCTTTACCAGACAATGTTGGCTTCGGCGTCGTTGGTGAAGGCCAGCCTGCCCCGCCGTCCACGTCATCGCCGGGATCCATCGCCCCCAATTCGTACACCAAAAGATTGAGGTCTGCCGTTGCGGTTTTAAAGTACTCGATGGCCAGGTCCGCGTTCTCTGCGTGATCTGTCCGGTAAAGCTGCTCAAGATAGCGAAGTCCCTCGAAAAAAGCTTCAAGACACTTAGGCGGGGCGTTGTCGACCAGAGTGTTGCCCATGAACTGCCAGATGAAAGCGCGCGTCCGAGTCAGCGATTCCGATTCGGCCTCCACTCGAAGTTTGAGTTCTGCGGTATCGATGCTGCCAGTGATTCGTCGCCGAAGATTCACAACGTTCTGCTGGCTCGCTTCCAGATAGCGCTCCATGGCCCACCGAACGCGGCGCCAGTCCGGCTCCTCTTGATCCGAGATTCGAGCGTTGGCGGCCGCTTCTCGTGCTTGTTGAAGTGGGTCCTTCATCCATTCTGTATTCGAGGATCTCGGGTAAAGTTCCCGGTCGACACTTGAATGCTCGTCCAGAAATTCTAGTGTATAATTCGACTCGTGGACAGAAAGCGAACAGCTTTACGACAATGAAATTTGAGGAGTACAACTATTTGTAGAGCCCTAGTTCTTCGCTTTCGTTCATCAATGCCTTCATCGCTTCCCTTTGCTCCTGTTTCCGGCGTTCTTTGTAACTAAGTAGGTCGGTGAGCTTAACTCTTCGGTGCGACCCAACCATGGTGTGGGGCAAGGTTTTGTTTTTCAGAAGCTTAATAAGATGGGTTCGGGAAACCCCGAGCAAATCGGCGGCGCGCTGGGTTGTTAGTACTGCATCGATCGGAGTGCAAATGACGGAATTGCCTTCGCCCAACTGCTCGAGTATCTGGGCTAAAAGATGAAACACCTTTGGCGGGATCTGAAGCTCCTTAGTTTTGTCATCTTGGTTAACCAGCCGGAACTTCTGTGTAGAATGAGAGCTTACCGATAAGTTCATAAGGGTAGCACACAGCTTGGCTTCCTCGCTTTCCTCCTCGTCCAATATCAAAGGCTTTCCCATTAGTGTGTCCATGCTGTTAGAATAATCGAAATAATCGACACTGTCCAGGTAAGCATTACACGGCTTAGCTCGAAACCGTCAACGATACCTTTCCCCGGATGATGGATAACGGCATCGATGATTGGGTGGTCATGGAGTACCGATCTCGTGGTAGCTCCGGACGATTCTGATCCCCTCCGCACAGCGCAGGAGGGTGTCCAGCCACTCTCGGTCTTGCCACAGATAGCGGACCTGGACCCCTCTTATCTCTCCCCGCAGGAGGGACTCCACCGCTTGGGATAGGGAAGAGTCCGCAGCCTGGGCGTGGTGCTGTTCTCCGCCTTTGACGGTCACGGAAAGGACCCGGGTCTGGGTGGTGAGGTCTCGCAGGAGGGCCTGCAAGGTGGGGGGATCGAGGACTGCCTGGCTGAGTTCAGGAAAGTTCAGATCGTTCATGGCGGCGGACCGATGACACCGGGCCGCAGGTCCAGGGTGGCAGAAGGGGCGTGGCATTGGGTGCAGTTGGTGCGTTCGAGGTGGGTGCTGCGCATGGGGGTGCTCCCGCTGTGGCCGTGGCACGACATACAGTTTTCCCGCATGAAGGTGCCGTGGGGAATGACTGGTGGAGCGATGGGCCAGGCTCGGTCGCCTTGTTTGGGGGGAAAGGTGCCGGAGAAAGAGTTCTCCACCTTCCGGGGGTCGATCGCCAGACCCCCCTCTGCTCCGGGAGGCACTTCATTGCCCGGAAATCCGCCCAGCCTCTCCATGTCGGGCACGTGGCATTGGGTGCAGTTGGTGAAGCCATCGTGTGGAACCTCCGTGGCCACCAGGCGCCCCAGCTTCAACCCCTCTCCGTGGCAGGCCATGCACTCCGCGGCCGAGGACTGACGCACGTGGTGAGGGATGGTTGGGGGTGCGCCGTCGTAGGCCCGTCGTTGTTGGCGGCGCTGCAAGGCCTGGTCCAGAGTCTCCTGGGTGAGCCCAGGAGGTAGAGAGCTTTCGGGGGTGGGCCAGCCCTCACCCGGGGTGCCCGGAGGAGCGCTCCGCAGCTCGGAATAGCTCCGGGCTGTAGGAACCTCTCTCTCGCGCACCCCGGAGGGGGCGGCGGTGACCTCCTCGGTGGGCTTGACGGTGGTGTCCATGCCGGTAATAAAGCCCACCAGCGAGATTGCGAAGACCACCACCACGAACAGGCTCAGCAAGCCCTGGGAGGGTCCCTCCTCCAAGTCGGTGGGTTCCGTCGTCATCTCAAGCCCGCCTGACCTTCACGGCGCACTTTTTGTAGTCCGGCTGCTTGGAGTAGAAGTCGTGGGCTTCCAGGGTCACGAAATTGATGAGCAGACGCTCATCGAAGAAAGGAACAAAGACCGTGCCTTGGGGCGGCCGCCCCCGCCCGTCTATCCAGACGGGCAGCTTTATGGAGCCGCGCCGAGACGTGACCTCAACCATGTTGCCGTTGCCAATGCCCAGGGCCGAGGCGTCGTCGCGGTGCATCTCCAGATAGGCGTTGGGCATGGCCTGGCGCAGTTGGGGTATGCGCCCGGTCAGGGTGCCGCTGTGCCAGTGTTCCAGGACCCGGCCGGTGCAGAGCCACAGGGGGTACTCCTGGTCGGGCACCTCCGGCGGCGGGACGTAGGGGCGAAACCAGATCTGGGCCCGCCCGTCGTTGCTGGTGGAGTGATAGAATTCGATCCCTTGGCCTTTGGTCACGTTGGGGTCGTCGAACTCGGCGAAGCGAAAGCGGGTCTCCCGCCAGCTTCCGTCGGGCTGCTGGATGACCGGCCAGCGCAGGCCCCGCGCTTTCACGTACTCCTGGTAAGGGGCCAGGTTCTTGTGTTTGAAACCGCTGAAAAGCCGATACTCCTCAAACAGCTTTTCGTCCACGTTGATTTCGTAATAACGGTTCCAATCCCACACCGGCACGGACTTTCCAGAGGCGTCTTTCATCTCGAAGAGAAAGCGACCGTCCTTGTCTTTCATGCCCAGGCCCCGTTCAAAGAGACGTCGGGCCAGGGCGATGGTCTGCCAGCAGTCGTCGCGGGCCTGCCCGGGGGGCTTGACCTGGCGAAACCACTGCTGGGTGCGTCGCTCGGAGTTGCCCACCATGCCGTTTTTTTCCACCCACATGGCGGCCGGCAGCACCAGATCGGCTACCTGGGTGGTGGCGGTGGGATAGACGTCGGAGACGATGAGAAACTTATCCTTGTCCTTGACGCCCGGAGTCATGAGTTTGTGCACGTTGGGCAGGGTCTGCCGGGGGTTGGTGACCTGCACGAAGATGGTGTGGATCTCTCCCCCTTTCTGCTTTTTGGGGGTGGACCAGGACTCGAACATGGCCACGGTGTGCAGGCCGGGTTCGGGGTTGATGCGCCCGGGGGAGAGATTCCAGATCTCTTCGGTCTTGCGGCGATGCTCCTCATCGGTCACCACCAGACCGCCCGGCAGGGCGTGGGCCAGGGTACCCACCTCTCGTACCGTGCCGCAGGCCGAAGGCTGTCCGGTCAGCGAGGTGGGGGCGTTTCCGGGGGTGCCGAAGTGGCCCGATAGGAGGTGCACCCCGTGCACCAGGCAGTTGATGGCGGTGCCCTGGGTGTGCTGGTTCATGCCCATGCACCAAAGGGAGGTGATCCTGAGCTTGCGGTCGGCAAAGAGGTTTGCCAGCATGCGCAGATCCTGGGTACTCACTCCGGAAAGTTCGTGCACCTTTTCGGGGGTGTAGGGAGCCAGGCTGTCCCGAAACTCCTGGAAGCTTATGGCTTTCCCGGGCAGGGTCGGGGGATCACTATCGGCCCGAAAAGCGCAGTGTTTGTCCACGAACTCCTTGTCCCAGCTCTCACTCACCACCAGCAGATGCATGATCCCCAGGGCGATGGCCAGATCTCCCTGGGACTTCATCTGTAGGTAGTGCTGGGCCTGGGCGGTGGTGCGGGTGCGGCGGGTACCGATGTCGATCAGCAAGACCTCCTCTCCCTTCGAGCGGCGGTCCACGATCCGGCTGAATAGGACGGGGTGCATCTCGGCGGGGTTGTTGCCCCAGCAGATCACCACATCGGCTTTATCCAGGTCGTCGAAGCAACCGGCCGGCTCATCCACCCCGTAGGTGGCCAAAAAGCCGGTGACCGCCGAGGACATACAAAGCCGCGCGTTGGGATCGATGTTGTTGTTGGCAAGACCTCCCTTCATAAACTTTTGGGCGGCGTAGCCCTCGGGGATGGTCCACTGACCGCTGCCGTAGAAAGCAAACCCCTGAGGGTCGAGCTGGACCCGATCGGCCATCACCTCGAGGGCCTGCTCCCAACTGATCGGGACGAGCTTTCCGTTCTTGCGCAATAGCGGTGTGGTCAGGCGATCCTTGCCGTAGAGGGCCAGTCCCACGTGGTAGCCCTTGACACACAGAAGACCCCGATTGACCTCGGCCGCCTGGTCGCCCGCGATGGCCACCACCTTGCCCTCTCGGGTACCCACCTGCACGTGGCAACCGGTGCCGCAGAAGCGGCAGGGCGCCTTGTTCCAGGTGATCCCTCCGGAGCGGGCCGCCTGCTCCGGGGCCAGGCCGGACTCTTGAGCCCAGGCCTCCCAATTGAGTCCGGAGGCCGCGGCGGTGGCCACCGCCAGGGCGCTCATTTTCAGTATGTCCCGGCGTTTCATTGGGGGACTTCCTCTCTCTCTACCAGGTCGGAAAAGTCGCTAAAAACAACCGTTGCAAAGACTACCCCCGGCAGTGCCTCGAGCTGTGCCCAGAGAGCTCTTTCTTCGGTCCGAGAGGAGCAGTCGAGGACCACTGGCAGGCCCAGGAGTTGCGGCTCTCCCACTTCAATGGCGTGGTGCTGTTCCAGAAAGTCGAGCACCACTTGGCGGCTTTCCGGCTGTCGGCTGAGGGTTAGGACGGCAGCTACTATGGGCATGGAGGCTCCTTTCCTTTGTGCAGCCTGCCGTTGAAGACGGAGACCGCGATCTTGACCCCCAGGGTGAAGATCATCATGCCCAGGGCCCACACCCCCATCGAGACCCGCCACTCCACCAGGCTGGGCAGGTACTCCACCACCTCGTGAAGTGTGCTGGGGATGAACCCGGGCACGATGAGGCCGATCCCTTTTTCGATCCAAACCCCCAGCAGGGCCATCACGCAGGCCAGGTCGATGCGCCAGAGTTGAGAGCGCTGACTGGACGACAAGAAGAGCACGGCGCTGCCAAGGTTCAGGACGATGGCCGACCAGATCCAGGGCACCAAGGCGGACTTACCGTGCAGTCCGAAGTAGAGATACTCGGCCGAGGCCAGGTGGCTGCCACCGGTGTAGAACTCGGTGAAGACCTCGGAGCCGAACAGGAATAGGTTCAGCAACACCGTCACCCGCACGATGGCGATCAGGGTGGTCAGGGCTTTGCGGTCCACCGCGAAGTCGGTGAAGCGTTTGACCGCCTGGAGCGCCAGGATGATGAAGGCCGGGCCGGTCACGAACGCCGAGGCGATGAAGCGGGGCGCCAGGATGGCGGTGTTCCAGAAAGGTCGGCCTCCCAGTCCGCTGTAAAGAAAAGCGGTGACGGTGTGGATGGAGACGGCCCAGGCGATGGAGAGAAAGACGAAGGGGATGTACCAGCGCGGATTTGGCTGCAGGCCCAGGTATCTCATGTAGAGGAGATAGCCTACCACGTGGGCGTTCAAGAGGAGATAGCCGGGCAGCACGATTATGTCCCAGGTGAGCATGGAGATGGGCCAGTGGAAGCGACCGATCCCCGGGATCAGGTGCCACATTCGGTCCACCCGTCCCAGGTCCACAGTGACAAAAGCGATAGCCACCACGATGGAAGAGATGGCCAGGATCTCCCCGATGATCACCACGTCGTGCATGGCTTTGTTGCGGTACAAGTAGGCGGGTATGACCATCATCACGGCCCCCGCCGCGAGTCCCACCGCGTAAGTGAAGTTTCCGATGTATAGACCCCAGGAGACGTGATCGGACATCCCGGTCACCCCCTGGCCCAGTACCAGTTGCCGGCAATAGGCGTTGATCCCCACCAGGCACACGGCGGTCAGGGCTATCATCCAGGCATAAAAGAGGGGAGGGCCGTCAGTACCTACCATGATGGCCTTGCGCAGAAAGCTCGGGTAGCTCAGCAGGGCGGTGCCGAGGTTCTGGTCCTGGGGTTTATGTTGGGTTGCCTCGGTCATAAACTTTACTCATCAAAAAAGTAGAAGAACCGGGGTTGTGTCCCCAGTTCTTCTTTAAGCACAAAGACCCGTTTGTTCTCCAGCACCCAACGGATCTCGGAGTTCGGGTCGGCCAGATTGCCGAAGACCCGAGCCCCAGTGGGGCAGGCCTCCAGACACGCGGGTAAACGCCCCTTGCGGGTGCGGTGCAGGCAGAAGGTGCATTTTTCCATGACTCCCACCGGGCGGATGCGGTTGGAGAGATAGGCCTGTTCGGGGTTGATCTCAGCGGCCGGGATTTCCGGCTTGCTCCAGTTGAAACGGCGGGCGTGATAAGGACAGGCGGCCTCGCAATAGCGGCAACCGATGCACCAATCGTAGTCCACCACCACGATGCCGTCGGACTCTTTCCATGTGGCCTCCACCGGGCAGACCGAGACGCAGGGAGGGTTGTCGCACTGCTGGCACTGGACGGGCATGTAAAACTTGTCCTTGGCGGGTACGGGGTGGTCGTAGGTGGTGCTGCCGTTGGCCATATCCAGGCTTCCCATTTTCATCTCGAAAACTCGGATGTAGGAGTTGTTGGTGGCCCGGTCGTGATTGTTTTCGATATGGCAAGCCTCGGCACACTTGCGACAGCCGATGCAGATGGAGAGGTTCAGGGCGTAGCCGAATTCGACCCCCGGGGTGGGGCGCACATCTTCCACCTGCACGGTTGCTCCGTACTCCTTTTTGGTCTTGGCTTCGATGCGGCGCAACACCCGCTTCATCTCGGCCGGACTCATCTCCTGATAGTGCTTTTGCAGGAAATCGTCCATGGACATGTCCTGATTCCATTCGGTGAGGGGAGCCAGGGCCCGGGCGAAGGCGGCCGCCCCCAGAGTGGCCCCCACCATCTTCAGGGCGGTGCGGCGATTAACTTTGCTCTCACTCATGGTGGGGGTCCTCCTCCCGGGGCCAGGTCAAAAAGCGGTCTTTGGGAGGGTGAACGGGCATGACCTGGGGGTAGGCAGGCTGGTGAGCGGTGTGGCAATCCACACAGTTGTTGCGTTTCCGCTCGCCCCGGCGCAGATCCCAGTAGCCCTCCATTCCGCCGTGGGAGCCGTTTTGATAGTCGCGATACTGGGGGCCGTGGCACTGGGCGCAGAGGGTCATCACCTGGTCGAAATCCAGCAGCGTGCCGTCGGCCAGATGGAGCCTGGAGCGGTCTTCGTCGTGGCAGGCGTTGCAACTCTGGGCGCCGTGCATGACCTGCAGGTTCTTGTGAAAATCGGCTGGAGCGTCCTGGCTGATCAGGGCCCCCTTCTGGGCGGTCCCGTGACAGGTCCGGCAGGAAACCCCCAGCGGGGTGTCCACGTGATCTTTGAGGAAGGTGTCGACACTACCCAGGGTCTTGGGTTGGTGGATCTCCACGGTCTGTTTCGGAGCGTCCGCAGGCACCGGCGGTCCGTAAGCCCGCTCGGGTACTATGGTGCCTCGACAGGAGGCGCCTAGCAAGACGGCCAGTGCACCAAGCACCATGTTTTTCCAGATCTCCGTCACCGGCCAAGACTAACCGAGGACGATCAGCCCGGCACTGATCTCGATCAAGTTTTTGGAAAGAAGTTTGCCTTCTCCCTTAGTTTTTGGCGAAATTCAAGATGATCTCACCGGGCTCTCGCTTGACGTAATCGATGCTGACTTTCTCTCCGTAGTGGTCCCGGATCTGGGCCAGCAGGGGGATCGGGTCGTGGTCGTTGCAGAACCGCATGGTTTCCCCGGGGTAGAGGGCGTCCAGGGCTCCGAAGATGGCTGCGTGGCGAAAGCGTTTGGCGATGCCCCGGGCGTCGAATTCGTGGGAAAGGTCGGCGCGAGGAATATTAGGGTGAGACATGATGATTCTCCTATCTAAGTGCCCGTCAGGCAGGCTGTAAGATAGAGGAATTATCCTAAGGAAAATCTTTGCCAACCTTGATCTAGATCATTGATCGGGGTTTTGTGTGAAGTCTCAGTACTTCACTGAACAGCCGTATGGGCGAGTGGTCGGAACCGAGACACCCTTACCGGCGTGGGCTTCGGTGAGGGCCTGATCCACGTAGTTGATATCCGCCCGGTCGTCGATGGCGCCGTTGTACAAAACGATCTGTTCAGGAGAGATGACGAACATGTGGGGAGTGGTCTTGGCGCTGTAAAGACGGCCGATGTCTCCGGACTCATCCAGCAACAGATGAGCGGGCTTGGCTTTCTTTTCAGCCACCAGCGCGTCGGCTGCCGCCGGGGAGTTGTGCCCCTGGGTGCCCGGTTTGGAAGAGCAGATGCTCAACCAGACCACGTCTTCTCCACCCCATTTCTCCTGCAGGGCCTGCATCTTGCCCGCGTCGTACTGGGCTTTGACGTAAGGGCACTGGTGATTGAACCACTCCAGTACCACGAATTTGCCGCCAAACTCGGAAAGCTTGACTTCCTTTCCGGCTGTATCCTGGATCTCAAAATCAGGTGCCTTTTCCCCCACTGGTGCCGCCGAGACGGCTCCCATCAGACAGAGTGACAAAATTAGACCTAAAAATTGGCTGCTACGAATTTGCTTTCTCATAACGACTCCTTGTTTTCTACTTCAACATCCACCAAGAAACTTTGGGTGCCTTCGGCTGAGTCTACGATCAGTACCCCCTCCAGCCGGTCCGGCTTGTCCGGATTGACGGCGGCCGGGGTGAGCTGGATGTCCAGTTTGCCGGAATTCACTTCAAAGAACTGCTCGGCCCCGTTCTCGATGATCAACTCCTGGATCGGCACGAACCAAAGCTTTTCGATTTCGCCCAATTCCCAGTTTGACTGCAGGGCGATGGCTTGGCCGTCCCAGTGGGCTGCGAGGCCCGCGAGACCGGGCTGGGGAAGCCGGGAGAGGGCTCCCTGGATGGCTGAAAGGCTCGGCCCCTCCAGGGGTTGTTCGGCGATCTCGAGTTTGAGAGAGAGCTCGGCACTACCAGGGATGCAAGCCTCTTTGCAAGCCAGCCACTCCACCCTGGCCGAGAGGTCTACCTCGCCGGGAGTGGCCGAATCCGGCACTTTCAGCCGGGAGAGCACGAACTCTTCTCGCTCGTAGACGAAGCTCACCAGACCTTCACTCTGGTACCGTTCCGGATACGGCCAGCGGAGTTCGCCCACTTCATACCCGGTGGGAAGTGTCCATTCCACGGTGGTGGGAAGACCGGTGTCGCCCGGATTCTTCCAGTAGGTGTGCCATTGCTCATCGGCTTTTATTCGAATGGCCAGCCAGGTCTCATCGCCGGGGGCAAGCTTGAGGTGGCTGGCCAGTAGCTCCACCTCGACCTGTCCTTCTCTGACCGTCTCGCCCATGGCGGGAAGTGCCAGCAGGAGCAGAAGGCCGAGGCGGGCCGCGAACAGCAAAGTTTTCATCCCGACTTCAACACCCGGAGGTTGGAAAAGTTTCGGAGTGCACCTCAACGCTGTTGGGGAGGCAAAGGAGTATTGCGCCGGACATCTTCCGGCTCTCGCTTGATGTCGAGTTCGGTGTAGTAGGTCCCCAGCAGATAGTCGGCCAGAGGAAAGACCACGTTGTAATTGATGGTGGCTTTGTTGTGGTGCAGGCGGTGATGCTCGGAAAGGTACTGAAACCAGCGGGAGTTTCGAAAGATGAACTCGTCGGGGCAGTGCATGTACCAGTGCAGCATCTCATAGGCGATCACGTAGACCGCGGTGCCCATGGCCACCCCGACCCCCGAGGCCAGACCAAAGAAGCGATAGGCCGCAAAGAAAAGCGGCGCGTGCAGGATCCAAAGGGCCGGCATAAAGGAGGTCTCAAAGAGATGGTACTCCTTGAGTTCGTCGTCCTTGGCATAATACTTACCCGGTGCCATGCGCTCGGCGTGATGCTCCACGGCGTGCCGCAGGTGGGGTGTCTTCATCCACTGGACGGAGTGCATGAGGTCCTTGTGGACAAACCACTCGATGAGGCTGCCCAGGCAGAACGCGAACAGAAAAGATATCAAGAAGATCAGGATGCTTAGCATTTCTGGCTCACTATAGTCCCGGGTCAACCGTTGATCAAGTGTAATAATTCCTGGTAGCAGAAGAGTAGCCCCTCCTCGGGACACCACTCATCGGGCTGGTGGGCTTGTGCGGGATCTCCGGGACCGAAGTTGACGGCCGGGAAGCCCAGGGCGGTCAGTTGGGCCACATCGGTCCAAGCCTGCTTGGGTGCCACCGTCAGTCCGCGGGCCAGGATCCAGGGGGCAAGACCAGGGTCCTGGTGGCAGACCTGACCCGCCGGAGCCATGTCTTTGAGCTCCACCACAACCTTCTCTCCGGCTTGCCTTCTGACTTCATTGATCAACACTTCGGGGTCCTGGCCGGGGGCGAAGCGGCCGTTGAGGTTTAGGGTGACTTCCCCTGGAACCGCGTTGGACAGGGCGTGGGTCTGGAGAATGGTGGGGGTGATGACCTGCCGAAAGGTCTGGCCGTGGACCACGATTTCCTGGGCTTCTCGTTGGGATAGGTACTGCAGAAGGGGGGCGGCCAGATAGAGCGCGTTTTCGCCCTGCCACGGTCGAGCGGCGTGGGCCCTCTTGCCGGTGAACGTGACCCCCAGGTGAAAAGAGCCCACGCACCCCACCTGGATCTCGCCGCTGGTGGGCTCCAGCACGATGGTAGGCACCCTGGGGAGGGCCGGAATCGACTCCAGGAGAGGGCGCAGGCCGTTTTCTACTATGGGGCCCTCTTCTCGGTCGTAGAAGAGGTAGCCCACGGGAGCTTCCGGGTGGCTCTCCAGGATCTCGAGCATGACCGCCAGTCCCGCCTTCATGTCGCTGGTGCCACAGCCGTAGATACGACCGTTTTCCCGTTTGCGGGTCTGCCGGGGGGAAGGGGGCACGGTGTCCAGATGCCCGGCCAGCAGTAGCTTCGGAGAAGTCCGGGGCAGAGCCACGATCCCGTCTCGCCAACGGTGGAGTTCCAGTCCACTTGGACTCAGGCGTTGCTCCAGGCTGTCGGCCAGGGCTTTCTCCTCCCGGGTCACGCTGGGCTGGTCCACGAACCACTCCAACTTTTCCACCAGTTGTTCTAAGACGGCCTCAGACACTCAGAGCAAACTCCCGGAGCACCGAATTGAGCGAGGTCTTGCGGTCGGTGGACTCCTTGCGGTATCCGATCAAGAGTGCGCAGGGGGTGCCGAAAGTACCGGCTGGAAACTGCTTGGGCATGGTGCCGGGGATCACCACGGCCCGAGGTGGAACAGCCCCTTTGCTGATCACTGGTTCGGAGCCGGTGACGTCTACGATGGGGGTGCTGGCGGTCAGCACCACGTTGGCACCTAAGACGGCCTCGCTTCCCACCCGGCAACCTTCCACCACGATGCAACGCGAGCCCACGAAGGCTCCGTCTTCAATGATGACCGGATTGGCGGAGGGGGGCTCCAGCACGCCGCCGATACCCACCCCACCGGAGAGGTGCACGCCCTCTCCGATCTGGGCGCAGGAACCCACCGTGGCCCAGGTGTCCACCATGCTGTTGGCACCTACGTAGGCTCCGATGTTGACGTAGCCCGGCATGAGGACACAGCCCGGTTCCAGGAACGAGCCGTAGCGGGCGGTGCCGGGGGGGACCACGCGCACCTTCTGAGCTGCCAGATCTCTTTTCAGGGGGATCTTGTCGTAGAACTCAAAGGGTCCGAGTTCCATGGTCTCCATCTGAGCGGTCCGAAAATAGAGTAGGATGGCTTGCTTGATCCAGGCGTTGGTGTGCCAATCCGCTCCCACTTTTTCAGCCACCCGGATCTCCCCGCGATCCAGTCGAGCGATGGTGCCGGCAATGGCCTCCTTCACGCCACTCTCGTCGATCGAGAGTTCTCCCTCAAACGCTTTACCTATGATCTCTTCTGTGTTTGCCATGGGCTGCGAGTTTGTGATCCCGTTCAGGGGCCCTGCTTTCTTCCGGTGGGCAACAGGCCCGGGCAAGCGGGGGCGAGAAGCTTGGGCGCGTGATCTGGATTTTCAAGCCCCCGCCGGACGCCACCCCTGTCCAGGGGACCGCTCAGGAGGTTCGTGCGGTCTACCGAAGCTGGCGCATGCGCCAGCTTTTTATCACCTTTTGGGCTTACGCCATCTACTACTTCGTTCGCAAGAATTTTTCCGTGGCCATGCCGTTGATGGAGAAAGAGTTGAATATCTCCAAGGCCAGCCTGGGAGGCTTTTTGACGGCTCACAGTTTGCTCTACGGATTCAGCAAGTTTGCCAACGGTTATGTGGCCGACCGCTCCAACGCTCGGACCTTCCTGGCCTTCGGGCTGTTTGCCTCGGCGCTTTTAAACTTTGGATTCGGATGGGTCAACACGGTGACCGCCATGGGCATCTTGTGGTGCCTGAACGGCTGGTTTCAGGGGATGGGTTTTCCGCCCTGCGCGCGAGTGCTGTCCCACTGGTTCGCGCCCTCCGAACGCGGAACCATGTGGGGCGTCTGGAACGCATCTCACATGGTGGGGGCGGCCGGAATCCTGGTCTGGGCCGGCTATCTAGGTGAGACGTACGGGTACAAGGCCATCTTTTTTGCCCCCGGAGCGGTGGCTCTGGTGGCCGCGCTGGGGATCCTCGTTTTTATGAGGGACACGCCGGGGTCGGTGGGTCTGGGAGAGGTTGAGGAGCATTTCGGAGCCGAGAGCCGGAGGTCGAAGGAAAGTGAGAAAAGCACTCCGGAAAAAGAAGACCCCGAGTTTAAGCAGTTCTTGCGGGAGCGGGTTTTCGGAAACCCCTTCGTCTGGCTCATCTGCCTGGCCAATTTCTGCGTCTATACCGTACGCTACGGCTTTTTGGACTGGGCCCCCACCTTTTTAAACGAGGTGAAAGGCTACCATCTGACCCACGCGGGGGGGTTGACCGCCGGGTTTGAACTGGCCGGACTGGTGGGCTCCTTGATCGCCGGGATCATCACCGAC
>Ga0172382_10000492_pt1 | contig 74795 bp, 59 predicted proteins | sample Leawel138RmetaG_FD_122245 | JGI IMG/M metagenome (GOLD analysis project Ga0172382, IMG submission 122245) | Leachate microbial communities from a municipal landfill in Southern Ontario, Canada - Leachate well 138R metaG | ecosystem: Engineered > Solid waste > Landfill > Unclassified | place...
AAAAGAAATTTGAATCTGAACACACCGATGAGGATTCGGTGAAATATGCCAAAACCCAGAAGGAGCTTGAATTGAGAATGGTCGAATGGGAAGAACTGATGATCAAGGTGGGATGAGACTCCCGCACCCAACCTTTCTCACGTCTCACGTCTCACATCTCACATCTCACGTCCCATGTCTCACATCTCACGTCTCACATCCCACATCTAACATCTAACTTCTCACGTCTCACATCTAACATCTAACATCTCACGTCTCACATCTCACATCTCACATCTCACATCGGATATTGTTTCTATCCTCTAACCTGAAAAACCCTATCTTTGCCAACGGCAATAAAACAAGCCGAAATCCGTTAAAAAAACAATCTAATTTGTTAATTATCGGAAGGGCTTAAAATAAATTTTGCTTTGCCCCGATTTACTGAAATGAAGCACCTAAAAAAATTTGTAAAAAAATATTTCAGCAGTTTTGCTTTCTTCTATTCCTACCTCAGGAACAAGGTCTTCATCGCATTCGGACTCAGCCTGCTCGTCAGTGTGCTCGACGGTCTCGGACTGTCCATGTTTTTTCCGCTGCTCCAGGTCGTGGGCGGTGAAAACATCAATGTGGATTCGTCACAAATGGGAAAACTCGGATTCCTGATCGACTGGATCGAAAATCTCGGAATCGGACTCAATATCACCAGTGTGCTGATGGTGATGATCTTCTTTTTTGTGCTCAAAGGAATTGTCTATTATCTCAACAGCATCTACCGGGTCATCATCACCCAGTCATTTATCAAAAAAATCAGACTTGATCTGCTCAATAATCTGAACCAAATGAGTTTCAAAAAATTCATACTCTCAGATGCAGGCCGAATCCAAAATACGATGAGTGGAGAGGTGGGACGAATCTCAGGCGCTTTCAGCAGTTATTTTCAGACCATCCAGAATTCGATTATGCTGACCGTCTATATTGCATTTGCATTTGTGCTCGATCCAAAATTTGCGCTTCTGGTCTCATTTGGCGGTCTGATGACCCATTTTCTGTATCATATCATATACAAATACACGGTTGAAGCATCCAAAAAATTCACCAAACATGGAAATACTTTTCAGGGTCAGATCATACAGCATGTCGGTCATTTCAAATATCTGAAAGCAACCGGCCGTGTGAATCAATACGGCGATCGGATGGAAAAAACAATTGAGGATATTGAAGTTTCCCGAAGACAGATGGGCTTTCTGGCAAGTGTCAGCGAGGCGGCAAGAGAACCGCTTCTGGTGATTATCATTTCGTTGGTCATCTTTATACAATTCAGATATCTGGGCGGCAATATGGGCACCATGCTGATCAGTCTTTTGTTTTTCTATCGCGCACTTACCTATCTGGTTGCATTGCAGCAGACCTGGAACAACTTTCTTCAGGTTTCGGGATCAATGGAAAATCTCAGAGATTTCCAGCAGATGCTTCTGTCCAATAAAGAAAGAAACGGAAAAATCGAACTGCCAAAATTCAAAGACAGCATCGAACTCAAAGATGTCAACTTTTATTATGACAATACACTGATTCTGAAAAACATCAATCTTGAAATTCCGGCTCGTCAGAGCATCGCCTTTGTGGGTGAGAGCGGCAGCGGAAAAACTACGCTGGTCAATCTGATTGCCGCGTTGCTTCATGAGGACGAAGGTGAAATTAGGGTGGATGATGTTCCGGTCAAAACCATCAAAAAAGAAAGCTATCAGGATCGTATCGGCTATGTCAGCCAGGATGCGGTGATTTTTAATGACAGCATCTACAACAATGTGACTTTTTGGGCAGAGAAAACGACTGAGAACATCAATAGATTCAACCAAAGCATACAGCAGGCTTCATTGACCGAATTTATTGAAGAACTTCCCAATCGGGCCGAAACCCTGCTGGGCAACAACGGCATCAATCTCAGCGGCGGACAGAAACAAAGGATCTCGATTGCAAGGGAATTGTTCAAGGAAATCGATATACTGATACTGGACGAGGCAACTTCGGCATTGGATTCGGAAACCGAAAGAGAGATACAGCAAAGCATTGAAGAACTTCAGGGACAATACACACTGATCATCGTTGCACACCGACTGTCCACCATTCGAAATGTGGATCGGGTGATACTGATGGACAAAGGAGTGATTGTTGACAGCGGCAGTTTTGAAGAACTGGTTCAGAAACAGGAAAAATTCAGAAAAATGGTCGAATTGCAGGAGTTGTAAAAGGGTGATTGAATCATTTAAAATTTAATTCGAAGAACTGATGAAAACGATAAATTTTGATTCTTTATTAGATTATTTAAAAATCAATAACATAGATTTCAAAGTATTTAGAGAGGAATTTCTGATTGAGGAATATTCGATTTCATCTATCTTTTCACCAATTGATAAAGGTTTTTATTTTTTTGTTGGAGATAATTTTTCATTGGAAATTAAAAACAGTCTGATACTTACAGATAAAGAGTTCGATACCAAAAACTCACTTTTGATTGTCAATAACATAGACCCTCAATTACTTTTTTATCGGATTTTGAATCATTTCTTTGGCGAAAAATCAACAGGTATTATCAGCCCTACTTCTGTAATCCATAAGGACGCAAAGATTGGAAAGAATGTACAGATCGATTCATTTTGCGAAATCGGAAACAGCATAATTGCTGACAATGTAATCATCGGTTCCCATTGCCGGATTTATGACAATGTGAAAATTGATGAAAATACAATTATAGAACCGGGTTCAATTATCGGGACTTCCGGTATCGCGTGGGCATGGAACGAAGACAAGTCCAAAAAAATCAGACAGCCTCAATTGGGCGGCGTGCATATCGGAAAAAACTGTATGCTGGCCGCCAATACCATAGTGGTCAGAGGTTCATTGAATGATGATACGATAATTGGTGAAAATTCATTTTTGGCGCCAGGTTGTCGTTTGGGGCACGGGACACAAATCGGAAAATATGTACATCTTGCAAATGCAATTGTTACCGGCGGAAATGCAATCATTGGCGATTACAGTTTTTTGGGTTCGGGTGTTGTCATCAGACCCAGAACAAAGATAGATAAGAACACTGTGATCGGTGCCGGCAGTGTGGTGATAAAAGATACCACAAAAAGTGGACTGACCCTGATGGGTGTACCAGCTAAGGAGTTTGAAACAAAAAATAAATTGAGCGGAATGCCAAAACCCAAAAAAGAATGAAAAGAGAAAACTTTAAGGTCGGAATGTATTCAATTGTTGACGAAAATGCCGAAATTGATTCTAATGTTACAATCGGTAATTTTTGTGTGATTCACGCCGGTGTAATTATCGGACAGGGAACCGTGATTAAGGATTATGTTGAATTGAGACCGGGTACGGTGATTGGTAAAAACTGCCTGATTGATTCAAGAGTTTCATCATCAGGAAGCAACAGAATTGGAAATAATGTGATTCTCAGATATGATTCAATTATCGCAAGAGGATGTGATATCGGTGACGGAACTTATGTCTGCCCAAGGGTGATGACCAATAATCTGGATACCGAAGGCCATTCAATAGGCGGAGCGAAAGTTGGCAAAGATTGCTTTATCGGAACAAATACAGTTCTACAGCATGGTATTGTGATTGGTGACAATGTTGTGATCGGTTCAATGAGTTTTGTCAACAAAAATTGTGACAGTGACTCAACTTACATAGGAGTACCCGCCAAAAAGATTTAAATAAAATTAAATGCAGAATCCGCTTGTCTCTATTTCCTGTACTACTTACAATCATGAGCCCTATATCAGACAATGTCTTGATGGCTTTCTGATGCAGCAGTGCGATTTTGAGTTTGAAATAGTAATCCATGACGATGCATCTACAGATGAAACACAAGAAATCATCAAAGAATATCAAAAGAAATTTCCGGACATAATCAAACCAATTTTTCAAACCGAAAACCAATATTCAAAAACCGGAAGCGGTATAATGGCCCGCTATAATTTTCCCCGTGCCCAAGGCAAATACATCGCTTTGTGTGAGGGCGATGATTATTGGACAGACCCTTTGAAGCTTCAAAAGCAGGTGGATATACTTGAAAAGAATACGAACATTGATATCTGTTCACATGCTTCTTTCAAAAACATAAAGGACATTCAGACTGACAAATTGATTGGTTATTGGGGTGAAAGCAAGAGGTTTTTCAGCTTCGAAGAAGTGATAATGAACTTTGCTGCGACTGCACCTCTTCATTCGATATTGATAAGGAACAAAAATATAGAACTCATAAGAGACATCGTCACGGTTTCATTGGGAGGTCATTCTATGACACAGATACTGTATTCTTATCCAAACGGTCTAATTTATTTGCCGGACAGGATGTCAGTTTACCGTGTAGGCTCACAAAGTTCAATCTCAAAAATTCTTTTTAAAAACGATAAAGATTTCTTGAAAAGGCAATTAAAAAATTTTAGAGGGCTGGATGTACTTTCCAAATTCGTTGACCCGAAGCACCATCATCTGATTAGAAAGACGAAACGCAAACAAGCAATCGGTTGGATTTCTACCGGTTATACAACTACGCCACAGAATATAATGTTGATTTTGAAATACGATTTGTATAAAAATAGTAGAAGTTTGGTAAATTGCCTTCTGAAAGTTTACAAATCAAAAGCAAAGAGGTTTGTAAAAAGACTCATAATGAAAAAATGAAAAGCAAGATTCGAGTTTATTGGTACAGGTATGACAAAGGGCATGGTAATTTTGGAGATGAACTGAATCCCTATTTAATTGAGAAATTAAGTGGCAAAAGTGTTGTTTACACTGCTCCCTATTATGATACTAAATTAAACATCATAAAGTCCATTTTATATATAATTGTAAAAAAAAGGTCTTATAGAGCTTTGCGTTCATTTGACGGATGGAACACATTGTTTGACAGAAAGATAATCATAGCAATAGGGAGTGTTCTTTCTACAGCAACTGATAAAAACATTGTTTGGGGTTCGGGGATTATGTCAAAAAATGGGAAAATACATCCCGCAAAATTTTGTGCAGTCCGTGGAAAATATTCACAAAAGCGATTGGACGAATTGGGGTATAAGATTCCTCATGCAATCGGAGACCCGGCCCTGCTCTTGCCCTTGATATATAAACCCGTAAAAAAGAAAAAATATAAACTGGGTATCATCCCACATTATGTACATTATGATTTATTGAACCACTTAAATAAGGATATTAAAGTTATCAATTTGTTGGATTCCATAGAAAAAATAACCGATGAAATCAACAGCTGTGAAATAACTTTATCCACCTCATTGCATGGCATTATTGTTTCACATGCTTATGGCATCCCTTCTCGTTGGGTTGCTTTTGATGAAACTTCAAAAAATGAATTGAGTGGTGACAACATCAAATTTTGGGATTATTTTTCTTCTGTAAATCTGTCTGATATGCCCGTCCTTCACTTGGGGTCATTCCAACGGCACGAATGGATTGATTTGTCATTTGATGAGTTTAAACGAAATCCTTCTGACTTTCTACCCAATGCAGAAAGAATTGAACAGATTCAAAAGGACTTGCTGAGTGTGGCTCCTTTTCCGGTGAAAAAGGAATTTAAAAATCAATTGAATAAGTTTTCAAAATGAAACTTTCTGTGATCATACCGGTTTACAATTCAGAAAAATATCTGGACAAATGCATTGACTCTGTTTTGAGTCAAAGTTTCATTGATTTTGAATTGCTTCTAATCAACGACGGATCTACAGATAATTCTGGAAATATCTGTGATGAATATGCACAAAAGGACAAAAGAGTCAAAGTTTTTCATCAGCAAAATAAAGGTGTGAGTACAGCTAGAAATATAGGCATTGAAAAGTCAAATGGGGAATGGCTTACTTTTATAGATAGTGATGATTGGATAGAAGAAAATTATTTTGAAATACTAAACCAAAACAACACATCCGATTGTATATGGTTAAATATAAAGCATTTAAAACACGGTGAAGAAAAATTGCTGACAAACTACAAAGAAGAAAAACATCTTGCTTTGGGAGATATTTTTAGAAAATATTCACTAAATCCTGATTTTTCATCATCGTGTGCAAAATTGTTCAAAAGTTTAATTATTAAAGAAAAGAGAATTTATTTTGATGTAAATATAAATTATGGAGAAGATGCATTATTTTGTTTGAACTATTTCTCATATTGTAATTCAATTTCGGTTACTGTTCAATCGAATTATATATACAGAGACGAAAGCAGAGAGTTGAGTCGGATGAAAATGAGTTTTAAGAATGAAAAATACTATTTTGAGAGTTTAATGAAAGCTTTTGGACAATTTGATATTGATAATCGACTTCTTTTAAAAAGCAAACAAAAACCATTGGCAAGATTCTTCTACAGGATTCTTGAAAGCGATTTGGGTAACAATGAAAAATTGGAAGAATTATCAGAATTAAAAAAAAAATTTCAAAACGATTTATACCATGCACTCAAAGCTTACAGTTTTTATAAAATACCGGTCAATTGTTTTATTTCATTAAATTTATTTTCTCTTTTGGTTTTATTGTACAGACACTAATGTTTTGAATTATGGATTTTGTAATTACATGGGTGGATGGAAATGACCCAAAATGGAAAAATGAGTTTGTTCACTACAAAGAAGATGACAACCAATCAACTCATCATGCAAGATTCAGAGACTGGGACAATCTCCAGTACTGGTTCAGAGGTGTTGAAAGGTTTGCACCATGGGTGGATAAGATACATTTGGTTACTTTTGGTCATCTACCCGTGTGGCTCAATACCAACCATCCTAAACTAAATATTGTAAAGCATGAAGACTTTATACCTAAAGAATACTTGCCAACTTTTAATTCTCATACAATCGAGCTGAATTTCCACAGAATCAATGGATTATCAGAAGAATTCGTTTATTTCAATGATGATGTTTTTCTTTTAAATCCAATCGAAAAGGATTTTTTCTTCCATAATGGATTGCCTTGTGATATGCCTTTGCTGGAAACAACTACAGGATGGAATTTTAATATAATATTATTCAGAGCACTGGGAATTATTAATCAAAAATTTATTCTTAGGAAAACTGTTTCAAAGGCTCCTATAAAATGGTTTCACCCAAAATATGGAAAGAACGCTGTGAAGAACTTCCTGTATTTTGTAGCTAACAGAAATACTTTCCCCGGTTTTTTTCATTTCCATTTGGCTTTACCCATCAAAAAAAGCACATTAGAAATCGTTTGGAATCATTTCCCGGAAGTGATGAATGAATCTTGTGAAAAAAAATTCCGGAATTATTACACTGTGAATTTGTCACTTCAAAGATACTGGGAATTGGCATCAAACAATTTTCACCCCGTCGATAAAAGAAAATGGGGAAGGGTTTTTGAACTTGTCTGGATGAATCCAGAAGATGCTGCGGCATTTATTAAAAATAGTGAAAGCCCAATGGTTTGCATAAATGACCACTCCAATATGAAGGATTTTGAGGGAGCCAAAAAAATTGTAAATGCCGCATTTAAAAGTACCCTGCCCGAAAAATCATCATTTGAACTCTGAGAATCAAACCCCTCACCGTAGCGAACGATTCTCTTATTCACACGATGATGCATCGGCAAAGAACTTTTGAAAAGCACTCCTTTGCCCAAAATATTATTCGTAATTTTCGAGACTCAAACATTCAACGAGAAAATGCCCAAAAACACAGCCATTATCTTAGCCGGCGGAAAAGGTGTCCGACTCAAATCAGAGTTGCCCAAACAACTGATCAGGATTGCGGGCAAAAAGGTGATCGAACATACACTCGATGTATTTCAAAACCATCCCGAAATCGATGAGATTGCTGTGGTTTCAAATATCGATTACATCAGAGACATTGAAAATCTGCTGACCCAAAATCATTATACAAAAGTCAAAAAAGTATTGGCGGGCGGTGCCGAAAGATCTGATTCAAGTCTTGCCGCCATTCGTGCCTATCAGAACCAAGACTGCCATCTGATTTTTCATGATGCGGTGCGGCCTCTGGTCAGTCCGCGGATCATCAGCAACTGTATCCGCGCGCTCAAAACCTACAATGCGGTGGATGTCGCCATCAAAACCACTGATACGATTATTGAAGTTGAAGAAAATCTGATCCGGAATATTCCCGACCGGAACCGGCTCAACAACGGTCAGACACCACAGGCATTTAAAATTAAAACCATTTCAAAAGCTTATGAAATCGCATTGAAAGATCCGAATTTCAAAGCAACCGACGACTGCGGTGTGGTCAAAAAATATCTGCCCGACGAAAAGATTTTTGTGGTCGAAGGCGAAGGCTACAATATGAAACTCACCCATCAGGAAGATATTTTTCTGTTGGACAAACTCTTTCAGCTCAGAGTGGTTGAAGACAGTGGCGAACTGCTGACCGAAAAAACAAAAACCGGACTCAAAGACAAAGTGATGGCTGTGATCGGCGGAAGTTACGGCATCGGCAGCCATATTGTAAAAATGGCTGAGGCAAACGGCGCAAAACTGTATTCGTTCAGCCGGACCGAAAATTCAACCGATGTATCCGATTACGGGGCGGTAAAAAATGCGCTGAAATCGGTCTTTGAAAAAGAAGGAAAAATCGACTTTGTGATCAATACTTCGGGCATACTCGAAAAACAGAGTCTTGAAAACATGGACTGTGATTCAATTCAGAAAAGCGTTGCGGTCAACTATCTCGGTTCGGTCTGGGTGGCAAAAGAAGCCTATCCCTATCTGAAAAAAACAAAAGGTGCATTGCTGCTTTTTACTTCGAGTTCCTATACCCGTGGAAGAAGCATGTACAGCATTTATTCATCGACCAAAGCTGCGATTGTCAATCTGGTTCAGGCATTGTCCGAAGAATGGGCAGATGTGCGGGTCAACTGCATCAATCCCGAACGCACCCGTACGCCTATGCGCACCAAAAACTTTGGCAACGAACCCGAGGACAGTCTGCTGAGTCCCGAAAGAGTGGCGGCTGCAAGTCTGAATACATTGTTTTCCGAATTTTCGGGTCAGGTGGTTGATGTAAAAAATGATTTGAAATGAATTGGCGAACAAAGCTGAATATCAAAATTTATGATTTGATCAATGGACTGATTCCCAAAAAAAATCAACTTCTTGTAAACGGCGGCGATCGTGCGGATTCAAACGCAATTGAAGCAGCCAATTACATCAGTGAACATTGTGATTTCCCGGTTTATTTTGTGGTCAATGACTTCTTTGAACCCTATGCCGATTCAGTCCTTTCGGAAAAAGTGCACAAAATCAGAGAAAACAGTTTTCAATTGAAGATCATTCGGTTGAGAACCAAATGGCTGATGGGAACCCATGCATCGCTGCTGAGGCCGCTGCAAAAAAACCAAACCTATATCAATCTCTGGCACGGTGTGGGGCACAAATCAAAAGGAATCAAAGAAAACTATTTAAAATCAGATATTACGGTTGCCACTTCAGAGATGGTGAAAAACATGTTTGCAGATCTGATGCATATTCCCGAAGAAAGCCTGATGATCACAGGATATCCCAGAAATGATCTGATGCTCAGGGCGCAAAATGAAAAACAGAAATGGCTGAATCAATTTGATCCCGGTCTGACCGCCTTTGACAAAATCATCATCTGGATGCCGACTTTTCAGAGAAAGGAAGGATTGATTTACAAATACGGTATGAACCCGATCGGTTTTGGCGATTTCTTTCATCTGCCCGATTTTGATACCGCCGGATTTGACAGCCTGCTCAAAAAGCACAATGCAATCTGTCTGCTGAAACCACACCCGATTTACAATACCGACAATTTTGATCCGGCTGAATTTAAAAACATCCGGATCATTGACGATCGGCAAATCTTCAAATCGGGGATGACGCTGTATCATCTTCTGGGCTGTACCGATCTACTGATTACAGATTATTCGTCTGTGATGACAGACTATACTTTGCTCAGAAAACCGGTATTGCTGTTTGCACCCAACTTTGAGGAATACAAGGCCAAACACGGATTTTATTTTGAAAATGTGGAAGATTGGATGCCTTCAAAACTATTATTTACACAAACTGAATTTTTTGAATATATTCGAACCATATTGACGACCGGCCTTGACCCCTGTGAAGAAAAAAGAGAAAGAATCTGCAATCTGTATTTCAGTGACAGAGATACAAAAAGTGCAGAAAGGCTTGCTGAATATGTTTCTAATTATAAAATGAAAACAAAAATTGATTTGTTCTGGTACAGACACAAAGCAGGTCACGGTAATTTCGGTGATGCGTTAAATCCGTATATCATTGAAAAACTGACTGACAAAAAGGTGAGGTTTTCAGATATATACTTATACGGACTGTCACCTGTAATTTTTATTAAAACACTGACTCATCAACTTCTCAACGGTAATGTTTCTTTGAGTGATTACATAAGGTATATCAGTGGATACTTCATAAAGAAACCAAAAATTCTGGTTGCCATTGGAAGTGTTTTACAGAGAGTAAAGTCTGAAAACATCATTGTCTGGGGAAGCGGTATAATTATGTGGGATGTAACCAAATTTGCAAATGCTCAATTTCTCGCCGTAAGAGGAAAAAAAACAGTTGAAAAAATAAAAGAGTTCGGTTATCGTGCACCTGATGTAATTGGCGACCCTGCTCTGTTATTACCGCTAGTCTGTGAAATCAAAGTAGAAAAAAAATATAAAATTGGGCTGATACCGCATTTTATGCACCACAGTGAAATTGAAGAAAATTTAAATAATCCGGACATTTTGTTGATTAATATCCTGGATCCGATTGAAAAAATAATAAACGAAATTAACAGTTGTGACTTTACATTTTCAACATCTTTACATGGCATTATTGTGTCTCACGCATACCAGATACCTTCATTGTGGGTGACAAATTACAGCCACAGCCTCGACGGAGATGACATTAAATACTGGGATTACTTTTCAGCAGTAGATATCGAAAACTACAAACCGGTTGATTTGAAAACAATATTGAATTCAGATACCGAATCTTTGTTGAAAATATTCGAATCATTCAAACCAAAGGATTGTTTACCATCTTTTGAGATTATTCAGACGGTACAAAAGAACTTGTTAAAAGTTTTTCCGTTTGAATTAACAGATAAGTATCAAAAACTTATTAAATGAAACTCATCTTTTTTTTAATCAATATGAATTTTGGTGGTACAGAAAAATCTTTTCTGAATCTGGTTGATACATTGCCCGAAGATTATGAAATCGATTTGATGTTGATTGAAAAAAAAGGAGATTTATTAAAAGATTTACCGGAGAGGGTTAATTTACTTGACACACTGAGTGATACGAATATCTCATCACGACTTACTTGTTCACCTTTTGAAAATATTAAATCCTTTTTAAGGAAACGAGAATTTTTAAAAGCTTTCAGAGGTTTCATTTATTATTTGAAATACAAATTAACCGAAAATCATAAATTTATTTTTAAAATTTTTGAAAATGAAATTCCCGAAATTTCTGATCGGTATGATATTGCTGTGGCCTATTCTGGTCCACACAGTTTTTTGACTTATTTCGTTGCTGAAAAAGTAAATTCAAAAAAGAAATACCAATGGATTCATTTTGATGTGACATTGATTCCATTCAGTGTAAAAACCAATAAAGATCTTTTGAAGAATTTTGATGAAATAAAAGTAGTTTCAAAAACCGCAAGAGACAATTTTGTTAAATTATTACCCGGGCTAAGCGAAAAAACCAATGTTTTTAAAAATATCATCAACATTGAAAATATCAAAAAAATGGCAACTGTTTCGGGTGAAGGTTTTGATGATTCATTTGACGGAATCCGTATTTTGACCGTTGGGAGATTAACCGGTCAAAAAGCCTACGACCTGGCTGTTCCGGCTGTCAGTATGTTGGTAAAACAAGGAACCCGGATTAGATATTATATCGTCGGAGAAGGACCGAAACGAAACGAACTTACACAACAGATTCAACAACTCAATATGGAAAATCATATTTTCTTGTTGGGAAGCAGGGAAAATCCTTATCCGTACATGGCTCAGACCGATATTTATCTTCAGCCGTCCAGACACGAAGGACAGGGAATGACCATAGTTGAAGCGAAAACCTTTTGTAAACCAATGATTCTGACTAATTTCACAGTTGCTAAAGACAATATTACAAATGGCGTAAACGGTTTGATTGTAGAGATGAACTCAGAATCTATTTTTCAGGGAATAAAAAGAATTTTGGAGGATGATAAACTCAGAAATTTACTGACTGAAAACCTAGAATTCGAAAATGAATATGAAAATGAGAGAGAACTCCCGTTTTAAATCGGTAACAAAACCATGTTAAAACAGAAAGCAATAAAAGAATTACTCATCGTCGTCGAGCACATGAATCTTGGCGGCACCGAAAAATCTCTACTTGCATTTCTAAATGAAATAAAAGATCGCCGGGATTTAAAAATCAAACTTCTTTTAATCAAACCGGGTGGTGAACTATACGATAAAATCCCAGAAGGAATTGAAGTTGAAATTCTGAAAGATTATTTTGAATTTAAAAAACAAACAGAAGAAATTTCAACTAACGGAATAACCGGATTGATAAAAAATCTAAAAATTTTCAGAGTATTTAAAGCCTTATATTTTTATCTGAAAATCAAACTGACCCAAAAATGGTATTTTCTGTATGAATATCCGGATGTTGAATTACAAAAATTTAAAACTGATTTAGCAATCGCTTTTTCCGGGCCTCAGTATTTTATTACCTGGTTTACCATTCATAATATCAGTGCTAATAAGAAAATCCAGTGGATTCATTTTGATGTCAGTAAAATCAAAGCCGAATATGATTTTGGAGAATTATATTATCCAAAATTTGACCGGATTTATTGTGTGTCGAAAAGTGCGTTTGATGCTTTTGTTAAAAGATATCCCGGAGCTGAAAAAAAAGCAGCTGTTTTTGAAAATATAGTTTCAGAAAGCGAAATCACGAAACTTGCAGAAGAAGGAAAATCATTCAGCGATGATTTTAAGGGTTTGAGAATTCTTACCGTCGGCAGATTGTCAAAAGAAAAAGGGCAATTGATGATACCCGAAGTAGTCAGACGGTTAAAAAACGAAGGACTTAATTTCAGATGGTATCTGATTGGTGACGGCAGTCAGAAAAGTCAAATTGAATCTGAAATAAAAAAACTCGGTATTGAAAACGAACTGATTCTTACGGGAAGTCAAATCAATCCTTATCCATTTTTTAAAGACTGTGAACTTTATGTACAGACTTCTTTTGAAGAAGGTTATGGTCTGACGCTTCATGAGGCAAAAATTTTTGAAAAACCCGTGATTTCAACAAACTTTCCTTCTGCTTATGAAATTCTGACCGAAAATGAAGATGGTTTACTGGTGAAAATGAATCCCGATGAAATTTACAAAGCAGTCAGTGATTTAATAAAGAATGAAAAGAAAAGAAATAGGCTGGAAAAGTTTTGTAAAAAGGAAAGTGCAATAAAAGAAATAGAATTTTAAATTTTATCCCAATGAATCAGACAACCGGGAAAAAGGAAATATTAGTGGCAATAGAAGAAATGAATCTGGGCGGTACAGAAAAGTCATTTTTAACCTTTTTTGAGATTTTAAATAAAAACGGAAACTATAAAATAAAGCTGTTTCTTTTGAAACGAGGTGGAGCTCTGTTTGAAAAGGCTCAGGACAAGGGTGAAATTATCGTTTTGGAAGAGTTGGAGAAAAAAAACAGGAATATTGAACAGCTGTCAATAAAAGGAATATTAAGTTTAATAAAAACAGCTCGGTTATCTGCTGCAATAGAAGCATTGTATTATTTTCTTAGAATAAAAATTACCGGGAAATGGTTTTTATGTTATGAATATGCCTATGGAAAGCTGAGTCCGGTTGACGCAGATATTGCAATTGCATTTTCAGGACCGAGTTATTTGGTCAGCTGGATAACATTAAACAAAGTTAATTCAAAAAAGAAGATACAATGGATAAGGTTTGATGTGAACAAATACTTAAAAGATCCGTTGTTTGGAAAGACATTCTATCCGAAGTTTGATAATATTTATTGTGTTTCAAAGAGTGCTTTTGATTCATTTGTTGGAATTTACCCTGAAACAAAATCAAATACTTCTGTTTTTGAAAATGTAATATCAAAAGATTATATTTTAGAACAATCGAATGAAAAAAAGTCATTTACTGATGATTTTAATGGTTTTAAAATAATAACGGTAGGCAGATTGTCGGGAGAGAAAGGACAACAGATGATTCCCGGAATTGTAGAAAGATTAAAAAATGATGGATTTGACTTTAGATGGTACTTAATAGGAGATGGATATTTAAGAGAAGAGTTAGAAAATGAAATTATAAATTTAAATATAAAAAATCACTTAAAACTTTTGGGTAATCAGATCAATCCTTATCCTTTTTACAAAGATTGTGATCTTTATGTTCAGACTTCTTTTCACGAAGGATATTGTCAGACGGTACATGAAGCAAAAATTTTTAACAAACCGGTGGTAACTACCGATTTTATCAATGCACATAATTTAGTGGTTGACAATGAAGATGGCTTAATTGTGTCAGCTGATCCCGAGAGCATATATTTGGGAGTTCGTGATTTGATTGAAAATGAACAAAAAAGAAAAAAATTCAGTAGATTTCTAAAAGAAAATGAAATGCAGAAGCCGGAAGCAATCAACGATTTGGTCAACAACTGGTTTGACGAATAAAAAAATAAATTATGATAAAGAAAATAATCAACAAAGTAAGGGCATTTGATATTGCGTTGCATACGGGTATTCCGAATCATTTGAAACAACAAAAAAGTCTTGATATTTTATTAAAAATGTTCGAACCCGGGTTCTTTTTTCCGATTACCCCATGGACAATGAATAGCGTGGAAATACAACATATATGCAACGAGATAATGGCTAATAAAAGGAGAAATATTGTTGAGTTTGGCTCAGGATTTTCAACGATTTGCATTGCACAGATGTTAAAATCAAATAAAATCGAAGCTAATTTTATTAGTGTTGACAACAATCCGGATTGGATATTGTTTTTAAAAGAAATTCTGAAAAACCAAAATCTTGAAGAATATGTCAACTTTGTAACTGCTCCGTTAGCTGATGTGCCGTCTCAATATGGCTGGAAAGAACAAAAAACCTGGTTCAACACGGAGGTTCTTGACAATGAATTAAAACAAATCAATAATGTGGATATGATAATAGTTGACGGACCTGAAGGAGACAGCACTTCCTTTGCAAGATATTCAGCTGTTCCGTATCTCAAAAATAAATTAAATAACTCATTTTCAGTTTTTCTGGATGATGCCCACAGAAAACATGAAATTGAAATTACAAACCAATGGCAGACAATGTTGAATTGTAAATCAATGGATTTTGAAAACTATATTTATTTTTATGAAAATGCCAAATTTGGAACTTTCCCGTTTTAATTTATTGTGAGTAAAAAATGAAAAACAGAATCAAACTTACCTTTGTAGTTCTTGGAATCAATAAAGAGGCAATTAGTTTTTTATTGATTGACAGAATCAATAATCTGATTGACAAAGGTGGTTATGAAATTTCGGTTGTATCTGAACACAACAACGACGCTTTGGTAAAATCGTTCAGAAAAGAAGTAAAACTTTATCCACTGAATGTTTCACAATATTATAAAGAGAAAAGACTGCCTGTTCTGGGTTATTTTTCACTTAAAAATAAAATCAGACAGATTTATCAGCAAACGATTGATGAAATTCAACCCGATTTGATTACCGTTATTAATTTGGAAGGATTTTATTTGGAATTGATCCCCTGTATTAAAACCAAAGCAAAAAAAATAATTGAATTTCATTTGTCATATTTTACAAACAAGGCAGAAGTAATTAACCGGCCGGAAAATTCTCTAAAACGATTACATCCTGTAAAACTTTTGAAAATTAAAAAGGAGAACCTTCATAATCGTTATGATATAGCTACTGTTTTAACAAAAGAAGATTTAAAAGACAGAGAATATTTGAAAATTCCGGTTCATCAGATTTATAATCCTGTTAATTATCCTGAAGATGTAAGTTTATTTTCAAAAAGAGAAAAAATAATTATTGCAGTTGGCCGGCTTGTGGCGGTTAAAAACTTTATTGACCTGATTCACGCAATCGGATCAATCAAAGAAAAAATAAACGGCTGGCAGGTTCATATCTATGGAAGAGGTGAGCAAAAAGAATATCTTGAAAACGAAATCACTAAAAATAATCTTTCTGAAATTATCTTTTTAAAAGGATTTTCTGATGATATGCCCGGCGCGTTCAACAGCGCACGTTTAATGGTAAGCACTTCGGTTCATGAAGGATTTGGTATGGCGATTCTTGAAGCACTTTGCTATAAAGTTCCTGTGGTTGCCTATGACTGCAAATGCGGCCCAAAGGAAATCGTTAAAGATGGTGTAAATGGTTATTTAATAGATTTCAGTGTGGAACAACTTGCTGAAAAAATTCTGGAACTGACATCGAATTCTGAAAAACCGGAATCTTTTTCATCTCACTGTCACGATGAAATCGAACGTTTTGACTTTGAGAAAATCATGAATCAGTGGAATGAGTTTTACCGGTCAATTGTACAATCGCAAAAGAACTGATTTTTGGGAAACAAAGTTTTTACCGGCCTTGAAATAATTGTCAGGAGCCGGAAATTAGATATCTTTACCGTTCTATGAAAATCAAAACCATTACCTGTCACGAAGTATACAATTACGGTGCAAGTCTTCAGGAATATGCGCTGATTGCCTTTCTTCGGCAGCAGGGTTTTGATGCGTCTGCCATTCATTACAAACCGGCTTATCTGTCAGGACATCTCAGTCTTAAAAATATTTCAAATCCGGTTTTTGATCGTCCGGTCGTCAGACAGCTTTATCTGCTGGCAAAACTTCCGAAACGGCTGATTGCACTGAAAAAGAAAAAAGCATTTGACCGTTTTCACCACAAATATATTCCGGCCGGATCGGTTTTATATACTGAAAATGACGAACTGAAAAAGAATCTTCCGCCGGCTGATGCCTATATCTGCGGCAGCGATCAAATCTGGAATTCATTTTTTCAAAACGGAAAGGATCCTGCTTTTTATCTTGACTTTGTACCCGACACCAAAAAAAAGATTTCGTATGCGGCTTCTTTTGCCATCGATAAGCTGTCAGAAGAGGTGAAACCGCTGGTCAGAGAAAAGGTCTCAAGACTGGATGCTGTGGGCGTGCGTGAAACTTCGGCGGTTCGAATACTCAAAGAACTGGGAATAGAAAATGGGGTGCAGGTGCTCGATCCGGTTTTTCTGTTGGACAAATCTCATTGGGAACAGTTTATATCTCCGATTGAAGAAGATTTTGTTTTTGTTTATGATTTTGATTCAAATCCGGTTGTCAAAGAAATTGCACTGCGATTGAAAAAAGAAAAAGGCTGGAAAATTTATACCCAAAATCAAAATATCGATTATTCGGATCAAAACTTTTGGCTCGAAGGACCCGAGAAGTTTTTGAGTCTGGTCGCCCGGTCAAAAATGAATCTTACCAATTCATTTCATTCCACCGCTTTCTCGCTGATTTTTGAAAGACAGCTGACCGTAGTCAACCGTTCAGAAAAAATCAATACCCGTATGCGCGATCTCCTCGGTCTGATGGGTCTTGAATCTCATTTGATTTCTTCTGTTCGGGAATTTGAAAAACTTACGGCCATCGATTTTGAAAATCTGAGACCCGAAATTCAAAAACAGATTGAACATTCAAAACAATTTTTGATCAACTCGCTGAATCAATGAAAAAGAAAATTGGGTTTGTAATCGAATCACTTCAGTTGGGCGGAGCCGAAAAAAGTCTGGTCACTTTGCTTCAGCATCTGGATGATTCCAAATATGAAATCGATCTGATTTATTTTCATCCGGATGGTTTTTTTAAAGAGATGGTTCCAAAAACTGTTCATCAAATCGTTTTGGATTTTCCAAAGATTTCATTTTTTGAACGTTTGAAATACGCATTCAAAAAAAAGACTGTAAAAAATTATCACAATGCACAACTTTTTTGGCCGTTGATGGAACCGCATCTGGAAAATTTTGAAAAGGAATATGATATTGCGGTTGCCTACAATCAGGGTTTTGCCACTTATTTCACACAAAAATTTATCAGCGCAGAAACCAAATATGCATGGGTCAATACCGATTACCGAAAGGCAGGTTATAACATCGGATTTGACAAAGATTTTTATGCAGATTTTAAAAAGGTTGTTTGTGTCTCACCCGAAAATAAAGCCGGTTTTACAAAAGTGGCCGATTCAGCCGGACTTGATATTGAAGTTGAAATTATCAAAGATATTTCTGACGAAGATTTTATCAGAAAACAAGCCGGAAAAGAAATGAAAATATCTTTTCAGAAGGATAAAATCAATGTTGTTTCGGTGGGAAGACTGGTTGATTACAAAGGTTTTGAAATGGCTGTGAAATCGTGTTCCGTTCTGGTCAAAAAAGGAATCGATGTCAACTGGTACATCATCGGCGAAGGCGCACAGAGAAATGAACTCGAAAAACTCATCAAAGAAAATCAACTAAAAAATCATTTTTATTTGCCGGGTGCAGATGCCAATCCTTATCCGTACATTAAAAACTGTGATATTTATGTACAGACCTCGTTATTTGAAGGACTTGGACTGACGGTGATTGAGGCGGCAATGCTCCACAAACCGATTGTCTGCACCAGCTTCCCAACGGTTTTTTCTATTTTGAAAGACAATGAAACAGGATTGATTGTGGAAATGAATCCCGAATCAATCTCAGCCGGAATTGAAAGACTGATTAACGACAAAGAATTAAAAAATCGTTTGACAGAAAATCTGAAAAATCAAAAAAATAATGATACGGAAATCACAATGAAAAAAGTAGAGGAGTTGTTGAAGTAATAAACGATGATAGCTTTCTTATGTTTTTAACGCTTTCTTATTCTTAATGTTTTTCAAAAAACGGTTTTCAAAATTTTTCTCATTACGAAAGATTAAAGCGTTGTTTTTATTGAATCGGACAATTCTTTTGAAAAAATCACACCACCGTATTTATCGATATGGTTACCGTCATAAGTCTGATACTTGTTGCTTTTTGAGAAATTAAAATATTTTATATTATGATTTTTTGAAATTTCAATCATTTCCCGGTCAAAACTTTCCCAGAATTCATTTTCGATCTCTATAATCTTGGAATCAACCGGCATTCTTACCAGAACCACTTTGCCGTTCTGTTTCAGAAATCGAATCAAATCATTGAAATCGTCTATCCTGATATTGCTTTTTTCAAAGGTCTCTGAGAATCCCTTATACATATTGACCTGCTTTTCTTTCCATTGATTGAGCGTAGGCGTGTCTTTTGGCAAATTGCTCTCTTCGAGCCAACCGTCTTTGTGCAGTTCTGAGGTTTTTCTGATAATAGATCTGAAATGGAAATAATGTAAATTCCGAATCAAATATTCAAAATTCGGATTCATATTGACAAAATCCATATTGTTGGGAGGTGATTCACTTTCGGAATAAATCCCCTTTTCCAAATCATCATTCGCCCGTTTGGTAAAAAGCCAGGGATGAACGCTCAAAATAAACAAACCGTTTTTTGAAGGTTTCAGTTTCTTTTTGATACTTTCAGTATAGGGTTTTCCGTAATTGATTTGCGCAATGGTAAAACTGTAATTGAACATCGGCAAATCAAAACCGGTATCTTTGAATTCCTGATTGATAATTTCAGGTTGAATTCCCTGAAAACTCCGTGAGTCACCCAGTATCATAGAGCTTTGTCCGGGAACTGTAAATTTCAGGTAAAAATAATCGACAAAACCACCATATTTCGTCAAAACAAAAGAAAGCAAAAGTATAACCAGTATGCCAAAAACAGATATTTTAATCAAAAACTTTTTCATTAGAACTGGAAATATATAAACGAATCGGAATTGGCTCCAAAAATCAAAATTATCAAAAGCAATAAAACATAAATCAGCCATCTGACAGGCAGATGTTTAACGCCATTCATTTCCAAACCGTGTTGTTTGGTCCTCTGAAACCACTCAACCACAATCAAAATAAAAATAAAGATAAAAGGTTTCAGGTCGATTTGTGGCAATTCCATGAATCTTCCACTTAATATTCCATTCAGATATTCAAATGCATTGGCAATCGATTCCGAACGGAAGAAAATCCAGGCGATTACCGTAATTCCAAAGGTTAATGTCATCTGAAACAACTCTTTCAGATTTGGCAGAACTTTATTTTCGGCTGCAATATTTGTGTTTTTTCTGTTCAGATTGAAAATGACCAGCGGCATAATATAAAGTGCATTTAAAAATCCCCAAACAATAAAAGTCCAATTGGCGCCATGCCAAAAACCGCTGACCACAAATATAATCACAACATTTCTGATTACTTTTGGTTTACTGACTCTGCTTCCTCCCAACGGAATATACAGATAATCCTTAAACCAGCTTGAGAGTGAAATATGCCATCTACGCCAAAATTCGGCTATGTCTCTTGAGAAATATGGATAAGCGAAATTCTTAAGCAAATCAATTCCGAATAGTTTGGCTGTTCCGATAGCTATATTTGAATAACCTGAGAAATCACCATAAATCTGAAATGCAAAAAAAACAGCAGCAATTATCAGCGAGATGGAATTGTATTGACTCTGATTTTGAAAAACTTCATTGACTACAATGGCACAATTGTCTGCAACAACAATTTTCATAAAAAATCCCCATAGCATCTGCCTCAAACCATCCACAGCTTTTGAATAATCAAATACTCTGGTTTTCTTTATCTGTGGCAAGAGATGCGTGGCTCTTTCAATCGGACCGGCGACAAGCAAAGGAAAGAAACTCACGAAAACGCCATATTCTACAAAATTCTTTTCCGAATTAATTCTTTTGTAATAGACATCAAAAACATATGATAGACCGTGAAATGTGTAAAATGAAATACCAACCGGAAGTATGATCTTCAGCGTCCATGGATCTGCTCTAAAACCAATTGCGTTAATTAATTCTGCAAAAGATTCTGCAAAGAAATTGTAATATTTGAAAACACCTAAGAATCCGAGATTAATTGCAACGCTCAACCACAGCCAGAGTTTTCTGTTGAGTGGATTTGAGCTTTGAGACATTTTCTGTCCGGTATAATAATCCAGAAAAGTTGAAAACAACAACAGAAACATAAACCGCCAGTCCCATACCGAATAAAAATAATAGCTTGAAATCAGCAATAATAAATTCTGATGCTTCAAACTTCTTTTGGTCACAAACCAATACAGCAAAAAAACAAGCGGTAGGAAAAGCGCAAAATGTACTGAATTGAAAAGCATATCTTTATGAGAACCCAAAAAGTTCTTTCTGTACTTGTTTTGTTGTTAATCCCGGCAAATATAAATCTTTAATAAAAAGAATTAATTATGAAGAGGTTAAGAATGTAACCTTTTATGTTCTTAAGGTTTCAAAAAAAAACACTTCTCGAAATTTTCATCGAATTATTCTGCACTTAGAAATTTTCCGCCATTTGGGGTCAGCGAAAGAAATTTCGGCTAAAAAATCAGAGCATATCAGTGGGATTTGCGGAAGACAGGTCGCCCCGTCACTCAATCATCTCATAATAACCATAATCCGCCAAATCTCTACTTTTTTTGTACATTTGGCGAAATATAAAGACTATGGAAATTGTTGGCAGAAAACCGGAAATCCAAAGATTAACCCATGCACTTCAAAGTCAAAACTCTGAATTGGTAGTAGTTTACGGCAGAAGACGCATCGGTAAAACTTTTTTAATCCGAGAATTTTTTAAAGAAAATATCGTTTTTGAGGTTGCCGGTTTATATGATGGAAACTTGTCAGATCAACTCGCTGTTTTTTACAAACAATTAAACCAAGGGAAAAAAGCAAAACAAACTTGGATGGAGGCTTTTTCAGATTTGGAAAAACACATCAATCGTCTGCGGTCTAAAAAGAAAAAAGTGATATTTATTGATGAATTTCCTTGGTTGGCGACCAAACGTTCCAAATTTTTGATGGCTTTTGACCATTTTTGGAATACCTACTGTACCAAAAGAGACGACCTTGCAGTAGTGATTTGTGGTTCTGCAGCTTCGTATATGATTAAAAATATTATCAACAACAAAGGAGGATTGCACAATCGTATCACTCAAAAAATCAGGCTATTGCCATTTAATCTTTCAGAAACTCAAGAATATTTACAGCATAAAAAAATTCAATACACTCATTATGATATTCTGCAGATTTATATGAGTTTGGGAGGTGTGCCGTATTATCTCAGTCAATTGGAAAAAGGAAAAAGTGCCACTCAAAATATTGATAAACTGTGTTTTGACAAAAATGCTCCCTTGAAAGATGAATTTGATTTATTGTTTGCTTCTTTGTTTCAAAATTCTGAAATTCATTTAAAAATGGTAGAAGCTTTACATAAAAAGAATTCCGGCTTAACACGAGATGAATTGATAGGCTTGACAAAATTAAAATCCGGAGGTGATTTTACGTCTAAACTGCAAGAGTTGATAGAATCGGGATTTGTGTCTGAACATCCATTTTATCAGAATAAAAACAAATCAACAAAATATAGACTTTCGGATGAATACACGAAGTTTTATTTGAAATTCATAGTTCCCAATAAACACAGTGGAGCAGGTACCTGGCAGCGCCTATCCAAAAATCAATCGTTTATTTCTTGGGCTGGATTTGCTTTTGAATCTATTGGTTTAAAACACATCGAACAAATAAAAAAAGCCTTAGGCATACAAGCTATTTACGCTACAGATAGCAGTTGGTATAACGAACACGCTCAAATAGATTTGCTTATTGACCGCGATGACCATGTGATTAATCTGTGCGAAATGAAGTTCTACAACAGTACTTTTACGATTGACAAAAAATATTATGCCGAATTAAAAAATAAAATCGCTGCTTTTCAGCAAGAAACCCAAACTTCAAAAAACCTATTTTTAACGATGATAACTTCTTATGGTGTTTCTTCTAATGAATATGCCAAAGAACTTGTTCAGAACGAAATTCGATTGGAAGATTTATTTAATACTTAACATTTATATCTCGCCAAATCTATATGATTTCAACACTTTTGGCGGATTATAAATTTAAAAATTCTCACATCCTCCTAAATATCTACATCTCCCAACCCCTCTAATTAGATAACGAGACAAGCATTCAAAATGGAGCTTTAGCAATGAAAATCTTAATGCCAAAATGTTAAGGAAAATATCTTCTGTTATTTGCTTAGTCGAATCTCTCAGGGCTTCACCCGGTCACCCCGTCACTCGTCACCAAATATTTCGTAATTTCGCTATTCGTAAACTTGTTTTGGCCTTAGACGAGATTCGTAATTGTACATTCGTAATTAAAAAAGTGAAACTTCTTTACATCACAAACGGCATCAACGGTGCCGGCGGGCTTGAAAGAAGGAAGTTTACAAACTCTTTGTCAATAAAACCGAGCTATTGGAATGTGATAAACTATCAAAGATTATCTCAATATTTCTTTTACTTTTATCTCAAACAATAGGATTCAATTAATTAATTCAAAAAAATAATCAGATGGAAAGATTAAAGATTCTGGATGGTCTTAGAGTAGTTGCTATTTTAATGGTTATGGCATTTCATTATTGTTATTTATTCAATAGCACATTATACCAAATAGACCTTCCGCGAGAATTGTTCAAATATGGTTATTTGGGTGTCGAATTGTTTTTTATTATTTCCGGATTTGTCATTACACTCACCCTGACCAAAACCAACAATTTTATTAATTTCATAAAAAAAAGATGGATTAGGTTATTTCCCGGAATGCTAATCTGCTCTGTTTTAACTTTTTCAATTATTAGTCTTTTTGACACAAATAATTTCTTTCCCAATTCAAAAAGCGTAGTAAATTTAATCGTTTCAAATACCTTTGTATCACCTGCCCTAATCAATTCCATACTTAACACTCAAACATCCTTTATTGATCCACCATACTGGTCTCTTTGGGTAGAAATTCAATTTTATATCTTGATTGGCATCTTATACTTTCTTAATAAAAAACACTTTATTAGGAACTTCACTTGGGTGGCTGTGTTATTATCATCTTTGTTTTATTTTTCTCACCTGACAGGGATTTTTGCTGAAAAGACAGAGTGGTTCCTGAGAGTGGTTTTGGAAATTTTTAATTTTTCACAACATGCCTTATGGTTTGTTTTGGGTGTTTTAATTTATAAATTATACTTTGTTGCAAAAGAAAGACAGACCATTGCCCTGGTTTTTATTGTGGCATTGATGCAATGTTGGTTTTTAAATTTTGAACTTTATATCCTGGCTTTCTTAATATTCATCACTTTTGTTTTCTATTGTTTCTTATACAACCAAAGTTTACTGCATTTCCTGACTAATTCAAAAATTCAGAAAATAGGGATCGCTTCTTATTCGATTTATCTGATACATCAGAATATAGGTTTGTTATTTATTGAAAAATTAACGCAAACTTTTGGTATTTATAATTTTACCCTGCCTGTTTTGGTCTCAGTTGGTTTTTGTTATATTGGTGTTATAATTTATCGCTTTTTTGAAAAACCAATAGGGGCGTATTTTAAAAAGATTATGTTACAATGAAACTTCTTTACATCACAAACGGCATCAACGGTGCCGGCGGACTCGAAAGGGTTTTGTCGGTCAAGGCATCAATGCTTGCAGACGACTATGGTTATCAGGTTCATATTTTGTGTTTGAACGACTCACATCAAAATCGGTTTTACAATTTCAGTCATCAGATTCATTTTCATTCCATTCCGGTCAAAGGAAATCTGTTTGCCTATTTACGAAGTTACAGAAAAGGAATCCGAAAAGTGGTCAAAGAGGTACAACCGGATGTGATTTCGGTTTGTGACGACGGTTTGAAAGGATTTTATGTTCCATCCTTTTTAAAAACAAAAGCAAAAATCATTTATGAACGTCATGCTTCTGTCAATCTCAATGCGGGTTCGGGCATCAAAGGAAATCTGATCAGGATTCTGATGCATCGTCAGATTTCGAAGTTTGACCGTTTTGTGGTATTGACCAAAGGAAATCTGAAAGAATGGAACCAGCCGAATGTAACGGTGATTCCAAATCCGATCGGTTTTCAGTCCGAACAGTCGGCAGAACTTGAAAACAAAAAGATCATTGCAGTCGGAAGTCATTCCTACAACAAAGGATATGACTTACTGATCCGGGTTTGGAAAATCATACAAAATCAAAAACCGGATTGGGAACTGAATATTTACGGTAAAATCGATACGGACAGGACATTTGTAAAAATAGCAGAAAAGGAAGGATTGAAAAATATTTTTTTCAAACCGCCGATCAAAGATATCCGTTCTGCTTATCTGGATGCCTCCATATTAGTGATGTCTTCAAGATCTGAAGGTTTTGGAATGGTGCTGACCGAAGCGATGGAATGCGGTCTGCCCTGTGTTGCATTTGACTGTCCGTCCGGTCCGGCGGATATCATCAGTGAAGGCGAGGACGGCTTTTTGATTGAACCCGAGAATACAAATCAAATGGTTGACAGACTGCTGCAGCTGATCGAAGACAAAACACTCAGAAAACAAATGGGCAAAACAGCCAAACAAAATGTAAAAAGATTTTCGGCAGATGAAATCCTGAAAAAATGGGATGATCTGTTCAATGAACTGCTGAACAAAGATCAATCAACAGAAAAAATCAAATGAAAAAGAAAATCATCATCATATCTCATAATTTAAGAATCGGAGGTGTGGAACGTGCACTGATCGGTCTTCTCAACAGTTTTGACTACAGCCGGTATGAGGTGGATTTGTTTCTGTTTATTCATGACGGTGAATTTCTTTCGATGATTCCCAAAGAAGTCAATCTTCTGCCCGAAAACAAAAAATATGCATCCATGCTGATGACCACTCCGGCGAATCTGAAAGCCGATCTGATCTCAACTCTTTTGATCAAAACGATTGCAAAATTCAAATCAAAAAGATTTGTAAAAAGGCACAAACTCGGTGGTTTTGAAAACCTCGTCTATCTGAATTATATGCAAAGGGAAATGCTGAAGATACTGCCGAAGATCAACGACAAAGAATATGATCTCGGCATCAGTTTTCTGACGCCTCATTATATCGCTGCACAGAAAATCAATTCAAAAAAAAGAATCGCCTGGATCCATACCGATTATTCCTATTTCGGTTTGGACAAAGAAGCCGAATTCGATATGTGGAATGCCTATGACCGGATCGCATCGGTTTCCGGCGATTGCAGCAAAGGATTTTTAAAATTGTTTCCAAAACTGGAGCCAAAACTGATACTGATTCACAACATCCTCAACCCGGATACCGTCCGTGTGCTGGCCGATGAATTTGATCCGCTGACCGAAATGCAGACTGCAGAGGATGAATTGATTCTTTGTTCAATCGGCAGATTTACCATCCAGAAAAACTTTGACAATGTCCCATTTATTGCGAAACTGCTCAAAGAAAAAGGTGCAAAATTCAAATGGTTTCTGATCGGATACGGCGGTGATGAGGAACTGATCAATGAAAACATCCGAGAAGCCGGAATGCAGGAAACGGTCATTATGCTGGGCAAAAAATCAAATCCGTATCCCTACATGAAAGCGTGCGATATCTATGTGCAGCCGTCACGTATGGAAGGCAGGGCGGTCAGCGTAACCGAGGCACAGATCCTGTCAAGACCGGTCGTGATCACTGATTATCCGACTGCATCCGCACAACTTCACAACGGTTTTGACGGTCTGGTCGTTCCGTTGGACAATGAGGGCTGCGCCGCCGGACTCTATGAACTGATGAACAATCCGGAAAAAATGAGGGAGCTGTCGGACAACTGTTCAAAGACAGATTACAGAAATGCTGAGGAAGTGGAGAAGATTTACGCTTCGACACTGTCAGCGTGACGGGGGTAAGACAGAAGATCAAAACTTTAAGCTTGAAAGAAAGAATTAAAACATTAAGAACTGAAGAATTTTAAGATGTTTAAGACCCTGTTAATGAAATCTAACGGATAAATCAGGGAAGTTAGGCTAAGAGCGCCCATCAATATAAATCATACAATTTTACAAGAAAAAAGTTTCAGGTCTCAAAGTCTGATGTCTTACGTCTAATTATTTGAAAAACTTTGGGACTTCAACCGTCTTTTCAGCAAAGTCTTTGCTAACTTTGTATTCAAAGTTGACATAAATGAAAAAACATTTTGAAGATTTAGTCATTATCAGACAGCATTTTATAAATTTTCTGGAAAATTACGACCTCAAACATCTCACCCACATACCGATTGGATTTAAGAATCATATCTTTTGGAATTGTGCACATGCTCTGGTCACCCAGCAGCTGCTGACCTATCATCTGTCGGGAAACGAGCTGCTGATCGACAACGATTGGGTGCTTCGGTTCAAAAAAGGAACTTTTGGCGATCAGAATGTCAGTGAGGAAGAAGTCTCTAAACTGATTGAACTGCTCGACTCGACTGTCAGTCAAACCCGAATGGATTATTTTGCCGAAAGACTGTCCAACTATCAGAGCTACCGGACCAGTTTTGGCCTCAGCCTCGACACCATAGAAGATGCGATCCGGTTCAACAATTTGCACGAAAGTCTGCACATCGGATACATTATGGCGATGAAAAAGAATTTTGACTGATTGATTTTCAGCTGAAAAAATAGACTAATTTTGCGTTTTCAATTTTAATCCCATTCAATATGAAATTCAATACCAAAACCATACACGGCAATCAGCAGCACGATCCGTCAACCGGCGCAGTGATGACGCCGATTTATCAGACTTCAACCTTTGCGCAAAGCAGTCCGGGTGTCAATCAGGGATACGAATATTCAAGAGCCGAAAACCCGACCAGAACCGCTTTGGAAAATGCTTTGGCTTCGATTGAAAACGGAACCCGCGGCTTTGCCTTCGGGTCGGGTCTTGCCGCAACCGACGGAATTTTGAAAACATTGAAAGCAGGCGATGAAGTGATTTCGATGGATGATCTGTACGGCGGTTCTTTCAGAATGTTTACAAGAATTTATCAGAATTTTGGTTTGAAATTTTCATTTGTCGATATGACAAAGCCCGAAAATATAATTGAAAAAATCACGCCTCAGACCAAACTGATCTGGGTGGAAACACCGACCAATCCGCTGATGAAGATCGTCGACATCAAAGCGATTTGCGATCTAATCAAAGGAAAAGGTATTCTGGTTGCGGTTGACAATACTTTTGCATCACCTTATATTCAGAATCCGCTTGATCTCGGTGCTGATCTGGTGATGCATTCTGCCACAAAATATCTGGGCGGTCATTCGGATGTGGTTGCGGGTGCAGTGGTTGTAAAAAATGAAGAATTGGCCGAAAAAATCCATTTTTCACTTTTTGCAGGCGGCGGAATTCTCGGCCCTCAGGATTCTTATCTGATTTTGAGAGGCATCAAAACACTGCATGTCAGAATGCAGAGACATTGTGAAAACGGAATGAAAATCGCTGAATTTCTGAACAAACATCCAAAAATCGGTCATGTTTTTTATCCCGGTTTGGAAAATCATCCGAATTATGAAATTGCAAAAAAACAGATGAGAGGTTTTGGCGGAATGGTTTCATTCAATTTCAAATCCCGAAAAAAAGAAGATGCATTTGAATTTTTTAAAAAACTTAAAATTTTCACTCTGGCAGAAAGTTTGGGCGGTGTCGAGTCGCTTGCCAATCATCCGGCGACGATGACCCATGCGTCGATTCCGGCCGAGATCAGAGCAGACCACGGAATCACAGATGACCTGGTCAGACTGAGCGTTGGAATTGAAGATGCAGACGATCTGATTTCTGATCTGGAAAATGGGTTGAAATAAACACTGAGAATTAATCAATGATCAAACCTCTTTCAAAGTTTTGAGCTTTGGGAGAGGTTTTTGTTTAAATTTGTTTCAAAGCCCTGTCGATGAGACCGAAATTGAAATTAAACAAAAAAATCATTTATCTGCTGATCGGAATTCCGATCATTTTGTTTGTATTCAATCTTCTGCTCGCAAACTGGGCAAAAAACAGTTTTCCGAAATTTATAAAAGAGAAAAACGATACCGCTTATCATTTTGAATTCAAAGACATTGATTTTTCATTTTTTGGCCAGTCTTTGGTTATCAGCGAAATTTCAATTTTCCCAAAACCCGATTCGGCAAATGATTTGAAAACGGACTTCAGCGCAGACATCAAAAAAATCAAGATCAGCGGTGTTGATTTTATTCGGCTGATTCGCAGCAGTGAACTGGAAGCAAGAAAAATTCAAATCATCGGGCCGGACATCAGGTATTATGAATCTGAATCAGAAAAGAAACCGAATGCAAAGACCGAACTTAGCAAATCGATTCATATTTCAAATTTCATCATCAGGGACGGTGATTTCCACTATTTTGAATCTGACCGCAAATCTTTGATTTTGAGCGTTGGCCAGCTCAATGTTAATTTTTTGGGTGTAAAATTGGACCAGGAGACGATTGAAAAAAAGATGCCTTTTGCATTTTCGGATTATGAAATCGGTTGTGATTCATTTTTCTGGCAAATCAATCCGTCACAGCAAATGAAAAGCAATCAGCTCAGGGCGGACAGCAAAGAATTTCAGCTTTTTGGTTTTACAATCACCACAACCGATTCGCTTGCCAATGTGAATTCGGTTGATAAAGGCTATCGACTGCTGCCCGATGTGGATTCAAAAGAATTCAGTATCAATGATATGGATTGGGGTTTTTCAAAACAGGATGAATTTTATTTCAAAACATCAAAAATTGAATTTGATTCTGCGCTTGTTCGGATTTCGGAAAATAAAAACACCACCAAAAAAGACAAAACTGCTGAAAGATTGTTTCCGTTTTTGGTTGAAATCGACAGGATTTCGGTTAAAAACTCAAAAATCGAAGTTGAAAACAGCATCAAAGTTCACGATATCGATCTTGAAATTTCAAAAATTAAAAATTCAAAGGATAAGAATCTTGAAATTGATTCGGTCTTTTTCAATCAGCCGATGATTACTGTGATTTTGAATCAAAAGTCTTATCGCCGGGACGATGTGACCGTCAGTCCGTTCAAGGAAAATGTAGAAATCGGAAAACTGAATATCAGTCATGCGAGGCTCAAACTCTCAGATCCTATGAAAAACACACTGACCGATGCGTCTGAGAATCTGAATCTGGCGCTTGAAAAAATCAGTGTGATTCCAAAACCGAATTACAACCGCGATTTAAAAGACGATAATTTTATCGTCCGGCTTGACAAATTGTCTTTGGAAACCGATAAAATTCGGATTGGTGAATCGGGGCAGCCGAATTTCAAAGAAAATTCCGACAAACCGCTGATTCCAATAAATTTTGAAATCGGGCAGATTGATTTCAGAGCCGATACGGTTGAACAAAAAAGAAGATTTGGAATCAGTCCGGTGAAACTGACCGGAAACGAATTGAAAAATGACATCGACGGCGGTCTGAAAATATCGATGCTCAAATTGGGGAAATCCGAAATTACAGTATTTCAATCCACAAAAAAGAAAGCAAAGCAAGCCGCAATATCTTTCAAAAAAGATTTGAAAATTGATCTGATTGAATTCGAAAAATCAAATTTCAAACTGATTGAACCGGGCAACCGAACACTGCTCAGTATCAATGATTTGAATTTGACATTCAACGGCGTGGAATCAAATCAAAACAATCAATTCAGTTATAAAAATTCAAAATTGTCAGCTTCTGCGCTGAAATATCATCCAAAGGGAAATTATGATCTGACGGTTGACAGTCTGTCATACGACCGGCAGACTTTGAAGTTCAATCAATTTGAAATGAAACCAAAAATTTCAAAAACCCAATTTGTGCGAAGTCTCAAAAAGCAAAAAGATTATTATTCGATCAAAGCCCGGGAAATCAGTGTTCAGAAACCAAACATCAATTTTTCGGCAGATCATTTTTCATTCCGTACGCCGCTTGTTTCGCTCAATTCTGCGGACGCCTACATCTACCGGAGCAAAATTCCGCCGGATGATACTTCAAAAAAGAAAATGTACAGTCAGCTGTTGAGGGAAATGAAATTCGGACTAAATATTTCAAAATTGAAAATCAGAAATTCAAAATTAGTTTATGAAGAGGAAACTGCGACCAGCGACGGTGCCGGAAAATTGATTTTCAATAATTTCTCTGCAGATATTTCAAATCTGTCAGGCGGTTACAAAAAATCAAAAATGCCGAATGTGAATGCTGTGATTACCGCCAATTTTATGAATGATTCAAAACTAAAAGTCAACTGGAGTTTCAATCCGATGAATCGGAATGAAAATTTCAATATCAAAGGAAGTATTTCAAATTTTGATGCTGCACGGATGACGCCGTTTGTCAAACCATATCTGCATGCGACTGCTGATGGAAATGTGAAAGAAGTCGATTTCAATTTCAGCGGGAACGATCATTCGGCAAGTGGTGATTTTGGCATCAAATACGACAATTTGAAGGTGACGTTATACAATCCGAAGACCGGAAAAACCCGGGATATCCTTTCCAAGATCGGCAACCTTGCTTTGAAATCTAATACCCGTGATGAATTCTATGAGGTAAAAATCAAGGAAGTGGAAAGAAAAAAGGACAAATCATTTTTTAATTTTCTGTGGCTCTGTGTGCAGCAGGGATTGAAACAGACGGTTTTGATCATTTAAAAACCAACCAGTTTTTTCATCTCTTCACTCAGAACCAGACCGATCATGTTTTCAATGTCTTCACCAATCAGCCGGTCGTCTTCGAGTTTTCTGACTTTTGATCTGACCAAGTCATAAACCTCTTCCAGTCTTTGACTTGTTTTCAGCGGTCTTCTGAATTCGATTCCCTGACAGCCGAGCATCAGTTCTATGGCGAGTATCTTCTCGACATTTCCGAGCACCTGATTGAATTTTCTGGCCGAAATGCTGCCCATTGAGACATGATCCTCCTGTCCGATCGAAGTTGGAATTGAATCTGCAGATGCCGGAAAACACAAAGTTTTGTTTTCGGTCACCAGTGCTGCAGTTGTATATTGCGGAATCATAAAACCCGAATTCAGACCCGAACTTGCGGTCAAAAATCTGGGCAGACCAAATTTCCCTTCAATCAGCAGATAGCTTCTTCTGTCAGAAATATTTCCCAATTCGGCAGCTGCGAGCGTTCCGTAATCGAGCACCATCGCCATCGGCTGACCATGAAAATTTCCACCGCTGATCGCGGTTTCTCCGTCCAATACAATCGGATTGTCGGTTACCGAATTCAATTCAATTTCTGCCAAATCTCTCAGATGCAGCCATGCATTTCTTGATGCGCCATGCACCTGTGGCATACACCGAAGCGAATACGGATCCTGCACCCGATGGAAATCTTCATTTTCAATGATTTCAGAACCTTCTAACAATTCCCGGATTCTTTTTGCAACCAGCTGTGTTCCTTCATAAGGTCTGACCTGATGAAGCTCTTTCACAAACGGCGAACCCACACCCGAATAGGCTTCGAGACTCATCGCACCGACCAGATCGGCAAGATCGAGCAGATATTTGAAACGGTTCAGACCGACCAAAGCATGTGACAATATAAATTGGGTGCCGTTGATCAGCCCCAGACCTTCTTTTGCAGAAAGCATGATCGGTTCGAGCTGATGTTTTTGAAGCGCCTTGTTTGCAGAAATGATTTGATCTCCATCCCAAACCTTTCCTTCGCCGATCAGCGGAAGAAAGAGATGGGCAAGCGGTGCCAGATCGCCCGATGCACCGACAGACCCCTGTTCGGGAACAACCGGAATGATGTCTTTTTCGATCATCAGCAAAATCCGTTCAACGACTTCGAGTGTGACACCCGAATATCCTTTTGCCAAAGCATGCGCTTTTGTAATCAGCATCAGTTTTGAAATTTCTTTCGGAATTGGATTTCCGACACCCACCGAATGGCTGATCAGCAGATTTTCCTGCAGTTTTCTGGTTTCGGCTTTTGAGATCAAAGTGTCGCAAAGCGGACCAAAACCGGTATTGATACCATAGACCGTTTTTCCAGAATCGATAATCTGCTGTACGTTTTGAGCTGATTTATTGATTTGAGCAACTGATTGTTCGGAAAGGATTCCTTTGACCTCTCCTTTCAGCAGGCTGATTGCATCTGACCATGACCAGTGATCGACACCGTATATTTTTTGATTCATTTTAATTTGGAATTGAAATTCAAAATTACACAAAATTATTCCATTGAAAGCCAAAGAAAGCCAATTGAAAAAATTATCCAAACAATTGATTCAAAAAAGCCGAAAAGCTGATAATTTGTATTTCTAATGTGGCTAAGTTTCAATAAATTTGCAGATTAAATTAAATTTATCATGTCAGATAACGAATTATACGACGAAATGGGTGATGATCATGTACTTTCGGCAGGTGACACACCGCTGAGAAGGGATGCTTTTGAGATGAGCGATGAAGACAAAATATCATCAATAGAATCAGATTTCAAAAAAATTATGATAACACTCGGTCTTGATCTTACCGACGACAGTCTGAAAGGTACGCCGAAACGTGTGGCAAAAATGTTTGTAAAAGAAATTTTCAAAGGAATCAAACCCGAGAATATGCCAAAGATGTCCACATTTGAGAACAAATACAAATACAACCAGATGCTGGTTGAAAAGGACATTGCGGTATATTCGACCTGCGAACACCACTTTCTTCCGATCGTTGGAAAAGCACATATCGGTTATATTTCAAACGGCCGTGTATTGGGACTTTCAAAGATGAACAGGATTGTTGAATATTATGCAAAACGTCCGCAGGTTCAGGAAAGACTGACCATGCAGATTGTGAAGGCAATGCAGCACTCGCTCGGCACCATGGATGTGGCCTGTGTGATTGAGGCAAAACACCTGTGTGTGAATTCGAGAGGAATCCAGGACATAGACAGCAGCACTGTGACAGCCGAACTGGGCGGTATGTTTGGAACCGATCCGAATACACGAAGAGAGTTTCTTCACTACATCGGAATGGATTCAAAATACAGAGTATAAGCATTCTCAACCGAAAAGATAAGAAATTGAATAAATCCAAAACAGTACAGTTACAGGTATCGAGACAGTTCATTAATCTTGTGATTTTACTGTTTTGCGGTCTGGGATTTGGTCAGAATGATTCACTGTCGGTGCAGTTTGTTGCCTATTGGGATTTGGGTGATTCTTATGATTACAGAATTACAAAAATCAAAAAAACATTTGACAACAAAGAAACGATCAGCAGTGATTCGACCACTTATTTTGGAACATTTACAGTCATCGATTCAACTGCAAATGAATATCTGATCAACTGGAAATACAAAGCAAACTTCACAGATCTACCGCTCGAATACAGCGAATTGCTGAACAACAACAATATCGTACTCGATTTCAAATACAAAACCAACGAATTTGGCGAGTTTTTGGAACTTGAAAACTGGCAGGAAGTCGCAGAAACAATCCGTTCAAATTTTGATTCGGGAAAAGCTGTGAAAATGAATTATACAAATGACGCCAGCAGCGTACTGATTCAATCGATTTATGATGATTTTTTGACAAAAGAAGCAATTGAGGAACTCGCGCTTGAAGAACTTCAGCTTATTCATTTTCCGTTTGGAAGTGAAATCGATCCGAATGAACCCTTGGTTTATGAAAATGAATTCTCGAATTTTTTGGGCGATGAACCGCTGAATGGCACCACAGAAATCAAATTTTCTGATGTGGATTATGAAAATTACTTTTGTGTTTTTACAATGGAAAGTAAAATCAATTCGGATGACGCCAAACAGATGCTGATTAATTTCTTGTACAGACTCTTTCCTCAGGAACAGTCGGCTGATTTGAATTTGGAAGAAATTGAAAGCATGTTGAAGGAATGGAAATATGATATTTCGGATAATAATTTCTTTTCTTATTTTTATTATCCGGGCGTGCCTTTTGTGATTGAAGCAAACCGTACCGTAGATATATCTGCGGGGAAAATTCAAAGAAAAGTGATTGAAACAAAAAGAATCGAATTAATTTTTGATGACAAATAATGGCTGAATTCAACAATATGATAAAAGAGAACAACTTAAAGATATTTAATTCACTCAGCGGCGAAAAAGAAGATTTTGTGCCGATTCACAAAGACCATGTGGGTATGTATGTCTGCGGGCCAACGGTTTACAGCAATGTCCACCTGGGAAATGTGCGTACTTTTTTATCATTTGATATGATCTATCGGTATCTGGTTCATCTCGGTTACAATGTTCGTTATGTGCGCAATATCACCGATGCCGGCCACCTGACCGATGACGGGAATGTGGACAATGACCGTTTTGTCAAACAGTCAAGACTCGAGAAACTCGAACCGATGGAAATCGTACAGAAATATACAGTCGACTTTCATAAGGTGCTTGAAATCTTCAATTCACTTCCGCCAACCATAGAACCGACCGCAACCGGCCATATCGTTGAACAGATCGAACTTGCACAAAAACTGCTCGCTGACGGATTTGCTTATGTGGTAAACGGCTCTGTCTATTTCGATGTAAAAGAATACAACAAAAGAGGATTGAATTACGGCGAACTCAGCCGAAGAAATATTGAAGATCTGATTTCAAATACACGCGATCTGGACGGTCAGGGTGAAAAACGAAATCCGGTTGATTTTGCACTTTGGAAGAATGCTTCACCCGCACATATCATGCGTTGGAATTCGCCCTGGGGCGCTGGTTTCCCGGGATGGCATCTGGAATGTACGGTGATGAGCACCAAATATCTGGGCGATACTTTTGACATTCACGGAGGCGGTATGGATTTGAAATTTCCGCACCACGAATGCGAAATTGCACAGGCAAAAGGTGCGCACGGACACGAACCGGTCAAATACTGGATGCACGCCAATATGCTGACAATGAACGGTCAGAGAATGAGCAAATCGACCGGAAATTATATACTGCCGATGCAGCTGATCAGCGGTGACAATGATTTTTTTGAAAAAGCATTCAGACCGGCGGTGGTGAGATTCTGCTTTTTGCAGGCGCATTACAGAAGCGTTTTGGACATTTCGAATGATGCAATGATCGCCAGCGAAAAGGGACTGAACCGACTGATGGAAGGAATCAGACATTTGGACGATCTGAAGTCTTCCGACAAATCCACTTTTGATGTTTCAAAATGGCTTGAAGACTGCTATGCTGCAATGGATGATGATTTCAATACACCGATACTGATTTCTCAGTTGTTTGAAGCGGTTCGTGCTGTCAATGCGGCAAAAACCGGAAGCGGCTCACTGACTGACGCTGATATTGAAATATTGAAGAAATCGCTGAAATCTTTTGTGTTTGATGTGATGGGACTGAAATCCGATGATGAAACTTCAGCAACTACCGACAAAATTGACGGAGTGATGCAAATGCTGATCCGGATGAGGAATAAGGCAAGAGCAGATAAAGACTGGGCATTGTCAGATCAGATTCGCGATGAATTGGATGCAATCGGCATTCAGCTCAAAGACGGAAAAGACGGTACCGAGTACAGTTTGAATTGATCATTACTTAGTCAGATTTTTATAAATCACACCGTCCTTGACAATCACCAGAAAATTTTTGTCTGGATCTGCAATCAATGACAGATCTTTGATCGGAATATCGTCCATCAGGAATACATATACCGATATGCTTTCTCTGATCACACCGGGTTCATATTGAAATCCAAATATTGAATATTTTATAATCGGTTGAAGTGTAAAAATTTTTAGAAATTCGGACCGATGAATTGGATTTAATATTATTTTTGGCCGAATTGGAATAATATTAGCAAAAGCAGACAGACTGAATATTTTTTTAATTATTTTTAAAACAAAATAAAACGATATGAAAACGATTCTTGTTCCAATCGATTCCAACAAAGAGGGTGATCTTGTGGCAAGCAAAGCGATAGAGATTGCATCTGCCTTTGAATCAAAGGTGCATCTGGTGCATGTCACTTCTGTCGAAAAAAACAATAAGGAAGACAGCAATTCAGAAATCGATTATATCTCAAACGATAAACTTTCAAAGTTTGAAAAGGAGATGGACATACTGAATCGTTTCAAATCAAAATTTACAGAAGCCGGTCTTCTATGCGAGGTTCATCTGCTGAAAGGCAAACCTCAGCAGCAGATTCTCGGTCTGGCCGAAAAACATCATGTCGATCTGATTATTCTGGGGCTGATCAATCACAGCACACTCTACAAAGTATTTGTGGGCAGTGTTTCAAACGAAGTGATCAAAGGAACCAAGACACCTGTGCTGCTGGTGCCGCCGAGAAAGTAAAATCAATTCAATTTCTGAAATCCTCCTTTTTGATGATAAATTTCAATGATTCTTTGGCAAAAAAGTCTCAAAAGATTTTTAATTGACATAGGTCAATTTTATATTTAGAGTCGGAGTCTATTTTTGCAGCTGATTAATTATTAATGTTTTAAAGAATTAAAAAATGAAAAGAGCCATCTTTGCCATCCTGATTGCAGTTTCAGGAATCATGTCTGCTCAGTCTGTGCAGACCATCAAAAACGACCCCGCTCATTCGATGCTCGGATTTTCGGTTTCTCACATGACCATTTCACTAATCGAAGGACATTTCTCAGATTTCAGTGTTGAATTCAGTTTTTCAAAACCTGATTTTTCGGATGCGAAATTTACGGTGACCGCAAAAACTTCATCAATCGATACCAGAGTGGAAGCAAGAAACAATCATTTGAAATCGGCTGATTTCTTTGAGGTTGAAAAATATCCGGAACTGAAATTTGTTTCGACTTCAATGGTGAAAACCATCGGAAATCAATATGATCTCTTTGGAAATCTGACCATCCACGGTGTTACCAAACCTGTGAAATTAAAAGCAGTTTACAACGGAAGTGTTGAAAATCCGATGTCAAAAGAACTGACACACGGTTTTACGGTCAGCGGAATGATCGACAAATCCGACTTTGGAATCGGTTCAGGTTTTCCGGCTTCATTTGTAGGAAATGACATCAAAATCGTTTCAAATCTTGAATTTCCGGTAAAGAAATAAGAAAATTTAAAATCAAAAAAGTAAGACCGTTTGTCACAAAAGGATAAGCGGTTTTTTTATGATTCTGTGATTTCAGCCTTTGCCAAACCGCTGTTTCTGTATCCGTACAGAAAATAAATCACCAGACCCAGAATCATCCAGACCAAAAACCATTTCCAGCTGACCAATGGGATTTCGACCATCAAATAAGAACAGGTCAAAACGCCCATAATCGGAATGGTTGAATAATTTCTCAGAAAGGTGACGACAGAAGTTGCGGCTGCAAAAATCAGAAATATGATGAACAGCACTTCTTCTGTATTGTCCCAATTGAATTCTGTAAATGCCCGGACGGTGCGTTCTCTGAAAATATAGACAAAACCGATAAAAAGCAGCGGTATCAGCCATTTTCCGTTCAGATAGGGCAGATTGAATTTGCCGGGTTCCTTTTCTTTAGGCGGAAGAAACAACACACCGCCCGACACCAGTACAAATGCAAACAAAGTTCCGATGCTCGTCAGATCGGTGACCAGATCGCTTTCGATAAACAATGCGCCGATTCCGACAATCACACCGGTTACGAGGGTTGCAAACGAAGGTGTTTTGTATTTCGGATGAACTTTTTGGAATTTTTTGGGCAGCAGTCCGTCGCGGCTCATGCTCATCCAGATTCTCGGCTGACCGATTTGGAACACCAAAAGGACAGTCGTTGTGGCGACCACTGCACTGATTGAAACGATGGTCTCAATCCATGGCGCCCTGGTTTTGAACACGAATGCAAGCGGATCGGTGACATTTTTAAAATTTGAATAATTTTCAATTCCGGTCAGTGTGAGCGCAATCAGGATGTACAATCCGGTACAGATCAGCAGCGAATAAATCATTCCGCGGGGCATATCGCGTTGCGGATCTTTGGTTTCCTCTGCCATGGTCGATATCGCATCAAAACCGATGTAGGCATAAAATACGGCGGAAACACCACGCAATACACCTTCAAATCCGTTGGGCAGAAAAGGCCGCCAGTTGTTGGTATCGACAAAAAACGCGCCTGCGACAATCACAAAAAGTATGACCGCCAGTTTGAAGTAAACCATAAAATTCGCAGTCTTTTTACTCTCTTTGATGCCCACATAAGCCAGCCAGGTAATCAGTATCACGATGATGAGCGCAGGCAGATTGAAAAACACTTTCATCTCACCAATCATTGGCGCACTGTTGTATGCGTTCACTGCAAATTCATAGGATTGAATCTTTTCGGGACTCAATATCTCGCCCGAATTCAGTGCAGCCGTCGATTCGACAAATGCATTTTTTGCAGTCACCGGATCGATCAGCATCCAGTCGGGCAGATGAATGTTGAAAACATGCACCAGAAGATTATTGAAATAACTGCTCCATGAAATTGCAACCACTATATTTCCGATCGAATACTCGAGTATCAATGCCCAGCCGATGATCCAGGCGATGACTTCACCAAATGCAACATACGAATAGGTATAAGCACTTCCGGCAACCGGAATCCGGCTTGCAAATTCAGCATAGCAGAGCGCCGAAAAACCGCAGGTGATCGCGGTGATGATAAACAAAGTGGAAACGCCCGGACCGCCGTTGTAGGCCGCCGAACCGATGGTCGAAAAAATTCCTGCACCCACAACTGCTGCGATTCCCATAAAGGTCAAATCCCTGACCGAAAGCACCCGGTTGAGCGATCCCTTTGACTGTCTGCCTTCCTCGACCAGACGGTCGATCGACTTTTTTCTGAAGAGAGAATTTTTCATAAAGGCTTTTGATATAATGGTGTGAATGTATGGATTTTTTGATGAAAACTTTTGGAAGCTTCGGGAAATTCAATTTTTTTTAATTCAGCAATTTTTCAAATGCCTTTCTCGGGCCGTCCGAAACCTGAACTTCGCCACAATAGGTATAATTCAATTTTTTAAGTATTTTCAGCATCGGCAGATTGTCAAAATTAGTATCCACCTTGATTGAAAAAACAGAATTTTCTTTTGCAAATTCTTCAATTTCAGTAAAAAATTTTGTGGCAACTCCTTTTCCGATCACCTCATCCGACACCGCCACCCGATGGACAACCAGAAAATCACCGTTCGAAAGCCATTCACCGTCGATGGTCTGATAGGTCGGTTCGTTGTTAAAAATCAATGCAGCCGAAGCAACGATTTTTTGCCGGTCTGAAAGCAGATAACAATATCCTTTTTCGATATCAGAATGAACCGTTTTTAAATTCGGATAACCGCTCTGCCACTGGCTGCTGCCGTCTTCTTTTCTTCTTCGAATCGCCTGACTCAGGATTTCCCAGACCGATTCGGCATCTTCAGGCTCAGCTTTTCTGAATGTCAGTTGCATAATTTTTGGATTCTGAATTTCAAAGTTATTGATAAGTTGGATAGGATGGTTCTATATTTTTGAAGCCGGACAATTTTTAGACCTGGAAGGTGAGACAAAAGAGGTGAGGCTTGTTCAGATTGTCATCCTGAGTTTATCAAAGGTCAGGTTCAAAGTTATATGATCATCTCTGATTGGTACTGACTGTTTTTGGTCTTCTAATTTCTATCTTTTGAAAAGTTAAATCAGATCCATACCATTCAATTTTTCATACTGCTTTTTAAACCCCAAAGCACCGTAAAAAAATGCCGGAACTCAGGGCCCGGCATTTCATTGTATTGATTTCAGATTCTTATTTCTTAACAATCTTTTTGGTCAGCATCTTGCCGTTCACCTTCATATTCAGGATGTAAACACCTGCAGGAAGATGTCCGATATTGAGCTGTCCGTTCTGAGATTTCAATTCGGTTGTCATCAGTCTTCTTCCGGAAGCATCTGTCAGAATTACTGATTCGATGATTGATTTCTGAGAAACGATGTTCAGCACATCGGTTGTCGGATTCGGATAAACAGTGATTCCGTTGATGTCACTTACCTCGCTGATTCCAAGCGCACCGCAGTCGATATGACCTTCCCATCCGTAAGCTACGCCGACACCGTCAGAAACAAATTCAATGGTGATTGCACCCGAACTGTGGGTAGAGGTAAACTCAGGGCCGGGGTTGTTGTTTCCGGTGATGGTTCCGTTTGCAAACAAAGGATCAGAAAGACTGTCTCCGTCATGTACATACATATAATCAGAGTTGGTTTGAAGTCCGATTTTGTCAAAACTCAATTTTACTTTTTCACCGGTTACATTCGGATAGAAAGTTTTAACAAAATGTTGATTTACACCATAGTTTCCGCTCTCACCGCCTGTATCGGTAAACAAAGTACCGTCGCAGAATCCGCCGGTCAGTACCAGCACTTTTTTGCCGATACCCGCTGAACCGTCTGCACAGATATTGACTACATAGATTTCATAATATTTGTTTGACTGAAGGCCGGTAACATTGAATGTAGTCGAAGTAGTCGAAGTCCATCCGTTTGTTCCCGGGTCTTCACCAAACGGAACCGCTTTGTAATTCCACAAATCAGAAGATTCATCATCGACATCCACCTGTATATCATTAAGATTCAGGTATGTAGCCGTAAGACTTTTGATTGCATAAGTACAGGTGGTGAAACCTCCGGTGCAATCTGTTCCCAGACAGCTTTTTGAATCAACGGTTGTTCTGATCAGCTCACCCGGCTGTGGTCCGAAACCAAGATTGAAGTTGATGCCGACACCCGAAATCAGGTGACAGTAACTCATAATGGTTCCGCCCTCGCTTGGAATCGGCCCGTTGCAACCTTCGCTGTATCCTGCCGCAGGTCCGCAACCGTCAATCGCTGTACCGTTTCCGTTCCATGCACATGCATGTGTGTGTGGAGAACCGAGTGCATGTCCCATTTCGTGGGTCATCGCCATAATGGTCCATGAATAGGTAGGCACCTGTGCATAGGTCATATTGATTCCTGAATATGCGAAATTGTAGTTGGTACAAATTGAATCCAGGTAGGCAACACTTGTGGTTGACGGATAGTTGACCAAATGGGCAAGATCAGCATCAAACTGAACGCCCGATGTTCTGAAATTATCAAGATTCTGACTATAACTTCCGGTATAGGGATCTGCATAAGTCCAGATTCTTACCTGGCTCAGCGCCATATCGATATCGTCATTGTCATACAGTGTACCGATGTTGTTCTGAATACCGGTAATCCAGTCGATGGTCGCCTGAATGTTTCTTGCTTTTTGAACAAAAGGTTTGTATCCGATCTCGTAATAAATTTTGACACATCTGTTTGTGTTCGGAGCCATTGGAGCAGCTGAAGGATCAAAACTGAGATGGTCCATGATCTGCTGATTGTATTCCAAATCATCAACACCGCAGCTGAACGGATTTTCACCCATTAAGTTCACATCGGAATAAGTGATATAATCCTGCTGATCAGCGGATTTTCCCAAAACGATATTTCCATCCTGAAAAGTTGAAATCACACCGATCACATCATTTTCAAAAAAGCTGATGGCAACCAGTGATGTATAATCTCCGTCAACAATTCCTCTGTAATACTGACCGGGAGTGTAATTCAGAATGTTTCCGCTTTCGTCGGTTGCAAAGAAATTGTCGGTCAGCACATTGTGCTTGTACATTTTTACCGCAACTTCTTTGTTCTGATAAGGAACCGAGATGGTAATCAACTCGGGTGCTTCATCCACGATTCTGCTCAATTCCGAAGAATTCATATTCAAAACGGTTACGTCGGTAGCTGACTCCATATACTTGGCCGTTTTGTTGTCGTTGCTTTTTGTAAACAACTCATAACTGTTGAACTGTCTTTTAGCAGTCATCAATTCCTGAACCTTTTGGGATACCGAGCCGACCTGGCCAAAAGCAAATCCGGTAAAGATCAGAAATATCAAAAATCCTAATTTCTTCATTGTTTTTTGTGTTAATTAATTATTTTGAAAATTTCGCATAAGCGCCAAATATAATTATTTTAAAATAAATAATTTTGCAAATCATGATAAAAATCAAATTTCTTATTGTCGGTCAGGGTGTTGCGGGCAGTTGCTTTGCACTCAAACTCATTCGTGAAAACAAAAGTTTTCTGATCATAGACCAAGACAAAAACAAAGCTTCGAAGGTAGCAGTCGGTGTATTCAATCCGGTGGTACTCAAACGCTTTTCGCTGATTTGGGATGCCGAACCGCAACTCAGACTGATGCATCAATATTTTGAGGAATTTGAAAAAATATGCGGTCAGAAACTGATCAGTCAGATACCCACTTATCGAATTTTTAAAGACCCTGACGAGGTCAAAACCTGGCAAAAGAAATCAAAAAAACAGGAACTCCTGCCCTTTATCAGCAAAGAAATCATTACAACCGAACATGCCAACATCAATTCACCGCTCGGATATGCAGAAGTCAGACAGACCGGAAGAATAAAACTTGGAGAATGTCTAAATGCTTTTAAAAATGACCTGACCGAAAAAAATCAATACATCAACCAAAGATTTGATTATTCAAAACTTCAAATTTCGGATGACCGAATTCAGTACGGAGATATTTCGGCTGAAAAAATAATTTTTTGTGAAGGATACGGAGTGAAGGACAATCCCTGGTTCAAAGATCTGCCGGTGATCGGCGTAAAGGGCGAAGTGCTGAAAATCAGAACTTCAACCTTGGTCCCAAAAGCGATTTGGAAGGCGTTCAATTTTCTGATGCCGATCGAAAATGACATCTGCTTTACTGCTTCGACCTACGACCGGGACGATCTGACACCCGAACCGACCGAAAAAGGAAAACAGGAAATAATGAAACATCTGGAAGAAATCTACAAAGGTTCATACAGCGTTATCGATCATTCAGCCGGCATCAGACCGACGGTTGTTGACAGACGGCCGCTTGTCGGAAGTCATCCCAAATTCAAAAATATGTATATCCTCAACGGAATGGGTACCCGGGGAACGCTGCTTGCTCCACGGATGACCGAATATCTGTACGATTATATCGAAAACGGTACTCCGATCAACAGTGAGGCGGATGTGAGGAGGTTTTATGCAGGTTGATGGAAGTCTGAAATTCTATCTTCTAACTTTTAACTTTGAAGATGGAAGTGGGTTGTGGGGTGTTGGATGTTCAAACAAACTTCTAACCTGAAACCCCGAACGCCCTTCTATTCTCTGACATCAAAATCCAAAAAACTTTCTTTTTCCCGGTCGTGTATCATCCTGATAAAACTCAAGCAACCAGACCATTGCAAGGCCTGCAACATACGACCAGATGTTGTCAAAACTGAAAATTGCACCCAGAAGATTTGAAAAGACAGGGCAGTCCGAAAAACCGATATTTTCAATCCAGCCAAAAGATTTTGAGATTTCAAACAAAAGCGCAAAACCGGCAACGCAATAGACGGTGATTTTTTTGCTCACTCCGAAAAAGGTCTGAACCAGACAATAAATCAAAATCACAAAACCGACATTGCCCACATTTCGATTGAACTCGACATTGGTCGAAAAAAACATCATAAACAGCATTGCTGCCAAAACAAGAACCGAATAAAGACCGTACTTTTTATCAAATTTTAATTTCACACTTTAAAATTAAGCACAATTGAAATAAGAACAAAGAATACAGTCGATTTAAGCTGTCGTTTTCTTTGAAATGAATTATTTCGGCTAATTTTGAAAAACTCAAAACAAATCGGATGATCAGTTGTTTTATTTTTGATCTCGACGGTGTAATCGTCAACACTTCGGTTCATCATTTCCACGCCTGGCAGCAGATTGCCGATAGATTAGGAATTGAATTTTCCAAAAATGACAATCAGAAACTCAAAGGAATCAGCCGTGAGGATTCGCTCAAAACACTGTTAGAAATCGGAAATCAAAAAATTTCAGACACCGAATTCAAAAAATTGCTCGATCTGAAAAACAGCATTTATCTCGATCTGATCAATGGTACGGATGAAACTGTAATCCTTCCGTCGGTAACAGAAAAACTGAATTTTCTGAAAACCTCCGGCTATAAAATCGCATTGGCATCGTCGAGCAAAAACGCAAAAACGGTTTTGAGCCGAATTGGTCTCAAAGATTTTTTTGAGGTGATCATTGACGGCAATCAGATTTCAAAACCCAAACCCGATCCTGAGATTTTTCTGACAGCAGCCAAATTAGCAGAAACCAAAACCCAAAACTGTGCGGTATTTGAAGATGCATTTGCGGGAATCAGTGCTGCAAAAGATGCGGGTATGCTGGCCATCGGAATCGGAAACAAAGAAGTTTTACACAATTCGGATTATGTTTTTGAGAATTTCGGTCAGATTTCAAATCAATTTTTGGAAAGTTTGTAACTAAAGTTTCTGAATTCTGATTTTGAAATGCGTTATACAACGGGTTGCAGCTGCGTCTTAGCCATGGTGATCAATTCCTGAGTCAATTCGGCAGTCTTTTACTTTTGTAATTCAACCAAAATATAAATTAAACAATAAGTTATCTGATATTGAAGCCGGCTGTTAAATTCACTCCGAAATTTGAGCCAATCATCCATCAGATCAAATTTTAACATTTTGGTATATAAATTGCAAAAAATCAAATCCAAATTAATAAAATTATGAAAAAAGTATTTTTAATTGCAGCCGTCGCAGGTCTGTTCATTGCAGGTTGTAATTCAACCAAAGAAGAAAGTTTAGTCAATGCTGATGAACAGTCCGAAGAACCGGCTATCGATATGTCAAACTCAAAAAATTCAATCCAATATCTCGGAACCTACAAAGGTGTCGTTCCCTGCGCTGACTGTGAAGGAATCGAAACTGTAATCACACTGAACCCCGACGAGAGTTACGAAATCAAAGAAACCTATCTCGGAAAGTCTGATAATTCGTTTGAAGACATCGGAAGTTTTGACTGGATGGATGACGGAAACCGACTGAAACTCGAAGATACAGACTCAAATATCAGATTTTTTGAGGTGGCAGAAAACAAACTGATTATGCTCGATTCGGAAGGCAATCCGGCAGAGGGTCCAAATGATAAAAATTATGAATTGATTAAGCAATAAAAAAACACTTTGGCACACCCTTTGCGATATGCTATTCGGAATTTAGTAAAATAAATTGTCCTCATGTGTTAATTAAGATAAGGAAGCCCGTTGAATGCGGGCTTTTTTATTGGATTGAGTTTCTGAATTGAGCCCTTTCGGAACTGTCAGAAATCTGCTCCCAAAATCACTCAGTTTTCTTCGGAGAAAATATTTTTCACAGTACGCCACAAATTTCTGAATTGGTTCGAAAAACAAAACAATTAATAATCAATATATGTGATGCTGAAAAAATCCCGAAGGGATTCAACCATAAGTAACCATTGCTACAACTTATTTCATGGTTCAACCCGCCTCCGCGGGTTGGTTCTGGGGGATGGTTATTGTCCCCCCGATTTCATCGGGGGTTATTAACAGTTGAACCACTTCGTGGTTCTAATTTCAATGCACATTCTTTTGATACAAATTCATTTTTTTTGTTATGGATTCTGCGAGGTTAAAAAAACCCCGAAGGGATTGAACCATAAATAACCATAGGTGCAACCTATGGAAAATAAATCGAAAACCGAATCCAACCCCGAAGGGGTTGAACCATCAATAACCATAGCTACAACCTATGGAAAAAAAACATCTTCTGAATTGGTTCGAAAAACAGAACAATTGACAATCCATATATGTGATGCTGAAGAAAATCCCGAAGGGATTGAACCATAAGTAACCATAGGTGCAACCTATGGAAAATAAATCGAAGACCGAATCCAACCCCGAAGGGGTTGAACCATCAATAACCATAGCTACAACCTATGGAAAAACAACATCTTCTGAATTGGTATGAAAAACAGAACATAAGACAATCAATATATGTGATGCTGAAGAAAATCCCGAAGGGATTGAACCATAAATAGCCATAGGTGCAACCTATGGAAAATAAATCGAAGACCGAATCCAACCCCGAAGGGGTTGAACCATCAATTGCCATGTGCAATAGGCTATTAACAGTTGAACCACTTCTCGGTTCTAATTTCAATGCACATTCTTTTGATACAAATTCATTTTTTTTGTTATGGATTCTGCGAGGTTAAAAAAACCCCGAAGGGATTGAACCATAAATAACTATAGGTGCAACCTACGGAAAAACGACGTTTTCTGAATTGGTATGAAAAACAGAACATAAGACAATCAATATATGTGATGCTGAAGAAAATCCCGAAGGGATTCAACCATAAGTAACCATAGGTGCAACCTATGGAAAATAAATCGAAGACCGAATCCAACCCCGAAGGGGTTGAACCATCAAATCAAAACAAATATTTTTCATCAAATTCTATCTCATGTCTTTTGTCTAAAAGCGAAGCGGTCTTAAATCTTTGTCGGACACGACTGGTTAGAGATATATTTGGCTTTTTTTTGGCTTTTTTTCGACTTTCATTTTCCATCTTCTTAGCAAAAGGCGTGAGACATCAGACTTTGAGATGTGAGACTTCTTAAAATCAAAGGTTAGAGATATATTCGGCCATTCACATGATACTGTAACAAATTTTAAATCCATTTTTTTTATCATCCGAATTTGACTAACTTTCTGCTTCAAACTCTGCTGAAAAATGGAATATCGTCAGAAATCAATCAAATCCTGGGCAGCCGACGACCGGCCGAGAGAAAAATTTATTGACAAAGGTCATCGGTCGCTTTCGGATTCTGAACTGCTCGCCATTCTTTTGAGATCCGGGAATCAGGAAATGGACGCGGTTGAACTTGCAAAATCAATCTTGGCTTCGGTCGGAAACAACTGGAACGATCTGTCCAGACTGACTGTCAGCGATCTCTGCAAATTCAAAGGAATCGGGAAAGTCAAAGCCATCACCATCATCACCGCATTGGAAATCGGAAGAAGAAAAGCTTCACAGCAGTTGCCCGAAAAACCACACATCCGAAACGGAAAAGACACCTTCATTCTGATGCAGCCGATTGTCGGTGATCTGGGCATAGAAGAATTTTGGGCGCTTTTTCTCAATCAGAAAAATCAGGTCACACGAAAAGAACGAATCAGTTCCGGAGGAATCACACAAACCGTGGTCGATCCGAGAGTGATTTTCAAACTTGCACTCGATGAGGCCGCAACCGGCGTTATACTGGTTCACAACCATCCGTCTGGGAATACCCGGCCGAGCAATCCCGACAGAATGCTGACCCAAAAATTAAAAAATGCCGGAAAAACATTGGAAATCGAAATATTGGATCATGTGATTATCACCCAAAAATCTTACTTTAGCTTTGCCGAAAATGGAGAGCTCTGACACTGGCCGACAAAACAATAAACGATGCAAAAAATCCTGATCTATTCACCCGAAATCACACGGCGGATTCGATATGTATTTGATTTTATACTGAATGATTTTTCGGGATTTGAAACCGAATATACGACCGACAAAGAACAGCTGAAATCTTCAGAAATTCCGACGATCGGTTATTCAAAAGAAAAAATCGGTGATGAAATCCATTTTCTGTCCGATGATTTTATGTTTGAAACCGAAATATCAGAAAACATCGAATTTGACCGGCTCAATCCGGTGGGAAAGATTTTTTATGCACTGAGCCGTTATGAGGAATATCTGCCAAATCAAAGGGACAAACACCAAAGACTGTCGGGTGTGGGAAGGGTTTATCAGACGCCTTTTGTCGATGCGCTGATCATCGAATTTCAAAAACAGCTGAAAACAGTTTATCCCGATTTGGAATTCAAAAAAAGAAAATTTGAAATCATACTCACCTCAGATATCGACCAGGCGTGGAAGTACAGACACAAAGGCTTTGTCAGAACCTGGGGCGGAATTTTGACCGATCTTTTCAAAGGACATTTCAAAGAAATTTCAAAAAAAACTGCTGTGATTTGGGGCGGAAAAAAAGATCCGTTTGACTGTTTTGATGATTTCAAATCGCTGAAAGAAAAATATGATTTCCAAATGATTTTTTTCTGGCTGCTCGGTGATTATGCCAAATTCGACAAAAACAATTCTCCCAACAATGGCGCTTTCAGACGAAAGATCAGAGAAGTTTCGGAATGGTCTGATTTTGGGATCCATCCTTCTTATGAATCATCAAAATACAAAATCAAACTCAAAGTCGAGATCGGCCGGCTATCGGGCATCTTGGATAAACCTGTCCATCGTTCGAGACAGCATTACATCAAACTCAATTTACCCAAAACCTATCTCAATCTCATCGAATGCGGCATCACAGACGATTACACCATGGCCTATGCCGATGCAACCGGTTTCAGGGCGGGCACCACTGCCCCATTCCGCTGGTTCAATCTGGAAAATGATGAAATTACAAATCTGAAGATTCATCCTTTTTGCGCAATGGATGTTTCGATGCGTAATTATATGAAATTGTCGGCTGAAGAATCAATTCGGGAGCTTGCACGGCTCAAATCCGAAATCAAAAAAGTGGACGGCCGGATGATACTTTTGTTTCACAACTCAAATCTGGATGAAGGCTGGGAAGGCTGGAAAGAGGTTTTGGAGAGTGTTTTGGAATGACTGAGGTTTTCCGAAAAAAGACTGTGTGTCTGACATGATCAAACAAAGTGACAGTTTGTGGCTCACAGCTGATTTGAAACTTACTCAGAATCCCGCGACCGAATCACGGATTGCAATAGACCGGCCCCTCAGACAATGATGACCGCCAAATAATCTTATGAATTAAGCTGTTGAAATTAAAAATCTAATTTGAATAAATTTGAATCATCTCAACTTCCAAAACTTAAAATCATGACAAAAAATTAGATTCTAATTTCAATTTGTTTAAATTTGATTAAAATAAAAACAACCAACCAAAATCCAAAAATTAAATTTCTTATCATTGAGTGATTACAGCCCCAAGTTCTAAGAAACCAAATCTGCCAGCAGAAACAAGCCGCAAAGCCAAAACAGAGACATCAGAAATTTATTTTTACGGTACATTTTCAATGAAAAAGTATGAAAATTCTGTTTGCATATGATACAACGGATCATGACAATGAATTTGTCAGAATCCACATCGGTCTTCTGAAAGAACTCGGACATGAGGTGACCGCTTCACTTCATGAATTCTGGCATCCAACCACAGAATATGACTTTGTGATCATCAACTGGCCTGACTATTTTTACGGTTTTCGGGGCGATATCACAGATGAGGAAGTCGAAAAGTTCAATGATGCCATCGAAAATTTGAGAAAGACAAAACAAAAGATCATCACTTTTTATCATGATGAATATTCGCATTATGGCAGAAACCCGAATCTGAACCTGCTCTACGATATCTGTTATGACAAAACCGATATCATGCTTCATTTGGGCGAATACTCAAAACACAAAGACGAAAAAATCTATGACCGGGCAGTCCATCTGATCATGCATCATCCGCTCTACCGCGAATACAGTTTTGGCATCGAAAAGAAGAAAGCAAGATCTGCGCTTCCGGTCAGAAAAGCCAAATTCCTGGTGATTGTGCCGGGTGCAATCCGAAAAAAAGAGGAAATTGATTACTGCATTTCGATCTACAGGAAACTCGACATTCCAAATAAGAAACTGGTTTTTCTGAGGTCATATTTCTATACTTATTTTCCAAAGATCAACTCATTTTTCACCGCCCGCAAGTGGGTCAAAAACAAATACTTCAGCAAGTATTACAAATATTTTGGCAACATCCGTTTTCGATCCGGTTATCTCAAACCGGAAGAACTTTCAAACTGGCTTGCCGGATCGGATCTGGTGATCATTCCCAGAACCGATATACTCAACTCGGGTGTGATTTTTATGACGGCACAATACGGCAAACCGATGATCGGCACCGGTTTTGGCAATATGGGTGAACTGCTTGATTTTCTGGGTCAGAAAAAAATCAAAGATCCGAGATCGGTCGACAAAAAGGAGCTGATGGATTTTATAGCATCACAAAAAGGGAATTCAGAAAAGCTGAAAGAAAAAGTTGCAGAATATTCTTCTGATGAAAAACTGAAACAGGAATGGATCGGGATTTTGGATGGGTTTGGGCTTCGACAAGCTCAGCCTGACGACGCTTCGACAAGCTCAGGGTGACTGCGATTTGATTAACTCAGGGTGACTGCGCTTTGATTAACTCAGGATGACGACCCTGTATCCAAAAACAAAGTGGGGGCCCTACTAAGCTGATAGACCCCCACTCATTTTTCCAGTAAGTTTGATTTGATTGGTTGGTATTAATTATTCACAAACTTTCTGGTTACAAACTCTCCGGTTTCAGTTTTTACGGTAACCACCACAATTTGGTGATTAAAGTTCAGCGCATCGATCCGAAGTTCATTCGAATTGACGTCCGACTTTTTGTAAACCGAACGACTGTTTAGGTTGAAGAGCTCTACTTCAGTTATCTTATCGATGGTCGATGTGATAACGATCTGGTTGTCAATTTTTGCAAATAAAATCTGATTGCTGATTTCTGCAGCAGTTCCGATGATATTGCCCGGTCGGTAAACGATCACAAAACGATCATTGAACTGGCCGGCTCTGGTCAGAAACTTATAGGGTTTGTCGGTAATTTTTACGGTCTTGTTCAGCAACTTGTCAATCAGGTAAATGTTCTGTGACGCTGCAAAGATGCCGTCTGAATTATAAACTTCGATGATATAAGTTCCGGCTTCAAAAGATTTATAACCCAAAGGAACCTGATCTTCAATTCTGAAAGGCGCCCTGCCCTGGATATTCAGCTTTTTGGTGTCCAATATACTGTATAAACCGTTTGAACCACCGGAGCCTTCTGTGTCATCGGCCGAAAATTCATCGGTTCCTCCGTCAAAATAAACAACCGCCATCATTGTCTGAATACCCGACGGAGATGTCAGAGTCAGCCAGTAACGGTTGTATTGGTTGTCAAAACCGGCAGGTTTTCCAAAAAAGTCTATACTTCCAGCCGTTGTCCGATATGCATTTGTGAAATTCAGTGTGCCGCTTATTGCCTCAATCATAAACCCAGTTCCTGTTTTTACATTTCGGTCAGGCACCTTATTGCAGCCTGAACCATACTCAGAACATTCAGCCGCATTTCCGGTATTGGATACTGCATTGTATTTTGCATAATGATCACCTTCGTAACCAGATCCCTGCTGTTCATGAAGCGTATTGCCGGTGTTGTCCCAGAAATAGAAAGTAGATCCTATTTTGGTATTGTTGTTATCATACAATGCCTTGATGTCCAAATTGGACGGATAAGGATTGCCGAGCAGATTAAATTTATTCCCGCTTGTGTTCAGTGTATAATTCAGCGGGCCGTTGAAAGGTACGCCCATCAGTTTGCCCGAAACGGTAGCCGTGCCGCTGCCGGGTGATTCTTTCACCGCATAAGCCAGTCCCGAAACATAAGGCCCGGCGGTTTCATAGAAATAATCGTTTCCTGTATTATATACCTGAACGCTTGTCGGATTGGGCGTATAAATCGAAGTTTTCATATCTCTGCCCGAAACCACAGGCGCAGTCACATAATTGTACTGTTTGCGTTCGGCTGAGAATTTGAAATCTTTTTCAACTGTGATTTCACCTGAGTTGATTGAAGTATCACCATTTATTTGAAGAAGATTTCCGTTGTGTTTGATGACCACATCCGCTTCATTTCCGGTGCCCAAATGATTGAAGTAATCAGTAACTGTCAGTGAGCCCCCACCCTCAATGGTGAGACCGCCTCCATCTGCAATGATCACATTTTTTGCAAATGCAGCCGTGGTTCCATCAATAATAGGTTTGTGAGATGTACTTGGAATTCTGACGCAATGGTCAGCAGTGGGGATACCTCCCTCGTTCCAGTTGGCTGCAATGTTCCAGTCTGTACTTGCCGGGCTTATCCAATTCTTGTCACCACGGCGGACGGTAACGGTTGTCTGTGACGGACAACCGACAGCTGTACTTGAATTTACCGTATAAGTTGTTGTGGACGATGGTGAAGCATAAACCGTTTGTACATTTTCTCCATTATATGAAACTGTTCCTGTGCCATCCAGATACAGACCTGCATATGGTGTCCATTCAAAGTTGGTTGGCAGCGGTACACCGGTTATTATTATGTCGTCAATAAGCCAATACCAATCAAAACGACCTTCGTAGTTAAATCTTAATAATACGTATGGATTACCGGCGTAAGCATTTAGGTTTACTGTTTCAGATGCAAAACTGGTTGGACCGCCTACATCACTTCCGGTATATGTTCTAAGAATATTCCAATTTAATCCACCATCTGTAGAAATTTCAACAGTTGCTGTGCTATAATAAAATGGATAATTATTTTTGGTTCTATAGTAATGATTAAATGTCAGGTTGATCGGTGCATCATAATCCAACAAACTGATTGGGGGAGAATTTAAGCTGCTAACCATCTGATAAAATCCTACTGCAGCACTATTAACACCCGCAAAATTCGAATTATCAGGACTCGATACACCGCCACCACTTGCATATAAATGCCATTGGGCATCATCCACATTGCCACCAACTGAAACGGCAGCCGAACTAATCCACGGATTTTTAATCGGATCAAAATCTTCAAACAGAGCTTCAGGAGGAATAACCCCGCCGCTTACATCTATTCTTTTGAATTCATTGGTACAGGCAATGGTTTCTACCGGATTGGGAACAATCAGTGTAGGCGGTGGAGTTACCGCAATTATAATTAAAGCATAAGCTGCGTTTACACCTGTCGGACAACCTGTTTTGGTCGCCACAACGCCATATAATGTAGATTCAGTCGGATTCACATTTATAGAACTTCCGGTTCCAACCAGCGTTCCTGTGTGTGTATCATTGTCCCAATCGGTGTACCAGGTATAGGTATAACCTGAAGTTGTACTGCTTGCACTCAGCGTAACCGTATCTCCCGCGCATATTACAAAATCTGAAGCAGTAGCTGTAATCGGATCGCAGCTAACCGGTGTTCCAACATTGACGCTGTATTCTTCAGTTTGACCAAATTCGTTAATTTCGCATGGGGAGGCTGTATAACTACCATAATTTTTAACAACTCTCATTTTGGTTATTCCTGATAAGGCAGAAGCAGGGACAGCAATATTTCCAGTTAGCGTTATTGCATCTATTCCTGTTGAATTTCTTATGGAACCTATATTATATCTTTCTCCGATGTCATTAAAATCTCCATCCTGATTCCAGTCTATAAATACAGTAAAATAATTTGTGTAATTACCGTTTGTATTTCCTTTCATTGATATAGGAAAAGAGTTTCCTTGAGTGACATTTGCAGTTAAATCACAAAAATATTCGTTTTGTGGATTTTGATTGACAATTCGATCTGTTGTATTGTTGATTCCGGCAAAGGTCACGTTTGTAATAGGTTCTACTTCTATAAAAGTGTTGGTACAATACGGACGATCATAAAACACAACGATTAATCCTTCAGCACCGGCTCCACCAGTTCTGTTGCCACCACCATTGGTTCTATGGGCACCTCCGCCACCTGCACCAAAGAGTTCACCGTTGGCACCATTATTATTTCCGGTTGCTCCAGCGCCACCTGCACCCCCTTGAGGACCATTATTATTTCCTCCAGCCCCGCCAAAGTTGTCAGTCCCTGCAATTCCATTTCCTCCAATAACGATAATATCCCCTATTGAATTCGCAGCAGAATAAGCAATTCCTCCGGCTCCGTTATTTTGACCTCCTCCACGTCCACCTTTGGCCATAATAGTTGAAATATCAAAAAACCAAGTGTCACCACCGTTACTGCCTGAGTTATTTCCATTTCCACCTGCTCCGCCGGCACCAACTTTAACATCCACAACACCAGGAGTAACTATATTAAAAGTAGTCTCACACGTTGCCGATCCGGATCCGCCTCCACCACCTTGGTTATTAGTTGAGACGCCTCCTCCTCCGGCGCCTCCTCCATAAGTCTGAACGGTAATTTGATTCACATCACAGGGTGTTTCCCATTTTGTATGATTCAAAGTTATAAATTCAACCTGTTGTTGACCAAAAAGAAATGGACTATTAAAAAAGAGGGCTAATACGATATAATAAATATAATTATTCTTCATAATGAAAAGATTATTATGATAACTTCTGTATTGGGTTATCTGTTATTTTAATAATTTAATTTATCAGATTCAGTTAGACTCGAATTCTCATTGGGATTCGCCTTCTCATTTTTCGAATCTGAATCAACAGGAACTGATTTGCTTACTTTTTTTGCGTTAACTTGTTTTGCAGTTCGTATCATCTCTATATTTTCCTGATTTGGAATTAGAAAATTATCCTGTCCTGTTGTTTTTTCGATAACCGCTCTCTTAGAGTTTGCAGGCTCTCCTTTGTCAGATTTTTTTTCAACCTTTGACGATTCAATATTTGATTCCTGAATTGGTTGAAGTAAAGCCTGCTCAACTTTTATAGTTGACTGCTCAACATACTGTGTTTCGTTTTGCCCAAAAGCAAATCCGGTCAGAAAGACAAAAACAAATGCAATAAAAATTTTTCTGATTTTAGATGGGTGATTGTAATTTTTAATCCCCAAAGAATTCTCCCACATAGGGAAAATAGTAGATAGTTTTTTCATATCAGCTTAGTTTGGTTTTACAAAAGTAAATAAAAATCTCAGTTCTACAAATTTATTTTTTATGTTCCGTTCTGATAATTAACGAATTGGGCTGTTGGCGGGCTGTTGATAAGATTTTGAACTGATCTTTGTCAGAGTGCGGGGGCTTCGACAGGCTCAGCCTGACGGAGGAATGTGGGGTGTCGGGTGTGGGATGTAGAGACTTCTAACCTGGAACCTGAAACTTGGAACCTGCGCTTCGACAAGGCTCAGCCTGACGACATTAACTTCTATTGCGCCAGGTCTTCAAATATCATTTCAGCAGTTCGTTCGGATGCGCCCGGGCCGCCCAGTTTTTTTCTGAGTCTTTGGTAATCGTTCAGAATCCGTGAACGTTTGGGTTCACTCAGAATATGATTGAGTTCGGTTTTCAGATTTTTGGCGGTCAGATCGGACTGGATCAGTTCTTTTACCACTTCCCTGTCCATGATCAGATTGACCAGAGAGATGTATTTGACAAATTTCACCACTCTTTTCCCGATTTCATAAGAGATTCGGCTGCCCTTGTAACAAACCACTTCAGGCGTGTTTAGCAGAGCGGTTTCCAGTGTCGCAGTACCCGAAGTTACCAATGCAGCTTCTGAATTTCGGATCAGATCATAGGTTTTCCCAAAAACGATTTTCAAATCCTTTCCGCCCACCTGATGATAAAATTCTTCGTCCTGCGAAGGCGCACCCGCCACCACAAACTGATAATCCGGAAAATATTTTTGAACCGAAAGCATGATCGGCAGTTTGACACTGATCTCCTGCCGGCGGCTGCCCGGAAGAAGTGCAATGATCTTTCGGTCGTCCAGTTGATTTTCGGTTTTGAACTGCTGTTCATCGGTTTCGGCCAGATCTTTCATCGCATCCAAAAGCGGATGACCCACAAAATCGACTTCAAAATCATATTGGGCGTAAAAATCTTTTTCGAACGGAAGGATCACAAACATCCGGTTGACAAACTTTTTGATCTGATGCACCCGGCCGGTTTTCCAAGCCCAGATTTGAGGCGATATATAATAATAGACTTTGATGCCTAACTTTCTGACAAATTCTGCAATCCTCAGATTAAAACCCGGATAATCGATCAGTATGACCGCATCGGGTTTCCAGTTTTCGATGTCTTTTTTACAGAATTTAATGTTGCCGAGTATGGTTCTCAGATTCATGATTACTTCAGCAAAACCCATAAATGCAAGATCCCGATAATGTTTGACCTGTGTTCCGCCCTGCTGCTGCATCAGATCGCCGCCCCAAAATCTGAATTCAGCTTTCTGATCTTTGATTTTCAGCTCTTTCATCAGATTGGATCCGTGCAGATCGCCCGATGCCTCGCCTGCTATGATATAATATTTCACTCTTGACTTTTGTTCGAAAAAACAAAGATATAATTTTGAATTCAGGAAACAGCGGTATGAAATTGTAATAATTCCATCGTTTTCTGCGTTGAGTGAATAAATCAAATTCCAAAAAAATGAAAAAATTGCTGAAACTCACCGCGCTCATGAGCCTTTTTATCGCACTTTCCTTTGTGCCGACCCATAACAAAACCACGGTAGTACTCGATGCCGGACACGGCGGAAAAGATATGGGTGCGCAGAATGACGGATTTTCCGAAAAGGATTATACACTTGCTATTGCAAAACAGATCGTCAGACAAAATCAAAACAAAAACATTGAATTTGTACTGACAAGAGACGGTGATCAGTTTGTTTCATTGGATGAAAGAACCCAAAAAATCAATCAGATCAAACCCGATCTAATGATTTCGATTCATCTGAACAATGCCCAAAATACGGATACAAACGGTATTGAGTTCTATGTGAGCAATGAGAATCCGCAATACGACAAATCGATGAAATATGCAGAAATGCTTTCAGAGAATTTCGGACATTCGATTTTTTACAATCGGGGTGTAAAAGACAATCGATTTTATATTTTGAGAAATTCTGATTGTCCGGCGATCATTGCAAATATCGGTTTTTTGTCCAACCGCAAAGACAGAGATTATCTGAAATCAGAAGGAAGCAAAATTGATATTGCCGATAAAATCCTGAGTTTTATCGACGGTTTGAATCATTAATTGACAGCTCTCAACAGCACTGTATAGACCGGAAAGTGGTCGCTGTATCCGTCCGGATAATAGGTGTCGCCGCCAAACATTCTGTACGGATAACCTTTGTAGGGTCCGTCGGGCGAATGAAGATAGGACGGTGAGAAGATTTCGACTTTGTACAATTTATAGGTTTCAAATTTCTTTTCGTTGTCAACCAGTGTTCCGGTGACAAAAAACTGGTCGAACAGATTCCACGAATCCCGATAGGCAAGCGTGCCCAAACCTTTTTTGTACATGCTTTCCATCGGATTGTAGATATCTCCTTTTTTGACCTGTTCTTTTTTTCCGACGGTTCCGATTCCTTCTTTGATGCTCACATTGACCGGATCATCGTTGAAGTCACCCATTGCAATGATTTTTGCATCCGGATTTTCAGCTCTGATTTCATCAAAGATCGCTTTTTCAACTTGGGCAGCTTTCATACGGTTGGGCTGGCTTCTTTTCTCGCCTCCAAAACGCGACGGCCAGTGGTTGACCAGAAATGTAATTTCTTCGCCGTCCAAAAGTCCGGTGACACGAAGCACATCACGGGTATAAATCTTTTTTCCGTCAGGATCGGTGATATCGATCGGATAAGGTTTTGCTTGGGTCACCGTAAATCTGCTTTTCTGATAAATCAGTGCCAGGTCGATTCCTCTTGCATCAAATGAGTTGAAATGAACCACACCGTAATTGTATGGTTTCAGTACAGGCTGAGCCACCAGATCTTCAACCACTTCTTTGGTTTCAACCTCACTCAGACCAACGATGACCGGCGGTGTTCCGGTTTCATCCTTTCCGATTTGAGAAATCACTTTTGCCAGCTGATGGAGTTTTCTGTAATATTTTTCGGAATTCCATTCTTTTTTTCCTTTGGGCGAAAATTCATCTTCCTGAAGAATCAGCGGACGAATGATTTTTTTGCCGTCGATCAGATCATAGGTAAATCTGCCTTTGAAATAAACGGTATCGTATTTTGAAATATCTGATTTTGGGATTGAAAGGTGGTAAAGCGGGTCGTCGGGCTTTCGCGTTCCGTCCACATAGTCAACCGAGACGATGGTGTCAAAAAGGTTTTCAACATTGTAAAACGCAACGGTTGCAGACCTGTATTTTTGCTGTGCTGACAGAGATGTTGATAAGAAAATCAGAACAAATACAGTGATTAGCCGAGATTTATTAAATTTACACATAACAATTTTATTAAATTTGCCGCTCTAAGCGAAATTTCAGTTTGCTAAAATAAAGATAAAAATTCTTTAAATGAATAAATTATTGTTTACAATGGCCCTGCTGATCCTCACCGGAATCGGACTGATGGGTCAGACCAAAATTTCGGGAATTGTGAAAGACAGTTCCACCGATAAAGAAATTTATAACCTGAACGTACTGATGCTTGAAACCGGTGAGCAGGTACAGACCGACCGGATCGGTTATTTCCAGTTTGTGGATGTACCGGCCGGAATTTACACCATCAAAATCTCGGGCATCGGCTATCAGAGTGTGGAACAGACCGTTCAGACCGACGGCCAGACGGCTGTGGATCTGGGCAACCTGTATGTCAATTTCAATCCGGCAGGCGAAACCGTCGGAATCATCACACTGACCGATGACGAACTCGATGCGGATGAAACTTCTTCTCAGTCTTCGGCTGGTCTGCTCCAGTCTTCACAGGATGTATTTGACAGAACAGCCGCTTTTGAACTCGGTGCTTACTGGTTCAAAACAAGAGGTTATGACAACAAATACAGCGATGTGTTTTTTAATGGAGTCAGAATGAACAAAATCAACAACAATCGCGTCAATTTTGGCGATTGGGGCGGTTTGAACGATGTGACCAGAAGACCTTTTGAACAGACCAACGGCATCAATCCTTCCGAATTTGCATTTGGAAGCGTGGGCGGAACAACTTATATTGATACCCGTCCGTCGCTGATGAGAAAAGGAACCAGTCTTGCCTATTCGTTTACCAACCGTTCGTACAACCAGCGTGTCCTTGCCACTTACAACACCGGTCTGATGAAAAACGGCTGGGCGATTATGGGTTCGTTTGCAAGAAGATGGGCCGAGGAAGGAGTAATTGACGGAACTTTTTATGATTCTTATGCCTACTATCTGGCTGTTGAGAAAAAAATCAACAACAATCATACAATCACCTTTACCAGCTTTGGCGCACCGACCAGAAGATCGACCAACAGTCCGAATACTCAGGAGATTTATGATCTGATGGGTAAAGATTACAATGCTTACTGGGGATGGCAGGACGGCGAAAAAAGAAGTGAAAGAGTCAGAAAATTCTTTGAGCCGGTCAATTTGCTGACCCACTATTGGACCATCAACAGCAAGTCAAGACTGACCACAACGGTCGGTTATCAGTTCGGAAAAGACAGCAGAAGCCGTTTGGACTGGAACCACGCAAACAATCCTTCACCGATTTATTACAGAAATATGCCGAGTTATTATGAGTCATTGGCTGATTCTACACCGGATTTGGTCAATATGGTGATTGACCGATGGAAAAACGATCAGACCTATTCTCAGTTGGACTGGAGCGATATTTACAGACAAAACTACAACCGCGGAAACGGAGGTGCAGCCTATGTACTGGCAGGTGATGTAAACGAAGACAAAATCTGGTCGGCAAGTTCGATTTTCAAATCAGAATTGAATGAAAACATCAAATACACAGTCGGCATCAGCTATCAGAATACAAATTCGCATCTGTACAGAGAGGTGATCGACCTGTTGGGCGGACATCATTTTGTAAACTATGATGATTTTGAAAACGTATCCTACAACATCGATGAGGAGGCTGGAAGAGAAGTTGGAGAAGGCGACAAATACCAGTATGATTATGAAATCCACCACCAGCTGACCAATCTGTTTGCTCAGTTTGATGTGGCAATGGGTAAATTTGATCTGACCTTCGGTGCCAAATTATCAAACACAAATGTTTATCGTTTCGGAAATTACAGACACGAACAATATCTGGACAATTCAAAAGGAAAAAGCAAAACTTATGATTTCTGGAATTTCGGTACCAAGGCACAATTGTTATACAAAATGGACGGACGGAATTTCATTCAGTTCAATACCATGTATATGACTTATGCACCGACTACCGACGAGATTTTTCCAAATGCAAGATCAAACGATTATACAGTTGACGAAAACAATTTTACACACGACGGTGACAATCTGAAAAACTCAAAAGTATTTTCTTCTGATTTGAGTTATGTGCTGAGAGCGCCGAGAGTAAAAGGGCGCGCAACTGCCTATTACACAAAATTCTTTAACGAATTTGAGAAAAACTTCGGATACATCGATGAGGGCGGCGGATCGAGCAATCTGTTTGCAGCCGACTATACATACGGAATCGACAAACAATTTGTAGGCGGTGAACTGGCTTTGGAAGCACAGCTGACCACCACCATCACTTTGAACGCGGTAGCCTCACTGGGTCAGTTTACTTATGCAAACAATCCGACACATCAGCGTTTTTCTGACAGCCGGACATTTAACGAACTCGAAGGAGATTTGACCACAGTCGGTGCAACTGCGCCTCAGACCACTTATTTGAAAAATTACAGAGTGGCAACCGGGCCGCAGCAGGGATATTCTTTGGGGCTTCAGTACAGAGACCCGAAATTCTGGTGGGTTGGATTTACTGCAAACTACCTGGCTTCAAATTATCTGTCTCCGGCTCCTTTCAGAAGAACTGCTTCGATTTGGGGCGGCAATGATCCGGGCGATTTCCCCGAAGGTCTGGCTGAATCGTTCCTGAAACAGGAAAAATTCTCAGATGAATTCATGCTGAATGTAAATATCGGTAAGACCTTCAGAATCGGAAAATATTTTGCTGGCATCAGTGCGAGCGTGAACAATGTATTGGACAATCGTGATTATGTGACCGGCGGTTTTGAGCAGATCCGTGTCGGAAGTCTTCAGGTATTGGCTGACAATCCTGCCTATTCCAAGATTTTCGGGCCGAAATACTGGTATGACCGCGGAAGATCTTATTTCATCAATGCTTTCTTTAGATTTTAATAAACACAAACGAATAATTTAGACTAAAATGAATACAATCAAAAAAATTAGATTTGCTTTAATCGCGGTTTTGGGGCTGCTGACCATCAACTCCTGCGTTAAAGACGACGACTGGTCTCTGCCGCCTGTGGCCGATTGCGCCGACAGCTGGACGACTGACCTCACCATCGAAGAGCTGTTCAATATGGTGGACAATGCAGGACAGATTCTGGCTTTTGACGATGAAAGAGTATTGGAAGGATATGTGGTATCGAGCGACAGCACCGGAAACTTCTTCAAAACGGTTTCAATCCAGAACAGTCTGACCAATCCGACCAAAGGTTTGCAGATTGAAATGGACAGACCCAATTTGTTCAATAATTTTCCACTGGGATCAAAAATAAAAGTAAACCTGAAAGGACTCCATGTGGGATATGACAGAGGCATGCTGAAAATCGGCGATCTGTTTGACAACAACACACGTGTGGGACGTATGGCCGAACTCAAAATTGACGGACATGTGAAACAAACCTGCGATCCGAAAGAATATGCAACTCCGGTTCAGTTCAACGGAATTCAGGATCTGCTCAACAACGGTGTGTTCAATACACTGGCGACAATCAACAATGTTCAGTTTGATGATTCTGAATTGGGCAATACCTATGCGGATGCAATCGGACAGCAGACCGTGAACAGAAAACTGATCGATGCAGAAGGAAAAACCATCGTGTTGAGAAACAGCGGTTTTGCAACTTTTGCAGGCGATCTGATGCCTGAGGGAAGCGGAAGCATCACAGTTGTGATCAGCGGATATGATGCCAACAACAACGGCACGGTTTCGCCAAGCGAATACCAGCTGTTCATCAGAGATACAAACGATGTGAACTTTAACAATCCGAGATTTGGAGACGGCGGCGGTTCTGATCCGAACGAATTCTTTGGATGTCTGAACGAAAGTTTTGAAACTTATTCGGAAGGAAATGAAAACTTCAGCAAATATGAAAATCTGGCTGCTACAGGCGGAAGAAAATGGAGAGTGACTGCTTTTGGCGGTAACCAGTACATTCAGGTAAGCGCATTCAACGGTTCAGGGCCTGTTGTTTCTTATTTTGTTGTTCCGGTTGATTTCTCAAATGCAGATACTTTCTCATTCAAATCAAATGACGGATACAACAACGGAGATCCTTTGAAAGTTTATTATTCGACTGATTATGTACCGGGCGGAAACATCAGCAATGCAACCCTGGTGAACATCACTTCTTCATTCAACATCTCGACCGGACACGACACCGGATACGGCCCCGGATTTGTAGATTCCGGTGATTACAGTCTTGCCTCACTTTCGGGCAACGGAGTCATTGTCTTTGCTTATGAAGGCAGCGGATCCGGAATTACAACCACAATCCAGATTGACGACATCAAAATCGTTGACAACGACGATCCCGATTGCGGCAACGGCGGCGGTGACGGACCAAACCCTCCGTCGGCAGATGCAACCCCATTGTTTGCAGGTCATGATTTTGAAGACTGGAGTGTGTTCCTGGCAGGTCTGAACGAATTTGGAATCAAAGATTATGCAACCCAAAGCGCAGGAACCGGTTTTGGAGGAGGCGCTTCTCTTCATATCGAAGGAACACCGACTGCAAATGATTATGTATTTACAAGTTTGGCGCCGTCAAATCTGCCGGCAGGCTATCACCGAATTACATTCTACATTAAAGGTACTTCGGCTAAATCTGTTTCATTGAATGTGTACAAGAATGACGGAACTTCTTATTATACATTTAATCTTGGAACTTTCACCACTTCGGCCAGCATTCAGGTGGCGGGCAACAATCAGTACACCGGCACCATCGATACAGGCGGAGAATGGTCTCTGGTTGAATTGGATCTGACCGGAATCGCCGATTTGAACCTGACCGGCACTGGAAATATTTTTGCGCTCAAAGTCGGTAAAGAAGCAGCCTACAATCTGCATTTCGACAATTTCACGATCGAATAACCGGAATTATAAACAATACAAAACAGCATCATCCAAAAAATGGTGCTGTTTTTGTTTGGGATAAAATCAGCAAAAAGTTATCGGAATCATAATATTTTCGTTATTCTTTCGATTATTCTTAATATAGCATCTTCAAATTCAAAACATGAGCAGAACAATCAGGTTGGGATTTCTCTTTTTGGCCTTTCTATTTTCAAATCATTTTCTGAATGCACAGAATACCGTCATTCTGTCGGGCAACGCAACAGACGATATAACCGAACTTCCGGTTTCTGCCGCAACCGTATTTTTGACTTCAAAAAAAGATTCTGCACTGATCGATTATACGCTGACGGATGATCACGGTAAGTTTAAACTTCAAATTAAAAAAACCGATGAACCCGTAATTTTCAGAGTAACCGATGATCTGTTTGGAGATTATGAAAAAGAATTTGAATCGATCGATAAGGATATTGATTTCGGAATCATCAAACTCAGTCAGAAAATTGATCTGGAAGGCGCTGTCATCAATGCTGCACCGCCGATCCGGATTAAAAACGATACACTGGAATTTGATGCGGCCTCTTTCAAAGTCAGACCCGATGCAAATGTTGAAACACTGCTGAAACAACTGCCCGGCGTAGATATAGACGAAGACGGAAAAATCACGGTCAACGGAAAAGAAGTCAATCAGATCCTGGTCAACGGAAAACCGTTTTTTGACAAAGACGGAAAAGTCGCGCTTGAAAATCTGCCGGCAGAAATCATCAACAAAGTGCAGGTGACCGATACAAAAACCAAAAAAGAAGAACTGTCGGGTCAGAAAGCAAGTTCAAACAATGCGACAATCAATCTGACCATCGACAAAGAAAAAAATAAGGGTGTAATGTTCAAAGCAATGGCAGGATACGGAACCGACGAACGCTATGAATCCAGTCTGATGCTCAATTATTTCAAAGGAGATTCAAGACTCAGCATACTCGGTTCGTCAAACAATATCAACTCGGTCGGTTTTTCGATGAATGAGATTTTTGACAATATGGGCAGTATGAGAAGAAGCTCGTTGTATGTCAATGACAACGGAAGTTTTGGAATCAACGGGATGAACTTTGGTTCGGGCAAAGGAATCACAGAATCAAATCTGGGTGGCATCAGTTATTCGGACACTTTTGCAAAAGGATTTGATTTCACCGGAAATTACTTTTATACACACGCCGATACCCGAAACAACAATTTCAGCCGTCAGCAAAATCTGCTCCCCGACAATATTTATACCACCGAATCCCATTCAAAATCGAAGAATCAAAGCGATTCCAATAATTTCAGCAGCAGTTTTGAAATCAAACTCAGCGAAACTTCATCGATCTGGCTGGAACCCAAATACAGTTCAAACAAAATCAAATCTTCAAATGTTTTTGACAGCCAAACTGTCAATGAAACCGGCGATCTGCTGAACGAATCAAACGGAGAAACAATTTCGGAAAGCCTGAGCCAGTCGTTTGCAAACAGTTTTGAATATTTCAAATCATTTGAAAATAAAACCGATCTGAGTCTGAGCTTTTCAAATGACAACAGCCGAAAACACAGCGACGATTACAATATTACAAATACATTTTTCTATCAGACCGACGATCCGAATGATCTCAGAAATCAGCTGAGCAAAACCAGCAACAAACGTGAAAACTACAGTTTTGAACTCGAATACAGCTTCCCGGTTTCGGATTCGATCAAACTGGGAATCGGTTCGAAATATGACATTAGCCGTCAGCACGATATTGTTTCAACGCTTGATTTTGATGAGACTTCGGGCAGCTATTCGATTCAAAATGACCGACTGTCAACCGATCTGGCTTCTGATTTCAACAATCTCAATCCGTTTGTCTCATTAAAAATTCAAAAAAAGAAATTTTATTTCAGCCTGACCACAGGTGTACAGCTGATGAATCAGAAAGACCGCGGTTATTACATGGGTGATCTTTACGAACTGAATCAGAATGACGCATTGCCATCGGTCAGTCTGTATTCAAATTATCGTTTTGGAAAAAATGCATCGATCTATATCAATTACAATCTGGAAGAAAATTATGCGAATGCTTCACAGCTTCTGCCGATCGAAAATCTGTCAAATCCGCTGAATACCATCATCGGAAATCCGGATTTGAAAACACTCAAAGGCCATATGATTTACATCGGGTTCAACAATTTTAACTTTCAGTCAAAAACCGGATTCAATCTCTATATGGGCGGTCGATATGACGAGAGAAATGTGGTGAATTTCAAAACCGTTGACGACAATTTCAAATCGATGACCACCTATGTGAACATCAGCGGAAATTACAACCTGTGGATGGGCGCCAACATCAACAAATCATTCAAAAGCGGAAACAGCAAATTCAGGGCGGGCCTCGGTTTCAGCGGTACCCATTCGTTCCGTCAGGGATTTACAAACGGAGTGAAATATGATGCAAAAGCCTATAATTTCAGACCAAGAGTCAATTTCAACTGGGATTTGGGCGAAGTGCTGAACATCAATCCGAGTTACAATCTGAATTATCAGTTCACCGAATACAAAAATTACAGAATCGACAAAAGCGACAATCTGTCTCATATCTTCAAGCTGTCAACCACCAATTACTGGCCAAAACATTTTGTGTTTGGAAATGATTTCAGCTACACCTACAATTCAAATATTTCTAACGGATTCAAAAAAGATTTCTTTTTGTGGAACACCAGTTTGGGATATAATTTTTTGAAAGACCAGCTGACCTTTAAAGTGAAAGTCTATGATGTGCTCGGTCAGAATACCGGTGTTTCGAGAACCATTTCGGATACGCTGATTTCTGATGTCCAAGACGATGTTTTGACCCGTTATGTAATGTTCTCGCTTGGTTACAAACTCGATAAATTCGGCGGGAAGAAAAAAGGAGGCAGAGGAAGATTAATAATGATGGACTGATGGATGATGTCTTTCGACAAACTCAGAATGACAACTTTAAACAGGAATCGAAGAGCGCCAAATATTTGGTAACTTTGCAAAACTTTTCAATCCATTATGCAATTTAAAATTCATTCGGACTATCAGCCCACCGGAGATCAGCCTCAGGCGATTCGTTCACTTACCGACGGAATTGAAGGCGGCGACAAATACCAGACACTGCTGGGTGTGACCGGTTCAGGCAAGACTTTTACGATTGCCAATGTGGTTGAAAATGTTCAGCGTCCGACCCTGGTTCTGGCACACAACAAAACACTGGCAGCACAGCTCTATATGGAGTTCAAAGAATTCTTTCCCGACAACGCGATCGAATATTTTGTGTCTTATTACGATTATTATCAGCCCGAAGCCTATGTACCTTCAACCGGACTGTACATCGAAAAAGATTTGTCGATCAATGAGGAAATCGAAAAGCTGAGACTGAGCACCACTTCATCTCTGCTTTCGGGTCGAAGAGATGTGCTGGTCGTTGCGTCTGTCTCCTGTCTTTACGGTATCGGAAATCCGACAGAGTTTCATAAAAACATCATTCACATCGAGGTCGGTCAGACGATTGCCCGAACAAAATTTCTTCAAAAACTGGTTGCATCTCTTTATTCGAGATCAGAAGTCGATTTTGGCAGAGGCTCATTCCGGGTCAGAGGTGAGGTCACCGATATTTTTCCTGCCTATTCTGATCAGTCGGTTCGGATTACTTTTTTTGGCGATACCATCGATGAAATCGAAATCACAGATCCCGCAACAGGTTCAAGAATCAATTCGCCTGACCAAATCAATATCTATCCGGCAAATCTGTTTGTAACTTCACCCGAAACACTCAATCAGGCGATTCACAACATACAGATTGATCTTGGAAAACAGGTTGAATATTTTCAGGAAATCGGAAAAGGTCTGGAAGCAAAAAGACTTCAGGAAAGAACCGAATTTGATATTGAAATGATGAAAGAACTCGGTTACTGTTCGGGCATTGAAAACTATTCCCGCTATCTCGACGGCAGACTTCCGGGGACACGTCCGTTCTGTCTGCTCGATTATTTTCCGCAAGACTACCTGATGGTGATCGATGAATCTCATGTGACGATTCCGCAGGTTCACGCAATGTACGGCGGTGACCGAAGTCGAAAAGAGAATCTGGTCGAATACGGTTTCAGACTGCCTTCTGCGCTTGACAACCGTCCTTTGAAATTTGAAGAATTTGTTGCGATGCAGAACCAGGCGATCTATGTTTCTGCCACACCTGCAGATTATGAACTCAATCAGTCGGAGGGAGTTGTGGTTGAACAGATTATACGCCCGACAGGACTGCTCGATCCGGTGATTGAAGTCAGACCTTCGCTGAATCAAATGGATGATTTGATGGAGGAAATTCAGAAAAGAGCTGAAGAAGACGAAAGAACTTTGGTGACCACCCTGACCAAACGTATGGCAGAGGAACTGACCAAATATCTGGTCCGATTTGGCGTCCGTACCCGATACATCCACTCGGATGTGGATACATTGGAAAGAGTCAAAATCATGCATGATCTCAGAGCCGGAATTTTTGATGTACTCGTCGGCGTCAATCTTTTGAGAGAAGGACTCGATCTGCCCGAAGTTTCGCTGGTTGCAATCCTTGATGCCGACAAAGAAGGCTTCTTGAGAAATCACCGTTCGCTGACCCAGACCTCGGGACGTGCGGCCAGAAATGTAAACGGAAAAGTGATTATGTATGCTGACAAAATCACAGATTCGATGCAGAAAACCATTGACGAAACTGAAAGAAGAAGGACTCTACAGATCAAATACAATACAGACCATAAAAAATCGCCTCAGCCGATCGTCAAGAAAATTACTGCAATCAACACACGTGCAGAGCAGTTTGAACTGAATCCGTATGAACCAAAATCTATTCAAAATTTTGCAGCAGATGAAAGACAGAAAATCGGCCAGATGAGCGATGAACAGAAAGAAAAGAAAATCTCCGAATTACAGATGAAAATGGAAAAGGCGGCTCAGAATCTCGATTTTATTGAAGCTGCAAAATTCAGGGATATGATGAGAGAAATCAAAGAAATGAGTTGATTCCCAATTTATTGCTCCGGCCTGTTGATGTCTCTGTGCAACGGATAACCGCAGGTTTTGCAGAAATTAGAACCGTCCATGTGATTTGAATCGTGGCAATGCTGACAAACCTGAGTATTTTTTTTGATCTCTCCGATTTTTGCTTCTTTGAATGCGCCGACTGCAAGTATGCCCGGAACCGCGATTACACCATAACCCAAAACCATCACAATCGAAGCCAAAAAACGTCCGGATGAAGTGACCGGCGTGATGTCACCGTAACCGATTGTGGTCAGTGTAACCAGCGCCCAATATATTCCGGTCGGCATGGTGGTAATGTTCGAACCCGGCGTGTCAACTTCCAAAATATACATCAGCGACCCCAGAACCACACCCACCAAAAGCACAAAAGACAGAAACACAACAATCTGAGCCTGTGTCCGTTTGAGCGCTCCGATCAGCAGGTTTCCGCCTCTGAGAAATTTTGTGAGTCTAAAAATTCTGAAGATTCGAAACAGTCTGAGAATACGTATGCTCGACAGATATTTTGTGGACGGATACAGAATTCCGAGATAGGTCGGCAGTATGCTCAGCAGGTCAATGATGCCGTAAAAACTGAAAAAATATCTCCAGGGTCTCCTGACACAGTACAGACGCAATCCATATTCGACCGTAAAAAGTATGGTGATGATCCATTCAAAAATAACCAGTACATGATGGTATTTTGCATTGATAGTAGGAACCGATTCAAGCATCACCAACATCACGCTCAGCAGGATGGTGCACAACAGCACGACGTCAAACAGTTTGCCGTAAAAACTGTCCGCTTCGAAGATCACTTCGAATATCTTTTCACGCTGTTTGGTACTTCTGGATTTTTCAAGTTTTGGAAAAATCAATTCATCCTCCAAATCCATTTGGTTAAATTTGTCATTACGAAATTAATCATAATTTGTGAATTGATGTTTTTTTGTGATTGATTAATCCTTTTTATACAGTAAATTGGTGTTGAATGAATCTGAATATTGAATCAAAATGAAAACAGTACTGATCAGTGGCGGAACCGGACTAATGGGAGGCGTTCTGACAAAGAAATTAAGAAATGCAGGCTATCAGGTCAGGATATTGTCACGACAAAAGGGCGAAGATCATTTTTACTGGAACCCAGAAAAAAATGAAATTGACGCAGCTGCTTTTGAAAATCTAAATGCAGTGATTCATCTTGCCGGTGCTTCGATTGCAAAAAGATGGACTCCTTCCTTCAAAAAAGAATTGTACAGCAGCCGAATCGATACTTCAAAACTGATTTTTGAACAGCTGCAAAAAACAAACACAAAAATCGAATGTTTCATTTCGGCTTCGGGTGTAAATTATTACGGAACTGAAACTTCAAGACATATTTTCAGAGAAGAAGACCCGAATTCAAATGACTTTTTGGGAAAACTTTGTGCAGACTGGGAAGCGGCAGCATTTGATTTTGAAAAATCGGGCGCAAGAGTCAGTGTGCTCAGAACTGCTGTGGTGCTTTCTGCTGATGGCGGAATGATCAAAAAACTGATTCCTGCCGCAAAATTCAATTTGGTCTCGGCTTTGGGCAGCGGCAACCAGATCGTTCCATGGATTCACATCGACGATCTTGCAAATATGTACAAATGGCTGATTGAAAATTCGAAACTTTCGGGCGCTTTCAATGCTTCTGCTACCCAGATTGTGAACAGCAGAGAATTCTCAAAAGCTTTTGTCGGTGCGATGGGAAAAAAAATTATACTGCCCAATACACCGGCTTTTATGCTGAAACTGATTTTTGGCGAGGCCGCATCCATTATGCTCGAAGGCAGCGCAGTTTCAAACAAAAAAATAAAGGATACCGGTTTTAGATTTCAATTTGATAATTTGGAGACTGCTTTTAAAAATCTTTTGGATGGATGATCGGTAGAATGTTCAGTGGTTTTTACCGTTGAATTTCAGAAACAGAAATAAAAAAACCCGAAACCGATGGCCGGGTTTGAATTACAATTTGATTTTTTTCAATATTTATTTTCCCCAGGAATCATAAGGAATCATAATCAACAGACAGATCATGGCGACCAGTGCCAGCAGCATGGTGACAATCCCGACGATTTTCTCCTTTTTTAATTTTGAATTTGCAACCGTCATCAGCAGCACCGCGGTGAACATCATAATCGGGTGTTCAAGCACATAAAAAGTATCTCCGCTTTCCACCTTTGGCGAAATAAAATAGAGAATTGCACCGGTAACCAGCTGCAGATGAAACACGACGATGGTAAAAAAACCGAATTTCCGGATAAATTTATCCCTTGCTCGTTTGTTCAATGCATAAAAGCCGACAATAATCAGAAACAAAACCCCCATCGTGATGGTCAGATAAGCCAAACCGCTGTGGAAATGAAGGAGAAATTTATACAACATAATTTTGTTTTTTAATTTTTAACCCTGCAAAAATAGCAAATAAGAAATACAAAGCGACTGATTATTTCGTTTTGAAGATTTTGAGCTTCAGTTCAATGATTATCACCAAACTATCTGATCGCTTTCAGACTCAAATCTTTGTTGGGTGCAGAATGGATAATCGCACCGGACGATATAAAATCAACACCCGTCCCAGCGACTCCTCTGAGCGTTTCCAATGTGATTCCGCCCGAAGCTTCTGTCTCGCAACTGTCGCCGATCAGTGCAACCGCCTCTCTCATCTGATCGTTGGTCATATTGTCGAGCATGATGATATCGACCAGACCGGTTGAAAGTGCTTCATTCACTTCATCCAGATTTCTGGTTTCAACTTCGATCTTCAGATTTTTATGATTTTCAATCAGATATTTTTTGACCGAATTCACAGATTTTGTAATGCTGCCCGCATAATCGTTGTGATTGTCTTTGAGCATAACCATATCGTACAATCCGTATCTGTGATTGTGCGCACCGCCGATGGCAACCGCCCATTTTTCGCACATCCTGAAATTGGGTGTGGTCTTTCGGGTATCAAGTATTCTGACGCCGGTCCCTTCAACAGCTTTCACCGCTTCCGAAGCCATCGTTGCAATTCCGCTCATTCGCTGCATACAGTTGAGCATCAGTCTTTCGGTGGTCAATAGTGATCTTGCCGAACCGCTGACCGTGAATGCAATATCGCCCGGTTTGACCGCTGTACCGTCAGCAATCAATACTTCAAATTTGAGTTCCGGATCAAAAAATTTAAAGATTTCACCGGCCAATTCCACTCCGGCAAGAACACATTCCTCTTTGACCAGCAGCTGAGCCGAATCCCGGGCATCGGCGCACACACTGCCAAGTGTTGAATGATCGCCCTCGCCCACATCCTCATTGAATGCTTCCGAAATAAAATGTTTCAGTCTTTCATCGGTTACATATTCGGGTCTTTTCATCTGATAATTTTTTGAATAAAAAACGGTGACTTTTTGAGCCACCGTTCATTTTTATTAATTTTAATTTATGAATTCAATGATGAATTGACAGTTCTCACCGCTTCTGCTGCTGTTGCGAATTTTTGTTTTTCGTCGTCTGTCAACGGGATGTCAACAATTCTTTCCCAGCCGTCTTTGCCGATGATCACCGGCACGCCCATACAGATATCGCTTTGGCCGTATTCTCCGTTGACCAGAATTGAACATGGGAACATTTTTTTCTGATCGCAAACGATCGCCTGAACCAGTCCCGAAACCGCAGCTCCCGGCGCATACCAGGCTGAAGTGCCCAACAGTTTTGTCAGCGTCGCACCGCCCACACGGGTTTCTTCTTCCACATATTTCATCTGATCGTCGTTCAGAAATTCTGAAACCGGAACCCCGTTTCTTGTCGCTTTGGACATCAGCGGAACCATACCGGTGTCTGAGTGTGCACCGACCACCATTCCATCAACGTCAGAAATCGGACAGTTGAGTGCCTCGGCAAGTCTGTATTTGAAACGTGCAGAATCGAGCGCGCCGCCCATTCCGATGATTCTGTTTTTGGGCAGACCCGAAGTTTTGTGAACCAGATAGGTCATGGTGTCCATCGGGTTTGAAACCACGATCAGTATGATGTTGGGTGAATGTTTGACCAGATTCCGGGTCACTTCTTTAACGATTCCAGCATTGATTCCGATCAGTTCTTCACGGGTCATACCCGGTTTCCTCGGAATCCCCGAAGTAATCACTGCTACCGCAGAACCGGCCGTATTTGAATAATCGCCGGTGGTACCGGTGATCTTGGTGTCAAATCCGTTCAGAGATGCGGTCTGCATCAGGTCCATCGCCTTTCCTTCGGCATATCCTTCCTTGATGTCAACCAGAACTACTTCAGATGCAAAATTCTTGATCGCAATGTATTCAGCACAGCTTGCACCCACTGCACCAGCTCCTACCACAGTTACTTTCATAATGTTTTTATTATTTTTAATTTAGTGTGTAAAGATAAATGTTTCAGCTGAAATTACTTAAAAACCTCACTGCTTTATTTCTGATTTGAAATTCGAAGTTTTGGTTTTGGAGCCTATTTAAATTTTACCAAAAATAAAATTAGAAGTGCATAATCATATCTTTGCATTCTTTTTATGTCCTTTTGAGCCTATTTTTCACTTTTCATTCTTGAATTATCCCGATAAGTCTTCAAATAAAAAGTAAAAAATCCATCTCAAAATTCCTATAAAAATAATTGCAATAAAATCTAAATAGGCTCTGACTTTATTTTTCTAATTTTGCCACCAATGAAATCAGTCGTAATCATCGGTGCCGGCAATGTGGCATTTCATCTGACCCGTGCACTTATCGAAAACACGGTCAACGTCAGACAAATCTTCAATCGGACGCTTGAACACGCCGAAGAACTGGGAATGGCAAACAATATCGGCTATACCGATAAGATTTCTGAACTCGAAAAAGCAGATCTGTACATCATCGCCGCTTCAGATTCTGCCATCGAAGAACTTTCGCATTATATTCCATACGAAGATACGCTGGTCGTACATACCTCGGGTTCTATGGGTGTGAACACCCTGAAAGGAAATTACAGAAAAGGTGTTTTTTATCCGCTCCAGACTTTTTCAAAAGTCAAATCACTCAAATACGAAGAAATTCCGTTTTTTGTGGAAGCTCAAAGTGATGAAGACCTGAATGCGCTTTACAGTCTTGCACAGAAAATTTCAAACAAAGTTTACAGAGTGGACAGCGAAAAAAGACTGAGACTGCACATGGCGGCGGTTTGGGTCAATAATTTTGCAAATCATCTGTACTATATAGGCGACAATATCTGTAAAGATGCCGAAATTCCGTTCAATGTGCTGCAGCCGTTGATCAAGGAAACTTACAAAAAAATCAAGGACATGAGTCCGTATGATGCTCAGACCGGGCCTGCAAAAAGAGGTGATGAAATCGTGATTCAAAAACATCTCGAACTGCTCGACAGCGATTCAAGACTGCAGCAACTGTATCAGTTGTTGTCAGATTCGATCAAAAGAACTTATTACAATGATTAGCTACAAACAAAAACTGAAAAATATCACCACACTGATCTTTGATGTGGACGGTGTACTGACTGACGGAAGTCTGATTCTGACCGCCGACGGTGAGATGGTCAGGTCGATGAATACAAAGGACGGTTATGCCATCCGGCTGGCGATCAAAAAAGGATTCAGAATTGTTGCCATCACAGGCGGAAGCGATCTAATGGTCGAAAAAAGACTGAGATACCTGGGTCTGACAGATATTTATCTCGGTTCGAGAAACAAACTGGATTCGCTTGAAGATCTGATTTTCAGTTACAATCTGAAACCCGAAGAAATACTTTTTATGGGCGACGATGTACCCGATCTGGAAGTGATGAAAAGGGTCGGTCTGGCCTGCTGTCCGAATGATGCGGTAGCCGATATCCGTTCGATCTGCGAATACATTTCACTGCTCGACGGAGGCAAAGGCTGTGTACGCGACATCATTGAACAGACGATGAAGGTTCAGGGAAAATGGTACGACAGCGATGACCACACCCAATCGGTT
>Ga0172382_10000493_pt1 | contig 74789 bp, 69 predicted proteins | sample Leawel138RmetaG_FD_122245 | JGI IMG/M metagenome (GOLD analysis project Ga0172382, IMG submission 122245) | Leachate microbial communities from a municipal landfill in Southern Ontario, Canada - Leachate well 138R metaG | ecosystem: Engineered > Solid waste > Landfill > Unclassified | place...
TCTGCTTGATCAGCTCTGCTTTGCGTTTGGCTGTCCAGCGCTTGATGTCAGGTTCTTGCGTCATGCTTTACTCCAATTTCTGGAGCGACTTTAGCATGTGCAGGTTTTCACTGGGTCATTACACATCGGTCACAGACTTGAAAAGAGATCCTATGGGCACTCTTCGTGAGGGAAATGGTGAAACTGTCGTGACCTTGAATCGTAACGAGCCGGCGTTTTATGTCGTGCCTCCGGAAGTATACGAGGCCATGCTTGAGATGATCGATGACATGAGTCTGGCAGAAACCATTCGTGCCCGCCGCGATGAACCCGCGATCGAGGTGGATATAGATGAGCTCCTCCAGCAAGGAAACTTCCAGTAAGAGGTATAAACTCAAATTCAAGGAATCTGCGAAAAAAGAGTGGAACAAGCTTGGTCCGGTCATTCAGCGACAGTTTGCGAACAAGCTCAAGGAAAGGCTCGACAACCCTAGGGTTGAAGCAGCCTTTCGTTGAGTCTTGGGTTTTCCAGCATTCCATGCTATATGTTCAAAGTATGAATATTGGTGCGGAGGGCAGGCCCATGTCCGTAGTACGTAAAACCATTACCTTGACTGAGCAGCAGAATGATTGGGTGAAAATGCGAATTGGCAGCGGTGACTTTACCAATGACAGCGAGTACATCCGTGACCTGATCCGACGGGATCAGGAGCGCAGCGCAGGGCTGGAGCAATTGCGCATGTTACTGGATGAAGGGGAGCATAGTGGAGTGAGTCAGCGCTCGCCCCGGGACATCCTGTCTGCAGCCAGGGAAAGGCTGAAAGCTGATGGCGAATTATAGACTCAGTAATAGTGCCGATGAGGATTTTGAAAATATCTTCCTCTATGGGGTTAGGAGATTTGGGTTGAGGCAGGCTGAGCAATATGCGGAAGGGCTGGAAGCACGTTTCGAGCAAATTGCAGAGCTGCCAAGCCTTTATCCAGCCGCTGACCACATCAAACCCGGCTATCGACTGAGTGTTTATGTCAGCCATACCATTTATTACAGGGCTGATGAGCATGAGGTGCTGATCGTGCGTATTCTCCGCAATCAGGAGCTAAGTATGGCGTTGGTAGAAGCCCCGGCGGATGAGTGACGTAATATTGCTTTGCTCGGTAGTCACTCTAGAAAATGTACCCGACCCGAATGGCACTTACTTAGCCTTTTTAGGATGCCCATATTTCGCCACCTTTCTGCGAGCTTGAGGTCTTGGCTGGGTCAGTAGCGGGTGGGTTTTCGGTCGTCGTTTGACCACTCTGGGCTCGATCCGCCCGGGACGATCAGCCACCCGCTGCTCGGCAATCAGCAGTAGCAATGACGTCAGCTGTTCCTCGTCACATTCATCGTGATATTGTCGCCACGCTCCCCACAGTTGCAGCGTATGTTTGAAGCTCAGCTGCCGAGGCAAGCAGTCTCCCAGCAAGGCTGACTGCGCCATCAACAGGCGAATGAGGTTGTAGGCCAGCAGGTAGACCCAGATCTCCTTGATCGCCATATCGGGTGTTTTGCAGCTCAGAACTTCCAGCCCCAGCGTACTTTTTAGATTGCGTATATCAAGCTCAACATGCCAACGGCTACGATAGAGTTGCTTGATATCAGCTTTGCTTGTCTGTCGGGCATTCAACAAGGTAGTGACCATGATCTTGCCGCCGCAATACAGCTCTCGTACGGTCAGGGTGGCAGGAACCTGGTCATACTGCTCTTGGCTCATCCAACGAGGTTTGCGCACCGGTTTGGTCAATTCAACAAGGTGATCTTTGGACCCCAGGGATACCCCTTTATTGAAGTCGGTTGAGCGTTTACGGGCGCCATACTGTTCGAACACCCCATCGATGTGGCGGCGCTGTAACTCGCTCAACAGGAAGTACGTGGCATAGAACGCATCGCCAATCAGAACGTCACCTGCATGCAGGGTCGACAGCATGCTTCTGAGCAGTGTTTGCTCATCTCCGCCCTTACCGTTGTATGGGCCAATGGCTGCGTCCAGAACAGCAGCACTGGACAGGCAAACGATGCCTACCAGCCGACACAAGGGAAAGCCCAGCCCCGGTTTCTGGCTATTTGGTTGGGGGTAACACTTCTGATTGGCCGGGGTATCCGGCATGGAAATCATGGTGCCATCCACCAGACGTACTGGCCTACCGCGCCACTGCCACGCTCGTGGAGCCTGCTCTGTCATCATGCGTCCAGCCTGTCGGCTTAGTGCGGATACCATGCTAACAGGTAACCGCTGTCGCGCCCGGCAGTAAGCTCCTGTCTGCGTGCTGCAGTTTGGCAGTCCACAAGCCAGCCGCTTGATAGCGGCTTCGTTCACAGCTTTCTGGCAGGAGCGGTCTGCACTCATGGCCTGAGCCAGAAACAGGGAAAGAGTTTCTGTTGGTGGAAACAGTCTTTCTCGATGCTCGGGCAGCAAGGATTCCACGGAGTCCAGCAGCTCAGGGCTTGTCAGCAGGTTGAAAAAACCGTGGGAATCAAGGCCTTGAGCGTGATGGCGGACACGTTGCTGTTGATGATGGGTGGCTCGGAGTCTAGGATGCATGGAAGGCTGGCTCTTGTGTTGTCAGGTGAAGGTTTGGTCGCTTTCAACCTGTGACCTTGAGCCAGCTTTTTCATTTCAATTTCAAGTGCTTAGAGCCTAAGTAAGTGCCATTCGTACCCGACCCCTTTTCCAGAAGCCGCAATGGAGTAGGCGTCGCCGTGCCTGGCCTTGTTAGGGCCTTTGAATAGGGATAGCATGGGCGTATCGCCACTCGCGGAGACACCATGGCTACGGAAACATTAAACCACCTACGCTCCCAGATTTCGACTCTCTCCAAGTCAGAAGGTGCAGCGCTGGCTCGGGAGCTGATAATGAGCCTGGACGGCCCCTATGACGATTCGGTCAAACAGGCTTGGAATGATGAAATTATTCGCCGGGCGTCCAAGGTCAAAAGCGGAAAAGCCACGCTGCTCAGCCGTGAAGAATTTCGATCAAAGATGAGGGCGAGGTTGGGCCAGTAACAGTGCGAACGGTAAGGATATTGGAAGAGGCCTCGCAGGAAGCGATAGAGGCAGCAGCATGGTATGAATATGAACAGCTCGGACTCGGGGCGGAGTTTTTGCTGCGGTTGATGCAGCTATCGATGTTGTTGAAGAAGACTTCCTCCCTTTATCACTTCTCCCCGAAGAAGCCGGCGATACCGGTGCAAAACGCCTGATTCTGGAGCGCTTCCCATACGATATAGTCGCCATTGAGCTACCAGAAGAGACTGTAGTCATTGCCGTTGCTCACCACTCCCGAAAACCTGGCTATTGGCTGGAACGCAGTAAGCCCTGACGCCCGCATTTGCGGCTGGTTTTGAGCGCAGCGGAAAACCAGTCCGACAACATTCGTTTGTTAGCCTCTGAAATATGGCAGCGAAAAACTTCTGGCTTGAAGGCCAATTCTTTGTGACAGCGAAATATTCATAATATGCGGGCTTCTATTCTCAATTTTACGTCCACTGGGAAGCTCCAAAGAAAACCCTTCTACTTTATTTCGTTTAACCGAAGGAACTTTCATTTCAATTTCATCTGGAAAAAATAACAGAGGTAAATCTGAAAGCATATCAAAACATTTTTTTATTTCGTTGGAACTAAAATTATTGCATTCGCCACTATCTGATCCTGAATGCTTAACAAGTACGCTACTCAGAGCACTTGAAACAAAGTATGTATTGATCAAGTGATATGGAATGTTTCTATTTAAAGAGAACCCCGTTCTCATTCCATGGAAATCATCATGAATTAGTGGGTCAGCCCCTAATGCGCCTCCTGGGAGAACACCCTCTATATAGTATCCAACAACCAAGTTAGCGTCCCATGATGATGAAAATGGTCTAACCCTTCTATGCTTATGCTTTATCTCATTTATTATTTTTGAGACATGAGCTCGATAAGATGACGTTATGTTTTTAAATTCTCTTGATGCCTTAGTGAATCTTTCATCCTTATGGAGTGCGGACTTTAAGATAGATTGGCAAGCCTCAATGAAATTTGCAGAAAAGAATATAAGATTAAATATATCTACTCTGTAATCATCGAGATTATCAGGTGTATAGGCGTGGTTCTCCTTTCTCTTTAAAGCATCACTTCTCAATCTTTCCAGTAACCTCCCCGCGCTATCAATTACATCTAAAAATGAGAAATAGAAAACATCCGCAGGATGATTCAGGCCTAACTCACTGTGCCCAGCATTTGAACATTCCATGTTCTTGAGCAGTGAAATGACTTCCGGATAATATCCAGTTTTTTTGCTTGGTATCTGGAACTTCACTTTAACTCCTTGAGTGGCTAACATCCAAGCATTTGAACGGTGTGCGCAGCATGCCGATCAAATGGCTGTTGGACTAAGCCGCCATACCGCTCACGCAGCATCTATAGGGTTTTGTATTGCACAGACGGGATAGCGCCAGCTGGACAGCGGCCACGCGGCGCTTGAAAAACTCGGGTTGACCTGTTGTTTGTATCCATCTTGACGCTCTCTGTTTCCCTGATAATCCAAAACTACCCCGATTTCCTTACGATTGCCACCTTATGGCCAGCACAACCTTTGCCTTGGCCTTCCAGGCAGTCTTCCCCCGGCCAGTCAGGCATTCAACATCGTCGCAAACGGCCAGTACCTTGCACCCGATTCGGGGCAATTATTCCAATGCAGTACATGTGCGGCCGCTTGCATTGGCTACACACAAGGTTCGGTGGAATGACTGCTGCGCCAACCCTGTTTTCCTTTTGCTCAGCATCACCGACTCGCAGTGCCGGTCTTAGCTGCTCGAGTCGAGCACGCCGGCAACGGTTGGCCAGGAAACCGTAGTGCCGTACGCGCATCAGTCCCTTGGGCAGGATGTGCAGCAGGAATCGTCGAACAAACTCCTCGCCGCTCAGGGTCATCTCTCTGGAGCGTGCACCCTGACAGTAGTCCTTGTAACTGAAGGTCACACTGTACTCATCTACCTGTCGCAGGCGTGCGTTGCTGATAGCGATTCGGCGGGTGTAGCGCGCCAGATAATCGATCACACTGCTGGTGTGCCGCAGGCAGTGTTTGCCGTACACCACCCACTCGGTAGCCATCAGGCTGTTCAGTAATCGATCCACCTCGCCAGCCTGCGTTACGCGAGGCAGTTGGTGCTGGCTTGCCGCCTGGTGCAAGGCGCTGACCATCAGGCCGCGGTAACGTCTGGACAGTGCCCGCACCGGAAACAGGTAGTTGCTACGTGCGGCGTGCCAGTGGCCGTCATCACCGAGCGCACCTGCAGGTACCAGACAGTGCAGATGCACATGCTGGCCAAGAGTCTGCCCCCAGGTGTGCAGCACAGCCGTCATGCCCAGTTGGCCATTCAGACGCTTGGGATCCCGCCCAAACTGATCCAGTGTGCCCCACACGGACTGGAACAGCAGCCGATAGAGCAATTCCGGATGCAGTTGTACTCAACCATTGAGCTGATGCGGCAAGGTAAACACTACGTGATGATAGGGTACCGGCAGGACATCTTCGCGTTGCCGCTCGGCCCACTGCTGCATCACGCGCAACTGGCATTGCGGGCAGTGCCGATCGCGACAACTGAAGTATTGCACCTCTTCATGTAGGCAGGTGTGGCACTGCAGCTGGCGACCACCCATGGCCGCTGTCCGACAGTGCAGCAGATGCCGACAGACCCGCTGGCGTTGCACATCAAGCTGCCCGGGCTCTGGCAAGAACCGGCTCAGCACCTGCTGAACACTGGCCTCGCTAGCCATATCAGACCTCCAGCGGCGCCAACAGGTCGGTGTCCGATGAACCACTTTCTGCTATGCCCGGCAACCAGTGAACGTATCGCAGGGTCGTACGGATATCACGGTGGCCCAACAAGTGCTGCAGTTGATGAACCGGCAACCCCGCCTCCAGCATGTGGGTAGCGTAGGCATGTCTCAGGCCATGTATACCACCGTGCCGATGTACCCCTGCATGGACTTTGGCACGCCCATATACCTTCTGGATACTGCTCGGGTGAATGGCCTTGCCGGGTGTCAGACTACTCGGAAACAACCAGTCGTCCGGGCGAGCGCGTTGCCAGTAAGCTCGCAGATGCTGCAACAAGGTATCTGTCAGAATAACTGCGCGATCCTTGGCTCCCTTGCCCTGAGTGACCCGCAACAGGTGCCGCTGGCTGTCGATGTTGCTGACCCTGAGCTGGCACAGCTCGCTGACCCTCAAGCCGCAGCCGTAGCAGACCTCCAGCATCATGTGGTGCTTGCCGTTGGCGCAAGCGGCAAGTATCCGGGCAACCTCAGCCCTGGTTAGCAACTCCGGTATGCGCTGGGGTTGCTTCGGTACCGGGAAAACCACTTCCAGCTCATCTCGCTTGAGCACCTGTATAAACAGAAAGCGGATAGCATGGAATGCCTGACGACAACTTGATGCGGAGAGTTGTCGATCGCAAGCCAGGTATTCCAGGTAATTGCTGATCTGATCCTGATCAAGTCGATCTGGCGGTTGCCTGTAGTACCTGGCCAAGCCTTGAACCGCCTGCAGATAGGCCTGGTGGGTTCGAGGAGAAAAGCCACGCACCTGCATGGCGGTGATCATCTGTTGCCGAAGGGGTGTCATCTTCTGTTTCCTCACACGGTGGATGGAAACAAAAGTCTGGCTCCGGATCTCGAAAATGGCCGCTACCACTCAGCCCCGCGAAGCGGTTTAGTTCAACGCCTCAAACACCGGCGCAGCGTTGCTGCGTCCGAGTGCTTTGACTTGTTACATTTTTAGTATTGCTTACCCAGATTAAGGGATTTAGCAAGCCCATAGAAAACTTGATACTCAAGGTCTGTTTTAACTTTTGGGGATATATTTGCGTAGTTTCTTTCTTTGAAACACCAATGTATATGTGGCTTACCGTCCTGTGTTCTTTCAATGAAGCATAATACATTTAGATCATACAGGAACTGCAAGAACTCATTGGCAGTTACCATAAACTTAGGAATGCTCTTATTTATTGATTTTAAATATTCCTTCGTCGCTTCATATGCAGAAAGGTATTTGGCATAATTAAACTTATCTGCACCGCGTAAAAACTCGAAGAATTTGAGAAATGTTTCGTATTCAGATTCTTCATAGTAGAAAGATAACTGATCCTTAATCTCTCCAAGTAAATAGTTTGAATATGCTCTCTGAAAGTTTTTTGCTTCAAAGTCATCTAGCGTAAACTCTGACTTATTTTTGTCTTCAGTAAAGCCTTGCAAAAGTGTGAGCAACGTGACTATATCTCTTGGTCGATAATAAGACCAGCGCAGGAAGTTTATAAATGATGATGGAGTATCGTAATCATCAAAAACGTTAGGCGAATCCCAAGGAAAGTATGAATCCCAGCAATCACCAATTTTTCCAGAACCATTATCATCTTGTTGTATTTCGAGAAGATTATTTGCTACTTCAAATATTTTTGATGTTCTGTGCCGAATATATTCCGTTTTCCAATCAAGGAAGACCGAGTTATCCCTTATCTTGGCGTTCTGGTTTTGCAAGCCCACCGACTCAAATATGTCGGGTCTAATGAGCAGGACGACTCTACACCTACCTTTCCCACCTTTGATCGTAGGGAAAAAATCATTGTTAACTTCCCATACTGCGTTTGCCAGCCCTTTAACGCAATCAAGATATTCATCATAGGGTATGCCAGATGGCCGAATGTCAATTCCATCTATAAACAAAAGATAATTACTTTCTAAGCGAATTTGAGAAATTGCATCTTCAAATTTTTTTTGGATATAGAAGAGATTTGCTTGAAACCTGCTTTCGCTAAATGAAAAGCTTTCACTTGTCTCTCCTTTCAAGTTTGCATGCTTTGAAAGCAGCTCCGCAGCGAGCTTGGTATTTTCAACGAACTCTAATGCTTTCACTATTTCCGGACTAAATGCCCTGTAGTAATATTCATCGATAGTATCGGTAAGCGCGGAAAACTTTCCGAAATTCCTGAAATTGAAGCTATCGCCTTCTGCTTCCTTTATCTTTTGGCTAAGTAGCAGGTGAATTATTACTTTCCAGACATTCGTATAATCTGATAGCTGAAGATGCTTATCTTCTTTTAATGAAATAAACTTCTTGTATTCAGTCTCTCTTATATATTTAATATCCGACCTATTACTTTTGTAGCTGTTATTTGCCATAAAAACTGCATAAGCAGTCTTCCCTGTACCCTTTTCACCAACCAAGAAAGAAACGCCAGGCTCACAAAGTTGATCTAGGTACTCATTCTTTATGAAAGCCTCGTTAAATCTTTGTTTGTTTTCTCGCCTCTTATAGTTTTGAGCGTCAGCAAATCCAAAATCCAAGATTTCAATATTCTTCATGTTTTTTCCTCGTTATTTCTTCATTGCCTGAATGTAAATGTAACGCAAAGCACAGGGACGTAAAAACGCGTCAGCGATTTTACGTCCCAGCGGCCAAAGGCCGCGACTGCTGCGCCTTGTTAGCCGTCACTCTTGATACGTTTCCGAAACACCAAGATCGTGAATCAGCACCTGCCCTGCGACAATCTCATGACGGATGATGCGTTGTTCTATCACTGCGGCCTTCTCACCAAACTCTGCGAATCTATCGTTGCTGATGATGAATGCCGCTTTATCGGAGCCAGCTAAGTCTATAACTGTTTCATCCGCCTTTACACTTGTTGCAACGACATGAATCTTGACGTTTTCTTCAAATACATTCCGGATCTTCGAATCTCTACTATTAAGAGTTCGTCGAATCGAAGCGTCAAAAACCACTATAACGTCATAACTGTCAGCCAGCGTCGGTACCAATACTCGTAATGCGTCTAGCCCAATAAAGGTGTCGCCTTCGTAGCACAAATTATTACCGTCAAGGACTAGTTTTCTAACTACTCTTGAAGCCTTTTCCGCGATATTATTAGCTCTTGCATGTAGTTTTTTCAGGTCTCTGTCTAGCCGCCGAAGCTCGGAATCCATTTTCGAAATTACCTTTCGAGGACTTCCTGTCCCAAACTGCTCTTCACATGCTTGATGCGCCATTGCCCTTTCATATGAATTATCTGAACCTGACAATTTTTTATCCAGTTCCTGTGCCCGACGCTTAGCTGAGCTAGCTTCCGATTTCTTTCTATCCGCCATCTTGATTTGACTAATAATAGGCTCTAAAGCCGCGTCTACTTGTTGCTTCTTGCGAGCAATCAGCTCGACTTTTTTCTTCTTCTGAGATAGGCGAAGTGCAATTGCCGTACGCTTCTTGCATTTATCATCGAAATCGAAATTTTGGTATTTCTCAATCTCCTCTGTCTTGCTTTGCACCCGACGGGAAATATTCTGAAATCGCTCTTGCGCTTGAGAAAAACGCTTCCGCGCCTTATCTACTGACTCCTTCAGTTTTTCAGCACGCGAACGAAGATTACGCTGTTCTGAATCGAACCAATTCTTCGGATTCCAGAGACTCTTAATAGATTGCGACAGCTCACGAAAATTGGACGCGGCTTGGCCCGCTTCCTTGCCTAGCCGGTCACATTCACGCGACTGAGCTTCTGAATCAGAGTAGAGTGCTTCACGATGATCTGTAAGCGTAGCCAGTTCAGTGCCTTCGTACCATTCAATATCCTGACGGATAATCTTGAGGCTGGCACTCAGATCAGATACTTTCTGTTTGGCGCTTTCGAGCTGCCTATCGAACGGATTCAAATTCATCGATCTTATCTTGGTCCTAAATTGATGGCTACCGGTTGCTCTCTCCGCGTAGCAGGTTATCCCATACGCACCCATGACGGCTAACATCTAAGCATTTGAACGGTGTGCGCAGCATGCCGATCAAATGTCTGTTGAACTAAGCCGCCACACCGCGCATGCAGCATCTATAGGGTTTTGTATTGAACGGAAGGGGCAGCGACGGCTGGACAGCTGCCACACGGCGCTTGAAATAACCTGATAGGCTCGTTGTTTGTATCCATGTCGATACTCTCTGCTTCCTTGATAACGCAAAACTAGCGCGATTTCCTTACGATTGCCACCTTATGGCCAGTACGGCCCGTGCCTTGATCTTCCAGGCAGTCTTCCCCGGCCAGTCAGGCATTCAACCTCGTCGTAAACGGCCAGTGCTTTGCACCCACTTCGGGGTAATTATTCCAATGCAGTACATGTGTGGTCGCTTGCATTGGCTACACACAAGGTTCGGTGGAATGACTGCTGCGCCAACCCTGTTTTCCTTGTGCTCAGCATCACCGGCTCGCAGTGCCGGTCTTAGCTGCTCGAGTCGAGCACGCCGGCAACGGTTGGCCAGGAAACCGTAGTGCCGTACGCGCATCAGTCCCTTGGGCAGGATGTGCAACAGGAGTCGTCGAACAAATTCGCCCCCATTCAGCGTCATCTGTCTGGGTCGGGCACCCTGACGGTAGTCTTTATAACTGAAGGTCACACTGTGTTCGTCTGCCTGCCGCAAGCGTGCATTGCTAATGGCGATCCGGTGAGTGTAGCGCGCCAGATAATCGATCACGCTGCTGGTGTGCTGCAGGCAGTGTTTGCTGTACACCACCCACTCGGTAGCCATCAGACTATTCAGTAACCAGTCAACCTCGTCTGCCTGCGCCACGCGAGACAACTGGTGCTGAACTTGCCGCCTGACGCAATGCGCCGATCATCAGGCACGGTAACGTCTAGATAGTGCGCGCACCGGAAACAGGTAATTGCTATGTGCGGCGTGCCAATGGCCATCATCACCGAGCGCACTCGCAGATACCAGGCAGTGCAGATATTCGATATAACTCCGTTTCACCGGAATCATTTCGAAAAATCAAAATTAAAAACAATGACTTACATATAACTCCGCAGCCCCAACGTATTCGCTTGACTGCTTTTTTTCGTGAATCCATTACTACTGGATGAAAATCAGTCCGGCAAGCACGCTACCGCCCGTCCCTCCGCTGGTGGGCAAGCGGGTGTGTTCTCGATTTGGTATGGAATGCAGGCTGTCCTTGCTTCTTCACTCCTACCCTGATGTCCGTATGATTCCAAAATAATATGACGAAAGCCATAGAAAAGGTTTGAACCACCCCGGGGATTCCGGAGGCTCTTTGGTGTGCGTCATGCCGGTTGAGCGTCTGCTTGATGAGAAGGGGCGGGGCTGCTAGGGCGTTGGCGTAGCGCAGGCGCGCTACACCCCGGGGGATTTGGGTTAAAGGTTTTGGTGGGGTGACCGATAGCTTGGGTGTCGGCGGTGGTGGCTTTTTGGGCTGTCAAGGCGGGTGGGGAAATTTTTTCCGAAAAAGATTAAAGCTCCTGGCCAGTACGCCGATAACGGGATTGAACGCGAACATTATGGGTGCCTGGGCTTAGCCCGCCCATGAGTCGCTAGCTCAGGCAAACATTGATTTGGTCACACGGAGATTTACCCATGGCCCTTACAGTAAACAGCAACATTGCTTCTCTGAACGCCCAGCGGAACCTGGGTGCTTCTACCAATAACCTGTCCACTTCCCTGGAGCGTCTGGCTTCTGGTTCCAAGATCAACAGCGCCAAAGATGACGCTGCGGGCCTGCAGATTTCCAACCGTCTGACCAGCCAGATCAATGGCCTGAACGTGGCTGTGAAGAACGCCAACGACGGCGTTTCCATTGCCCAGACCGCTGAAGGTGCGATGCAGGAATCGACCAATATCATGCAGCGTATGCGTGACCTGGCCCTGCAGGCTGCCAACGGTTCCAACAGCGATACCGAGCGCGCCGCTCTGCAACAGGAGTTCTCTGCTCTGTCCGGTGAGCTGACCCGTATCGCCGAAACCACTGCTTTCGGTGGCAAGAAGCTGCTTAATGGTGACATGGGTAATACCAGCTTCCAGATTGGCTCCAATGCCAACGAGACGGTATCTTTTGGTCTGAGTGATGTGAGCGCCTCGGCACTGCGCGGTAACTTCAGCTCTGCCACTGCCAGTGGTGCTGCTGCTACCGGCATGGTTGCCAGCGTAGTAAGCTCGCCGGTTGGTGGTGTGGCGCGTGCTGAAGGTACCGGCTTTACCGCCATTGCCGATCCATCAGGCACCGCCGGTAACCTGAGCATCAACGGTACTAACATTGCGCTTGATGCGGTTAACGGTGCTGATGCTGATGCCGTCGCCGCTGCAATCAACGCTGCGAATATCTCTGGAGTTAATGCTGATGGTTCTTCTGGTCAGGTAGTATTGACTTCTACCAGTGATATTGTGATTGGTGGCGATACCGCGACTGTTGGTGCCGTTGGCTTGGCTGCTGGCACTGAAGCTGCGGAAGCAACCGCTTCTGGTACAGGTTTCACTGCTATCGTAGACGGTACTTCGAGTGGCGATCTGACTATTAATGGAATAGATATTGGTCTGACTACTGCAAATGCTGCTGACGCTAATGCTGTTGCCAGCCTCATTAATGGAGCAGGCATTGCCGGTGTCACTGCTGACGGTTCTTCTGGTGAAGTAGTATTGACTTCTGCCAGTGATATTGTGATTGGTGGCGATACCGCGACTGTTGATGCCGTTGGCTTGACCGCTGGCACTACACCTGCGGAAGCAACAGCTTCTGGTACAGGCTTCGCTGCAATCACAGGTGATGCCGGTACCGCTGGCACCCTGAGCATCAATGGCATCGATCTGCCTCTTAATGCGACTACTGGTGCGGATATTGATGCGGTTGTCGCGGCTATCAATGGTGATACTGATATTGCCAATGCCGGTGTCACTGCATCCAATAATGGTGGCCAACTGGAACTGCTCTCAACCACACCGCTGGTTATTGGTGGTGATGCGGCGACTGTCGGTGCTCTGGGCCTGACCGCTGGTACCACTCAGCCATCAGCGAGCAGTGTTACAGCGGCTACCAACCTGACCACAACTGGCTCGATTGACGTAAACGGCACTACCATCAGCTGGGATGGCACTGGCACCTACCAGGATCTGCTGGACGATTTGGCAGCTGTTGATGGTGTGGCTTCCGCTACGCTAGATGGTGGACGCCTGCGCCTGAACTCCGAGAATGGGGCGAACATCATCCTGGCAGACACTGCTTTGGTGGGCGGTGGTTCGCTGGCTTCGCTAGGCCTGACCGCCGGTGAGAGTAAGGTGAAGCTGGACGCCAATACTTCCATCACGCTGAACGGTACCGAGGTAAAGCTGACTGAAGGTAGTGATATGGAAGCGGTGGTGACTGCCATCAACACCGCCAGTACTGGGGTGACTGCGAGCAATAACAACGGTCAACTGGAGCTGTTCTCGCAGAATGACTTCACCGTAGCCGATGGTGCTGCAGGCACTGGTCTGAGCAAGCTTGGCCTGACTGAGGGTAGCACTATTGCAGTGACTCAGGAATCGTCTGTAGCCAACCTGGACATCTCCACCGCTGAAGGTGCTCAACAGGCTATCCAGGTACTGGACGGCTCCATCGCCCAGATCGACAGCGAGCGTGCCAAGCTGGGTGCGGTGCAGAACCGCTTCGAGTCGACCATCAGCAACCTGCAGAACATCAGTGAGAACGCTTCTGCCGCCCGCGGTCGTATCGTTGACACTGACTACGCTGCAGAGTCCGCCAACCTGGCCAAGAACCAGATCATGCAGCAGGCGGGTACTGCGATGCTGGCCCAGGCCAACCAACTGCCGCAAGCGGTCCTCAGCCTGCTGGGCTAAGGTAAGCTGACGGTATGACGGGCGGGGGAAGGGGTTGCTCTTCTCCCGCCTTGTCCTGTGCGAGGGAAAAACCATGGATATGGGAACACTCAGTAACAGGGGCGGGGTAGGGGCAAGTGCCTCATCTGCCAGAACGCATGATATAAATGACGTTGTTTCGGTCGGTGCGGCGAATGCCAGCCAGGCCGAGGAGTTGAAGAAGCAGGGCATGGCCGAGCCGGATCGCGAGCGGGTGCTGGCGGCGGTTGAGGAGATGCAGAATTTTGTGCAGGCGGCGCAGCATAACATCCAGTTTCAGTTGGATGATGATAGCGGGCGCATGCTGGTGAAGGTGACAGAGGCGGGTAGTGGTGAGGTGATTCGCCAGATTCCGTCGGAAGAGGCGGTGCGGTTGGCGGAGAATTTGTCGGAGATTCGGAGTTTGTTGTTTAGTGCTGAGGTGTAGGGGTGTTTAGCTTGGGCGTTGGTGTTTGGGGTGGTTTCCCCCTCTCCCCAGCCCTCTCCCGCGAGGGGAGAGGGAGTTTTAGGGCCTGGCATGATCTCTGCATAATTGTGCTGAGATCTTCTTTTTCAGCAGCGAACCGTCAATAAACGGTCGCAGAGGGTAAGGTTATGGCAATTACCGGTATCGGTTCGGGGATGGATGTCAGTGGCATGGTGAGTGCGCTGGTGAATGCGGAAGCGGCGCCCAAGACGGCGCAGCTTGACCGGCTGGAAAAAACCACCACCACCAAGGTATCGGCGCTGGGGCAGTTCCGCAGTGCGTTGTCGACCTTCCAGAAAGCGCTTGAAAAGCTCAACGACCCCTCGCTGTTTGAAAAGCGCAGTGCGACCTCCAGCGCAGCTGATACTGTCAGCATCACGGCGGATTCCAAGGCGATTGCCGGTAACTACAACGTGCAGGTGTTCAACCTGGCGCAGAGCAGCAAGGTGGCGTTGGCCGGTTTCGACAATGCCAGTGATGCGCTGGGCAGCGGTACCCTGACCATCAATGTGGGCGATGAGTCGCTGGATATTGATGTGTCAAACGGTAGCCTTACCGATATCCGCGATGCGATCAATGCTGCCGGGAAGGACAAGGGGCTCAGCGCAACCATAGTCAACGACCCGAATGGCGGGGGCGGGGCGCGGTTGGTGTTGAGTTCGGACAAATCGGGTACCGGTAACGATATCAGCGTGGCCGTATCGGCGGATGCTACGGGCGATCTGAGCGAGCTGGCGTTCGCGCCGCCGTCCGGTACCGAGGCCGATTTCGAGCCGACCCCGGTGGATGCAAATAATCCCCGCGCCGCACGGGTGATCAGTTATTCCCGCGATGCCAATCTGGCGATTGATGGAATCAACCTGAGCAGTGCCAGCAATACCGTGGAGGACGCCATCGAGGGCGTGACCCTGACGCTCAAGGGTGCGCAGTCGGCGGAAGCATTGGCCAATGCCGAAACCATCAACCTCGGTGTGACTGAGGACAAGGCTGGCGTCAGACAATCCATTACCGATTTTGTCGATGCCTATAACGCTATGCTCGACAGCATCAATGCGCTGACCAGTGTGGTGTCGGTCGGTGGGGATGATGGCGAGCCGCTGGCTGCGGCGCTGGTGGGTGATTCCTCAGTGCGTTCGTTCATGAGTGCGATGCGCAGCGAGCTGACCGCGCCAAGCAGCGGGGAAGGTATCCGCATTCTGGCGGACCTGGGTATCAGCACCCAGCGCGACGGTAAACTGGCGGTGGACAATACCAAGCTGAACAAGGCGCTGGATAGCAATTTCGAGCAGGTGAACAGTTTCTTTACCGGCGACCAGGGGTTGATGGCTCGGTTGGAGAACAAGGTCAAGCCCTATACCGAGACCGGCGGCATTCTGGAGAATCGCACCAAGGCGCTGCAGAATACCCTGTCGAGCGTGGATGACCAACGCGAGACGCTGGCTACCCGTCTGACCAAGCTGGAATCGCGCCTCCTGGCACAGTTCAATGCCATGGACTCACTGATATCGCAGATGAACAGCACCAGTTCCTTCCTGACCGCTCAACTCGACAGCCTGCCGGGCGTCGTGAGAAAGGATAAGAAATAAACCATGAAAAGCCCCATCGATACCTACAAGCAGGTCAACCTGGCCCAGGAAGTTTCCCAGTACCGGGCGGTGCAATTGCTGCTGGCCGGCGCCATCGAGCGTCTGAAGCTGGCCCGGCATGCGCAGGCTACCGGCAACCCGGAGCGGCGTGGTACGGCGGTGAGCAGTACCATCAGCATCATTGGCGCGCTGCAGGCGTCGCTGGACAAGGATCTGGGTGGGGAGATTGCCGAGAATCTGGATGGCCTGTACGACTATATGACTCGCAAGCTGGCAGGGGTGGCGCTGGATGATACGCCGCGGTCGCTGGATGAAGTGCAGCAGTTGCTGGAAGAGATCAAGGAAGGGTGGGATGCGATTGAGCCGAAGTAGGGCTTCTTGAGTAGATTGTGGTGTTGATGAACCCTGGCGTTGGCTGGGGTTTGTTGTTTTTGGGGTGGGAGGTCTTGCGTCGAGCGGGGACTCGACACGCCCGGGTCGGGGTGTAGCGCGCCTGCGCTACGCCGGAGGTTTTGCGGTGGCTGATAGCTGTCGGCGAGCGGGGGCTCGCCAACCCAGGGGCGCGGCATGGCCGGGATGGAAGCCGGTCGGGCTGCGACCAGTTGGGCGGCGATCGGTCTTCCATGGCGTCGGTATTGCCGGAGGGTCAGATCCGGCAATCATTCCCCAAATTGGCTTCGATGATGGCTCTGTCTGCTTCGTCGGTCAGGCCGTCATGGTTGAAGTCGTACCAGCTGGAGTAGCCGCCGCCCTGTGCCGGGTCGCTCCAGTAGGCCCATTGCTCCAGGTCTTGTTGATTCACCTGCAGGTCGCCGTTGCCGTCGCCGGGGCAGTCGATGCCGCTGGCCAGCAGGTGGGTCAGTTCGTCGCGCAGGGCGGTGAAGTTGGCTTGTTGCTCGCCGGTCAGTTGCTCGGGCGTGTTGCTGGCCAGCAGGTTGAGCTCTTCGCGGTCGAGCTTGAGTTCGGCGGGGTTGGTGCTTTCGTTTACTTCGTAGAACTCCTCGGTGTCGACCAGGGTGTCGGTGGCGCAGTCCAGGCGGCGCAGGCGGACCAGTTTGAAATCTTCGTTACGCAGTGCGCTCTGGTGCTGGGGGAACAGTACCGTGGCGGGTTGGTTCTGGCTTTCCAGGTAGGCGTTGACCGCGCAGCAGGAACTGAAGCCGTTCGGGTCAATGTCGCTGCCGGGGCCGTACCAGACGCCGCTCTGGTCTTCGCATACGCCCTGCTGCGGGAAGATCTGTACGCAGGTGTTGGCGGCGGGAATCACGCAGGGTGGCGGGGTGGAGGCGCTGATGTTGGTGCCCTGTTCGGTGAAGTTGGTGCTGCGAATGCCGTCCCGGTCCGGTTCGGTCAGGTAGGGCATGACCGGCTGGGCATCCAGTTGCAGCTCGCTGGGCAGGCTGCTTTCATCGATGCCGGCGATCTCGCGGAACAGGCTGAACAGGTCGGTGCTGTTGACCATGTGCGGCACATCCCGGTCCGGGCTGTTGACCATCGGGCCGGTTACCACCAGAGGTACCCAGACGCCGGTCTGGTACAGCGAGCCCTTGGCGCGCAGCGGGTCGAATGGCAGCTTGACGGTGGGCATGTAGGTACCGTTGTCACTGGTCAGCACCACCATGGTGTTGCTGTCGGGGTTGTATTGCAGGCTGCCGTCGTCGAGGCGCAGGGCGATGCCGGTGTCGACCAGCAGGCGGCCGATCTCCCGGTCCACGGCTTCCAGCATGTGCTGGGCGACGGCCCGTTGCTGGGCGAAGTCGGCGAGATCGACAGGGTCAACCGGGAGGATGCCGAGTTCGGTCAGGGAGTCGGCCACCGGAGTGCCGCAGCCAACCAGGCTGAGGGTGGCATCCGGGTTTGGCAGCAGGTTGGCTGGTGGCGGCTGCAGTGGGGTATGCAGGGAGGAGTAGCCCAGGCTCAGCATCCAGGGTGTATCGGGCTGCTGCTGGCGCTGTTCGATCCAGTCGATGGCCAGGTCGGTTTCCAGGATGGTGCGGTAGCCGCGGGCGCGTGGGTGGTCGGCTTCCAGGACTTCATTGCTGCCATCGGCGTGGTTGATCTTCCAGGCGCCGGTGTAATGGCCGTTCTGCACGCTGAAGTCCAGTTCGGCGCGGCGTGACTGGCTGTAGGCGCTGCTGAGCGGGTCGAGGATGCCGCCCAGTTCCAGACAGGTACGGCCGGGCGTGGGGTAAGTGTTCGGGTCGGTCATCAACAGATGGGTGCCGCTGGCGTGACCATCGGGTAGGTAACAGACGCCGTAGTCGGCGCCGTTGCTGCTGTCGGCGATGGTATTCGGCACGAAGCCGCAATGATAGGTCCCCACCGGGGCGACGCCGCCGGCGGTGGTGTCGATGGGGTAGGGGGCGCCATCGAGGTAGCCGGCGAAGTAGTCCCAGCCCAGTTCGCGCATGGCGTCGTCACCCAGCGGGTGGTTGTGGGGGCTGATGTCGGAGCCGGTGAGGTGCATCTTGCCGATCAGTGCGCTGACATAGCCGGCCTGCTCCTTGAGCAGCTTGGGCGTGGTCAGGGTGTAGGGCGAGACCTGGGAGTTGGCCAGGTCGTTGGAGACGATGGCGTTGCGCACGCCGCTGCGGAATGGATACCGACCTTCGAAGAAGGTGGAGCGCGTTGGCGAGCAGGTGGGCATCGACCAGGTGTTGCGAAAGCGCACGCCGGCGTTGGCGATGGCGTCGATGCTGTCGGTCTGCGGCGGGAGAGCGCCGCCGTAGCCGAAGGCTTCGAACTGGTCGACGCCGACATCATCGATGACGATGAACAGGATATTGGGTGGCGGGGCCTCGGTTGCGCTGTCCTTCGATCCGGAACTGGAGCTGGAGCCGAATTTGCAGCCGGTGATGGCCAGCAGGCACAGGGCGGCCAGGAGGAGGTGGCGAGTACTCATGTTATGTCCTTTGTCGGTACTGCTGTTCGCTATTCCGTCAGATGCTTGCATATAGCCATTACGCAAAGGTAGTCGCTGACTGCTGTTTGGGCAAAAATTTCTTCAAGTTTTTCCGGTGCTGCCGATAACAGAGGCATGTGCAACAGCTCAACAGGATCTATGCTCCCATGAATGCCTACGCAATGAAGCAGTACCAGACAGTCAGTGTCCATGCCCAGGTCAGCGAGGCGGACCCGCATCGGTTGATCCAGATGCTGCTCGAAGGTGGCCTGCAGCGTCTGGCCCAGGCCAGGGGCGCACTGGAGCACGGCAATATCCCGCTCAAGGGTGAGCTGATCGGCAAGGCGATGGGCATCATCGGTGGCCTGCGCGAGTCGGTTGACCGGGAGAAAGGTGGCGAAATAGCGGCAAATCTGGATAATCTATACGCCTTCATGCAGCAGCGCCTGAGCCAGGCCAATCTGCAGAACGATCCAGCCATGCTGGATGAGGTGGCAAGTCTGTTGCGTGAGATCAAGCAGGGCTGGGATGGCATTCGCCAATCCTGAGCCGCGAGGAGAGAACCCATGGCCGTTGCCGTAGAACAATTGCAGGATACCCACCAGGCGCTGATTGCCGCTGTGCAGGCGGGAGACTGGCAGCAGGTGGGGGAACTGGATCGACTGTGCCGCCAACTGGTACAGCAGGCCATGGCCCAGCCTGATCGGGACGAAGCGTTGCTGGCCGAGGTGCTGGGCTCGCTGTCGGCCACCTACCGTGAAGTCATCGGCCTGTGCCAGGCGGTGCAGGGCAAGCTGGCCGAGGAGCTGCAAGGGGTGCAGCGCGGCAAGCAGGGTGCCAAGGTATACCAGATGTTCAGCTGAGCCGAGCTTCGCGAATATCGCGATGCCGATATTTGCGGAGGCGATGAGACCCTCAATTCCGCTTTTTGTTCCGCCAATGAATGCGTTATGCGACGAGTTGCGCTAAAAAGGTGCGCCAAGTATTTGACTCGCGCTGCCAATCTCTCTACCTTGTGCTTATAGCCGCTAGATATGGCGTAAGGCCATTATATTCTGCGTGGAAACGCAAGTAGAGGAATTTCTGCCAGTCATGCAGCCCAATAGTCATATCCTTCTGATCGATGATTGTCCGCAAAGCCGCCACGACCTCAACCTGATTCTCGGATTCCTCGGAGAGGATACGCTGTTCACCAATTCCACCGCCTGGCAACAGGAGGCGGCCGCGCAGTTGCCGTCTGCCGCCGCGGTCAAGTGCGTGATTCTCGGCAAATGCGAACATCCCCAGGGGGCTGACGGGGTATTGGGCCAGCTCGACAAGTGGGATGCGCACCTGCCGGTGGTCATGCTCGGGCGGGACCAACTGGTCGGCTGGCCGGATCATCTGCGCCAGCGGCTGCTGGCAACCATCGAGCCGCCGTTGAGCTACAACCAGTTGCTCGATACGCTGCACCGCGCCCAGGTCTACCGTGAGGTGTTCGACGACGGGCAGCGCAAGCGCCAGCGCGAACCGAACCTGTTCCGCAGCCTGGTCGGTACCAGCCGGTCGATCCAGTCGGTGCGGCAGATGATGAAGCAGGTGGCCGACACCGAGGCCACGGTGCTGATCCTGGGTGACTCGGGCACCGGCAAGGAGGTGGTGGCGCGCAATCTGCATTATCACTCGCAGCGCAAGGATGCCCCCTTCGTGCCGGTGAACTGCGGAGCGATTCCGGCCGAGCTGCTGGAGAGCGAGCTGTTTGGTCATGAGAAGGGCGCCTTTACCGGGGCGATTACCAGTCGTGCCGGGCGTTTCGAGCTGGCTGCCGGGGGCACGCTGTTCCTCGATGAGATCGGCGACATGCCGCTGAACATGCAGGTCAAGCTGCTGCGTGTATTGCAGGAGCGCACCTTCGAGCGGGTCGGCAGCAACAAGCCGCAGCAGGCCGATGTGCGGGTGATCGCCGCCACGCACAAGAACCTGGAGCAGATGATCGCCAATGGCGAATTCCGCGAGGACCTGTATTACCGCCTGCATGTATTCCCCATCGAGATGCCGCCGCTGCGCGAGCGGATCGAAGACCTGCCGCTGCTGCTCAATGAATTGATCACCCGTCTGGAAAACGAGAAGCGTGGCTCGATCCGCTTCAGCAGCGCAGCGATCATGTCCCTGTGTCAGCACCCCTGGCCGGGTAACGTGCGGGAGCTGGCCAACCTGGTCGAGCGCATGGCAATCATGCATCCCCACGGGGTGATCGGCGTCGGCGAGCTGCCGCGCAAGTTCCGTTATCTCGATGACGACCAGGACGATCTGCGCCAGTTGCGTGAAGAGCGCGATGACAATGCCTGGCGTCCGTCTGTTTCCGGTCTCAGTGGTCCCACCGGGCTGCCGCCAGAAGGGCTGGACCTGAAGGAATACCTGGCCGAGCTGGAGCAGGCGCTGATCCAGCAGGCACTGGACGATGCCAATTACGTGGTGGCGCGCGCGGCGGAGCGGTTGCGGATTCGCCGGACCACGCTGGTGGAGAAGATGCGTAAATATGGCATGAGCCGGGACGCCGAGGCGGCAGGCGACCGGGAACCGTCAGAAGACTGACATTCGAAACGGCTGAATATTTTTAACTTATTGATTTTATTGGTTTTTATTTGTGTGGCATAACCCTTGCTTGAGTGCTCCCCAGTTAGTGTGTTTATCAGGGAGTCACCATGGCTGTTACCGCTCACAACCTGCCGCAGGAGAGTCGCGCCGCGCCGCAGGAGAGGGAAAAGCTGGAGCAGGCCTATGCCTTGTTCAGCCAGATGTCCGAGCAGTTGCGCGAGTCCCAGGGGCTGCTCGAACAACAGGTCACGCAGTTGCAGGCCGAGTTGGCCGAGGTCAGCGCCCAGCGCAGCCGTGAACTGGCGGAGAAGGCCTGTCTGGCTGGACGCCTGCAGAACCTGCTGGATCTGCTGCCCGGCGGCGTGATCGTGCTGGACGGGCGCGGTGTGGTGCGTGAGGCCAACCCCGTCGCCCGCGAGCTGCTCGGTGAACCCCTGGAAGGCATGCTCTGGCGCGAGCTGATCAGCGAGCGCTTCGCTCCCCGTGAAGATGATTACCATGAGGTATCACTGCGCAGTGGCCGCCGGGTGTCGCTGGCTACCCGGTCCCTGCGTGGCGAGCCAGGGCAACTGATCCTGCTGACCGACCTGACCGAAACCCGACGCCTGCAGGCGCAACTGGCGCGTAACGAGCGGCTGTCGGCGCTGGGCCGCATGGTCGCCTCCCTGGCGCACCAGATCCGCACCCCGTTATCCACCGCATTGCTGTATGCCAGCCATCTGAATCAGCCGGATCTGACCAGCAGTCATCGCCAGCGCTTCAGCCAGCGGCTCAAGGACCGTCTGCAGACCATCGAGCAGCAGGTGCGTGACATGCTGCTGTTCGCCAAGGGTGACCTGCCGTTGAATGACCGGACCACGGCGCAGGTGCTGTTCGCTGATCTGCAGCAGCAGGCCGAAACGCTGATCGATGAAGCAGGCGCTGTCTGCCGCTGGGAGGACCAGGTGCCGGTCGGCGTGCAGTTGCAGTGCAATCAGGAAACCCTGGTCGGGGCGATGCTCAATCTGATCGACAATGCCATTCAGGCCGGCGCCCCGGTGGCGCGGCTGAAGGTTGTCCAGCGCCTGCAGGAAGGCCGGCTGAGCCTGAGCGTGGTGGACGGCGGGCGCGGCATGACCCCGGCCGAGCTGGCGAAGATCGGTGAACCCTTTTATACCACCCGTGACCAGGGGACTGGTCTCGGTGTGTCGGTGGTGAAATCCGTGGCCCAGGCCCATGGTGGCGCCTTCCTGTTGCGCAGCCGGGCCGGCCGGGGTACCTGGGCGGAGCTGGTGTTGCCGGTTCTGCCGCTGGCGGTAGCGGGAGGAGAGTTGGCATGACGGGTCCACGCATTCTGTTGGTGGAAGACGACCGGGCATTGCGCGAGGCGCTGGCCGACACCCTGGCCCTGGGGGGCTACGATTACCTGGAAGCCGCCGATGGCGAAGCGGCGCTGGCTGTGCTGCAACGCGAATCGGTGGCCATGGTGGTCAGCGATGTGAACATGCCGGGCATGGATGGGCACGCGCTGTTACGGGCATTGCGCGAACGGCATCCGCAATTGCCGGTATTGCTGATGACCGCCTATGGCACGGTGCAGAATGCCGTATCGGCCATGCGGGAAGGTGCGGTGGACTATCTGGTTAAGCCGTTCGAGCCGGCGGCGCTGCTGGCGCTGGTGGCGCAACATACCCAGGGCCGCCTGCAGGGACGTGACAGTGACGGCCCGGTGGCGGTCGATCCGGCCAGCCAGCAATTGCTGCAACTGGCCCAGCGGGTCGCCGCCAGTGATTCGACGGTGTTGATTTCCGGCGAGTCGGGCACCGGCAAGGAAGTGCTGGCGCGTTATATCCACCAGCAATCTTCCCGTGCCGAGCGGCCATACATTGCCATCAACTGCGCGGCGATTCCGGAAAACATGCTGGAAGCGACGCTGTTCGGGCATGAGAAGGGCGCCTTCACCGGAGCGGTGGCGGCGCAGCCGGGCAAGTTCGAGCAGGCCAATGGCGGTACGCTGCTGCTGGACGAGATTTCCGAAATGCCGCTGGCGCTGCAGGCCAAGCTGCTGCGGGTGCTGCAGGAGCGGGAGGTCGAGCGGGTCGGTGGGCGCAAGCTGATCGAGCTGGATATCCGCATCATCGCCACCACCAACCGCGATATGCCGAGTGAGGTGGCCGCCGGCCGCTTCCGTGAGGATCTGTATTACCGTCTTGGGGTATTTCCTCTGCAATGGCAGCCGCTGCGCCAGCGCCCGGCGGATATCCTGCCGATCGCCGAACGCCTGCTGGCCAAGCATATCGGCAAGATGAACCAGGGGCCGGTACGCTTTGCCGGGGATGCCTGCCTGGCGTTGCAACAGCACAGCTGGCCGGGCAACGTGCGCGAGCTGGACAATGCCGTGCAGCGGGCGCTGATCCTGCAGCAGGGCGGGGTCATCCGCGCCCAGGACCTGTGCCTGGGTACAGCGCCGGGCAGTGCCATTGCGCCCAACAGCATCACCTTTTCCGCACCTGCCTCGCCGGTATCGGTTCCGGCCGGCATTGCCGTGCCGCCGCCCGTTTCCGGTGGGGCATTGGGGCAGGATGTGCGCCAGCGCGAGTTCCAGCTGATCATCGATGTGCTGCGTGCCGAACGTGGTCGTCGCAAGGAGACTGCGGAAAAACTCGGCATCAGTCCGCGTACGTTGCGTTATAAGCTGGCACAGATGCGCGATGCGGGGTTGGATGTGGAAGGTGTGCTGTTTGCCGGGTGAGGGGGGGTGGTTGTCGTTCGTTCCCCCTCTCCCCCGGCCCCTCTCCCGCAAGGGGAGAGGGGTGACCTCATCCTGAGACCTCATCCTTAGACCAAGGCACGGCCTAACTCCCTCTCCCCTTGGGGGAGAGGGTTGGGGAGAGGGGGCAATCCTGGCATCAATCTTGCTAAATATTCTGCAGAATCGATTTTGCCGTCAAAATATTTACGGCCTGGAGAATGACCATGACGCAGGGTGTTGAATTCAATCGTCTGATGCTGCAGATGCGTTCCATGCAGATGGAGGCCATGAGCCGGCCGCAGCCGATCGCTCCGGCTGCGCCACAGGATGTCAAGGCGCCGGCGTTCGATGACCTGTTGCAGCAGGCGGTCAACCGCGTCAATGAATTGCAGCAGACCACCAGTGACCTGCAGAGCGGCTACGAACGTGGGGTGCCGGGGATCGACCTGGCCGAGGTGATGGTTGCCTCGCAGAAATCCAGCGTCGCTTTCCAGGCCATGACCCAGGTCCGCAACAAGTTGATTACTGCCTATGAAGACATCATGAAGATGCCTATCTGATATTCTGCGCCGTGATTGACCGAGGATACGATTGATGGATGCTGCCAGCACCCCCAACACCCCAGCTACCCGACCGGAGCCGGCCACCGCCGAGGCGCCGCGCAAGCCGTTCATGGGGCTGAGCTTTCTGGATAACCTGGCGCAGCTGCCGATGCTGCGCCAGTTCGCATTGCTGGTCGGTCTCGCCGCCAGTGTGGCGATCGGCTTTGCCGTGGTGCTGTGGTCGCAACAGCCGGAATACCGTCCGTTGTACGGCAGCATGAGCAACCTCGATGCCACCCAGGTGATCGAAGTACTGCAGCAGAGCCGTATTCGCTACAAGGTCGAGCCCAACAGCGGCGCCCTGCTGGTGCGCGCCGAGGATCTGGCCGATGCGCGGCTGCGCCTGGCCGGTGCCGGAGTGAACCAGGGTGACGGCAACCTCGGTTTCGAGATCCTCGACCGCGAGCGCGGCCTGGGCACCAGCCAGTTCATGGAGACCACCCAGTACCGCCGTGGTCTGGAAGGCGAGATGGCGCGAACCATTTCCAGTCTGTACAACGTCAAGGCGGCGCGGGTGCACATCGCCATACCGCGCTCCACGGTATTCGTGCGCGATGATCGCAAGCCCAGCGCCTCGGTGCTGCTGGAGATGTATGCCGGGCGCAAGCTGGAGCCGGCGCAGGTGATGGCCATCGTCAATCTGGTGGCGACCAGCGTACCCGAGCTGAGCAAGGACCAGGTGACCGTGGTCGACCAGCACGGCAATCTGCTGTCGGATCAGAACGAACTGAACGAGCTGACCATCGCCGGGCGCCAGTTCGACCACACCCGTCGCCTCGAAGAGACCTACACCCGCCGGGTGCACAACATCCTGCAGCCGGTACTGGGTACCGGCAACTACAAGGCCGAAGTGTCCGCCGATGTGGATTTCAGCACCATGGAGTCCACCGCAGAGAGCTTCAACCCCGAATCGTCACTGCGCAGCGAGCAGGTGCTGTCCGAGCAGCGGGTTGCCGGGCAAGCGCCGCAGGGCATTCCTGGCGCCCTGAGCAACCAGCCGCCGGGCACTACCCAGGTACCGGAGCAGGTGATCGATCCGGAAACCGGCGAGCCGGTGGTCGTCGCGCCCCCGCGTGACTCCCGTGAGCAGGCCACGCGCAATTATGAACTGGATCGGCAGATCAGCTACACCCGCCAGCAGCAGGGCCGCCTGAACCGGCTGTCGGTGGCGGTGGTAGTGGACAATCACCAGCAGCTCAACGCCGAGACCGGCGAGATGACCAGCGTGCCGCTGAGCGAGGCCGAACTGGCCAACCTCACGCAGTTGGTGCGCGATGCGGTGGGCTATGACCAGGCCCGTGGCGACAGTGTCAGCGTGGTCAACAGTGCCTTTGTGCCGGCCGGGGACGTGGTCGAGATAGCGGACATTCCGTTCTGGACCCAACCCTGGTTCTGGGATATCGCCAAGCAGGCATTGGGTATCCTGTTCGTGCTGGTCCTGGTATTCGGTGTACTGCGCCCGGTGCTCAAGAGCCTGGGTGGCGGCAATCGCCAGGCAGCGAGCGACAGCGACGGTTATCCGGCGCTGGGTGACGACGCCTTGCTGGGTGATGACCTGCGTGACGACACCGTGAGCCTGTCCGGGCCGACCAGCAGCCCGGTGCTGCTGCCGCCGCCGGGGGCCGGCTACGAGCAGCAGCTCAACGCAATCAAGGGCCTGCTGGCCGAGGACCCGGGGCGGGTAGCCCAGGTGGTCAAAGAGTGGATCAACTCCGATGAGTGAAGACAGCAAACGTACACAGAAACTCAGCAAGCTCGACAAGGCGGCGATCTTCCTGTTGAGCCTGGGAGAGTCGGATGCCGCCGCGGTGCTGCGGCACATGGGCCCCAAGGAAGTGCAGCGGGTCGGCAGCGCCATGGCCGGGTTGCGTACCGTGCAGCGCGACCACGTGCAGCAGGTGATGGGCGATTTCATCGAGGTGGTCGGCGAGCAGACCGGCCTGGGTGTCGGCGCCGATGGTTACATCCGCACCATGCTGACCCAGGCGCTGGGCGAGGACAAGGCCAACAGCCTGGTCGACCGCATCCTGATGGGTGGCAGCACCTCCGGCCTGGACAGTCTCAAATGGATGGAACCGCGCGCCGTGGCCGATGTGATCCGCTATGAGCATCCACAGATCCAGGCGATCGTGGTGGCCTATCTGGACCCGGACATGGCCGCCGAGGTGATCAGCTATTTCGACCACAAGGTACGCCTGGACGTACTGCTGCGGGTGGCCGCGCTGAATACCGTGCAGCCGTCGGCGCTCAAGGAACTGAACGAGGTGCTGGAGAAGCAGTTCGCCGGCAACTCCAACACCACCCGCGCCAACATGGGCGGGGTGCAGCGCACCGCCGATATCATGAACTATCTGGAGAGCGGTACCGAGGCGCAGCTGATAGAATCCATTCGTGATCTGGATGAGGATCTGTCGAACAAGATCGAGGATCTCATGTTCGTGTTCGACAATCTGGCCGATGTCGATGACCGTGGCATCCAGATGTTGCTGCGTGAGGTCTCCTCCGAGGTCCTGGTGGTGGCACTCAAGGGTGCCGACGAAGCGGTCAAGGACAAGATATTCCGCAACATGTCCAAGCGCGCATCGGAGCTGCTGCAGGACGACCTGGAAGCCAAGGGTCCGGTACGCATCAGCGAAGTCGAAGCGGCGCAGAAGGAAATTCTCACCGTCGCCCGCCGCATGGCGGACGCCGGGGAAATCGTGCTGGGTGGCAAGGGTGCCGAGGAAATGATCTGATGGTTGCCAACCGGCCAACCGGCCAACCGGCCAACCGGCCAACCTCGCCACCTGCCGTCATTGCGAACCGCATAGCGGTGAAGCAATCCATGGGCACGGAGGTGCCGACATGCGCGCCATGGATTGCCACGCCCTTCGGGCTCGCAATGACGGGTGAGAAGGGCAGGAGGTCCACGGGCGAGCGGCTCCCTCTGCGTCATTGCGAACCGCACAGCGGTGAAGCAATCCATGGGCACGGAGTTGCCGACATGTGCCCCATGGATTGCCACGCCCTTCGGGCTCGCAATGACGGATGAGAGGGGCAGGAGGTCCACGGGCGAGCGGCTCCCTCTGCGTCATTGCGAACCGCAAAGCGGTGAAGCAATCCATGGGCGCGGAGTTGCCGACATGTGCCCCATGGATTGCCACGCCCTTCGGGCTCGCAATGACAGATGAGAGGGGCAGGAGGTCCACGGGCGAGCGGCTCCCTCTGCGTCATTGCGAGCCACGCAGTGGCGGGATGAGGGGGTGGTATGGATGGCAGGGGTGAGGGCATGACCGACAAGACCGAGAGTGAGTTGATCCGCGGGGATCAGCTGCAGGCATTCAATCTGTGGGATCTGCCCAGTTTCGACGAGGCGGCGCATCATGTGCCGCTGGAATCGGCCGAGCCGGAACCGGAGCCGGAACCTGCCCCCCAGGCCGAGGAGCCGCTCGACGAGCCGGAAGTCAAACCCTTCACCGTCGAGGAGCTGGAGCAGATCCGCGCCGAGGCCTACAACGAAGGCTTCGCCACCGGTGAGCGCGACGGCTTCCATGCCGGTCAGCTCAAGGCGCAGCAGGAAGCCAGAACCCGTTTGGAAGCACGCCTGGCCGAGCTGGAAGCGGTCATGGCGCAGCTCATGGAGCCGATCCGCCAGCAGGATGACCAGATCGAGGACATGCTGCTGACCCTGGTCGAAAGCATGGTGCGCCAGGTCATCCAGCGCGAGCTGAGCACCGACTCCAGCCAGATCCTGTCGGTGCTGCGCAGCGCGCTCAAGGCCCTGCCGATGGGCGCCGAGAATATCCGCATCTATCTCAACCCCGCCGATTTCGAGGCGGTCAAGGCGGTCCGCGAACGCCACGAGGAAAGCTGGCGCCTGCTCGAGGATGATCAACTGTTGCCCGGTGGCTGTCGGGTGGAAACCGAGCACAGCCAGGTTGATGCGACCCGGGAAACCCGCCTGCAGCAGATCATCGAACAGCTTAACGAGCAGCAGCGCGAGCAGCGTGTCCATCCCCCCGAGCCTGACCTGAGCATTGCCGTGCCGCCAGCGGAGGATGACAGTGGGCAAGCCTGAACGCATCAGCTTTGCCCGACGTCTGGCCGGGTATGGCCAGGCCATCGAACTGCCTGCGGCACCGGTGGTGGAGGGTCGGCTGATCCGCATGGTCGGCCTGACGCTGGAGGCTGAAGGCCTGCAGGCGCCGGTCGGCAGCCGCTGCGTGGTGATCAACGAGACGCCCCAGGGCGAGACCCGGGTCGAGGCCGAGGTCATGGGCTTTGCCGGCAGCAAGATCTACCTGATGCCGGTGGACCGCATGCAGGGCCTGCAACCCGGCGCCCGGGTGGTGCCCTCGGCCGGCGGTGGCAAGCTGCCGATGGGCAGCGAGATGCTGGGCCGGGTGCTGGACGGTATCGGCCGCCCGCTGGACGGCAAGGGCCAGTTCAAATGCGAGGACTGGGTTGATCTCAACGGCCCGGTGATCAACCCGCTCAAGCGCCATCCCATCGAGGAAACCCTGGATGTCGGCATCCGCTCGATCAACAGCATGCTCACCGTCGGGCGAGGCCAGCGCCTTGGCCTGTTTGCCGGCAGTGGGGTGGGCAAGAGTATGCTGCTGGGCATGATGACGCGGTTCACCGAGGCGGATATCACCATCGTCGGTCTGGTCGGTGAGCGGGGCCGGGAGGTCAAGGAGTTCATCGAGCAGATCCTCGGCGAGGAAGGCATGGCCCGCTCGGTGGTGGTCGCCTCGCCGGCTGATGACGCGCCGCTGATGCGCCTGCGCGCGGCCATGTATTGCACCCGCGTGGCGGAATACTTCCGGGACAAGGGCAAGAACGTACTGCTGCTGATGGATTCGCTGACGCGTTTCGCCCAGGCCCAGCGTGAGATCGCCCTGGCCATCGGCGAACCGCCGGCGACCAAGGGCTACCCGCCGTCGGTATTCGCCAAATTGCCGGCGCTGGTCGAACGGGCCGGTAATGCCGAGCAGGGTGGCGGCTCGATCACCGCGTTCTACACGGTACTGTCCGAGGGCGACGATCAGCAGGACCCGATCGCCGATGCCTCGCGGGCGATTCTTGATGGTCACGTGGTGTTGTCCCGGCGGCTGGCCGAGGAGGGGCACTATCCGGCCATCGATATCGAGGCCTCGATCAGCCGCGCCATGCCGCAGATCGTGCCGCCGGAGCATCTGCAGCAGGCCCAGCAGCTCAAGCAGCTGTACGCGCGCTATCAGCAGAGCCGTGATCTGATCAGTGTCGGCGCCTACGCCGCCGGTTCCGATCCGATGACCGACAAGGCCATCGCCAAGATGCCGGGCATCCAGGGCTTTCTACGCCAGGGCCTGCGCGAGAGTTTCTCCCTGGCCGACAGCCGTGCTGCCCTGGAACAGCTGATCAATGAGTGACAACCGGGTAAAACGCATGGCGCCGGTGCTGGACCTGGCACTGGAAGAGGAAAAGAAGGCGGCCAGGACCCTCGGCGAATGCCAGCAGCAGCTCGATGAGGCCGGCGCGCGCCTGCGTGATCTGGAACACTACGCCGGCGAATACGAAAAGGGTTGGGCTCAGCGCGGTGGGCAGGGTGTGGGGCGTGAATGGCTGATCAACTACCAGCGTTTCATGAGCCAGATGCAGACCGCCATCGAACAGCAGCAGCAGACCCTGGACTGGCACCGGCAGAGCCTGGAACGCGCGCGGGACAACTGGCGACAGCGTTATCAGCGGGTGGAAGCCCTGCGCAAGCTGATCGAGCGCTACCAGGAAGAAGCCCGCGCCCGGGCCGACAAGCAGGAACAGAAACTGCTGGACGAACTGACCCAGCGCGCCTTTGCCAACAGACCCTAGCGCTTTAATCTCCGAAGCGGGCTACCATAGGTAATAGGAGCGGTGTTATCCGCAGGATGCCTTGGTACGCTCGATAAGGGGGCCCCATGCCGATTCATAGCATGTTGTCAGATGATGGACAGCAACTGACCATCAGCGTCAGTGGCCGCTTTGATTTCTCCGCCCACCAGGATTTCCGCCAGGCTTACGAGCGGGCCGGTGTTGTACGTCAGTACGTCGTGGATCTGCGCGATACCGAGTATATCGACAGCTCGGCGCTGGGTATGCTGTTGCTGCTGCGCGACCATGCCGGTGGCGATGCCGCGGACATCCGCATCAGCCATTGCAGCAGCTATATGCGTCGGGTGCTGAGCATCTCGAACTTCGAGCAACTGTTTCGCATTGAGGCGCCCGCGACCGCGCAGGCCGGCTGCTGAACCGCGCCGGCTGTGTGATGCGGTTGGCATTACAAGCAAACGGTAATCTGAGTGGTGTAGTCTTTGCTCGATAGCTTGGGCATACTCGCGCGGCAGGTCGGCCCGGTGCGGCATGCCTCGGCCGATCTGGTTCTCAATCAGTCAGGTGTATTCATGTTTGAACGACTTTCCGACCTGGATCCGACGGTACAGGACATGCTCCGCGACTTGATGCAGGATGACTATCAGTTGCTGTTGCAGACCTTTCTGCAGGACACCGACCGGCGCCTGTGCCAGTTGCATGACAATCTCCATCGCCACAACTGGGAAGGATTCCGTCAGGCGGCCCACAGCTTCAAGGGCAGTTGCAGCAATATGGGTGCGCTGGCCCTGCGCCAGGCCTGCGAGCAGGCCGAGGATGCGGCGCGGAATGCTGATCCGGTCGCCGCGGCGCAGGTCTGCGCTCTGCTCGATCGGCTCAGCCTGCGTATCCGCCCGCAACTGGCTTGCCGGTACTGAAAACCTTCCTCAGCCGTGTGCACTACCCACCCGTCGGCGAGCAGGCGCTCGTCAACCCGCCACGAGCCGCTTTCCCAGCGTTCCACGCACGGTGATATTGACCGGGGTGTAGCGCGCCTGCGCTACGCCAGTTTCCTGCCGTCAAAGCCCTGTGGTCGAGCGCTCGCCAACCCGCCACTAGCCGCTTTCCCAGCGTTCCATGCGCGGTGACACTGACCGGGGTGTAGCGCGCCTGCGCTACGCCAACGCCCTGCCGTCAGAGCCCTGTGATCGAGCAGGCGCTCGTCAACCTGTGGTGAGCGCCGGTCAGCCGGGTAGTGGGAGCGGCGCCCCTCCAGTGATGGGGGCATCTTCAGGGGTTGGCCCGGAACTTGCCTTGTCCATGTAAAGAGTCTGCGTTTGCGTCTTTTCATGGAGAGTATCGATGTCTACCAGCCAAGCCTTGATGGCTCTGTTGAGCTCCGACCTGCGCGCTGCCGGCCAGGGGCGCGGCGCTCAGGCAGCGCCGTCTGCAGATGGCAGCGGGGAGTTTGCCGGGCTGCTCGCCGAGCAGTTGCCGGCGCAGTTGGAGTCGGCACTCGATCAGTTGAGCCCGGAACAGCGGGCGGCACTGGAGCAGGCTGCGCTTGCCGCCGACGGCAAGATGTTGCCGGCCGAACTGCAGGATTGGCTGCAGCAGTTGCCGGCAGAGGAGGCCGAGCCGACCGCCGAGGGTGCATTGGCGGTGGTGGGACAGTGGATGCAATGGTTGCAGGAGTCGGCTGATGCGGCTGGTTCCCGATCTGCACCCTCTACTCAGGCAGGTGACCCTGCGACCATGCTTGCCTCGCGGGCAGCGGCCGGGGGTGAGGCAGCGGCTCTGGCAGCGTCCGCAGAGCAGGTGGGTGAGGAGGGCGAGGGTGAACTGCCGGGCCGTGAACTGCTGGGCAGAAACCCGGGCCGGGAGCAGGCCAATATCGAATCCGGCCGCCAGACAACCCAGGCCAATGCACTACAGCAGACTACCCAGCAGAGCGTGCAGCAGAACAGCCAGCAGGAGTTCGCTGCCGCCTTGCAGCGCGCCGCTGGTAGCGAGAGTGCTGCCACATCGCCGGCCATGCTCGGCAAGCTGGTGGAGCAGCTGGAAGGCCTCAACCGCAGTGAAGACAGTGATGCCCTGGATGGCCTGGGGCGTCATGCTGCCCAGGCGGCCGGTGCCGCTGCCGCGCTGACCGCGCGTCCGGTCGCCGCCGCATCGCAGCCCATGGGCGTGCCTTTCGGCCAGCCGAGTTGGGGCGAGGCCATGGTCGAGCGGGTGATGTGGATGTCCAGCCAGAACCTGCGCAGCGTGGAGATCCAGCTGGACCCCGCCGAGCTTGGTCCACTGGAGATCCACATCCAGCATCGCGGGCAGGAGTTGCAGGTGCAGTTCGTCAGCCAGAACCCCAGCGTGCGTGAAGCACTGGAAACGCAGATGCACCGGCTGCGTGAGATGTTCGGCCAGCAGGGGCTGGAGCAGGCGGAGGTCACAGTGGCCGACCGCTCGCCGGGGGAGCAATCCCAATCCCGCCAGGGCGGTGGTGAACTGGCGGAACGAAGCGCCGGCCAGACCGGCTCCGGCAACAGCCTGAGCGGGGTCGCCGACAGCGAGGTGGTCGAGGTATCGAGCGCCCAGTCGCAAGCTCTGCCGTTGCGGCGGCTGGTCGACTATTACGTCTGAGGTTGCTTGGTCCTCCCTGGTGGGAGGCCTGTGCCATGGATTGCCACGCCCTTCGGGCTCGCAATGACGGGTGAGGGGGCAGTACAGGCAAGCCACTCACTCCCCCTCGTCATTGCGAACCGCAACGCGGTGAAGCAATCCACAGGCACCGGGTAGCCGGCAATTCTCAGATTGCCGGCGAGTACTCACATCAGGTATCCGGCGTGGATTCGACCAGCTTGCGCGCTTCTTCCAGGTGTTCCTGCAGCTTGGGCAGGGTTTCCCGGGCGAAGGCGGCAACTTCCGCATCATCCGAGCGGGTGGCGCGTTCGAACAGTTCGATGGTCCGTTCGTGGGCCGCCACCTGGTTATTGGCGTAGGCCGCATCGAAGGATTCACCCTCCCGTGCCTGCAGGATCATGGTCCTGGCCTTGTCCATCAGCGTGGCTTCATCGGATATCTCCAGCCCCTTGTCTGCTGCGAGCTTGGCCATCTTCTCGTTCGCTGCGGCGTGGTCCTTGATCATCCGTTCGGCGAAGGCTCTGACTTCCGCATTCTGCGACTCTTCCAGGGCTTTCTGTCCGGTTTCTATTTCTGCCACGCCGTTGGCAGAGGCTTCTTCGAGAAAGTCCGCAGCATCGATGCTGTCGACATTCGCATCGGTGCCGGCCATGCCGCCATCGACCTGATCGTCGTTACGGATGGCACCGGTGGTATCGGCACTGCCGCCATCACCCGTGGTGGCCGGGGTGCCGGTGGGGCCGGACGTTTGGGGGGCGCGGTCGTCGGTCATGTCCTGGGCAAAAGCGGGTTGGGCAACGTAACCAAGAGCGATTGACATGATGGCGGCGGCCAGGATTTTCAGGTGCGTCGGTTTCGAACTGTACATATCTCACCTCTGCTGTTTTTGTGTACCTATCTGAATAGAGAAATATCCGCCCGCCAAGGTTCAACCAGAATAAAGCGCAGCGGCCGTCATATGTTCAGGACAGATGCCCGATCCGGTCACCGATGATCATCTCGCTGATCCAGTTGGTGAGGATGGTGGTGTAGGCACTCTGGCAGCGCTCGTCGGACAGCCCATGATCGGCTCCGTCGATGATGCGGTGGGTCATCGAGTGGGCCCGGCGGAACGCGGAGCGGTAGTTCATGATGGTGCTGTGTGGCACATGCTCGTCGTATTCCGACTCGACGATCAACACATCGCCGAGGAAGTCGGCACAGGCCCCCAGCGCCCGGTTGTCCAGTGGGCCGAGCAGGGTCTGGCGGTAGCGCATCAGCTGTTGGCGATCCAGTTGCTGCTTGGGTACTTCCCACTGGTCATCCCAGTACAGTGCGGGCACGCGCATGGCCAGCCAGCGCACCGGGCGCAGGGTGGTGAGAATCGCCGCCAGGTAACCGCCGTAGCTGGTACCGATCACGGCGATACGTTCCGGGTCGGTCGAGGGATATTGCGCCAGGCGGTCATAGGCGACCAGGATATCCTGCAGGTTGTGTTCGCGGGTGACGGTCTGCTTCTGCAGCAGGGTCCGCTCATGCCCGCGCAGATCGAACGTCAGGCATACGCAGCCGAGGCCGGCAATGCCGCGTCCGCGAGTCATGTCACGGGTCTGGCTGCCGCCCCAGCCATGCACGAAGAGGATGCCGGGCATGCGTTTCTGTGGTGCCAGCAGGGTGCCGGCGATCTGTTCCTGCGCAACGGTCAGTTCTATAGCTTCGCTGGTGGCTGCCATGGTCGGACTCTGACTCCTGTGGTAAGGGGGCCGGTGGCCGGGTCATCGCCCTGATATAGCACCAGGGCACTCTCGGGGATCGGGGGCGCGGCGCCGTAGACTTCCCAACTGCCCGCCTGTACGCGCTGCAATGTCGGATCAGCGGCGAAGGCGACCAGGGCATGGATCTCGGCACTGCTGGCGCCACCGATGCGCCAGGACTGTTCCAGCACGCCGCTGCACTGATGCCCGGCCGGGTCGTGGCCAACGGCGACATCGCAATTGCGCCGCGAGGCGATGAAACCGGGAAAGGTCGTTTCGGCGGCCTGCTCGTAACGCTGGGCCTGCGCGATGACGGTACGCGCCACGGGTAGATCCAGCTGGCGCACCAGGGCGCGGTAATCGCCACGCACCACCCACAGGTCCGAGCCGCCATATACCGCTTCACCGTCATTGGCCCGGGTCAGCTTCTGGGTGCCGAAATAGCTGGCGACCAGGTTACCGACGCGGGTCTGGCCGACGCTATAGGTGGTTATCGCGCCGAGGTTCTGTTCCAGCACCAGGCCTTCCTCGCGCACCCGGATCGCATCCTGCTGGCCCAGCCAGTGTTCCAGTTCGGCGAGTGATTGGATCACCTGTTGTCCACGCCCGGCGCGGCCCGCTACCAGCTTGGTGCGCAACGCGCCGCGCTGTAGTAGCTGGCGACCGGCCCGCAGGGCATCGTCCACATCGAAGGCGCTGTAGCCCGGCAGCACCACATCGCCGGCCAGCTCGATGAAGCGCGTATTCCAGCCCTCGGGCGCGCGGGCATTGGCATCGACCAGCGGATGGGAGATGGCCTTGGTGGCCATGAACGGGTGAGTGACCACGCCGCCATAGAGATCGGCATCACTGCTGATGGCTGGCTGTGGCGCGATCAGCGTGTCGTCGGGCACCACGTACAGCTGCTGCGGGGCGCACTTGCCCCGCTGCACGCCGGCGAACGGAATGCCCAGCAGTTCGGCGATCTGGCCAGCGAGATGCCGATGCACATGTTGCTCATGGGCTGAGGTCGGCTGCCCGGTTTGCAGCAGCACCACAGCCGACTTGGGTAGCGATTGGACCTTGCCCAATGACATTCCTCCAAGCCAGGATGCCCAGGCTTGCGCAGCGGGGGCGTTACTTGAAGCGCGGTGGCGGCGGGATGACTCGCTGTTCGCGCATTTCCTGCAGTCGCCGCTTGGCCGGGCAATAGCCCCGGGCGCCGCGATAGATCACCGCCGCGCCAAGTGCCAGATTAATCAGGCCCAGCGGCCCCGGTCGTTTCAGCCCCTTGCCGATCAGCACCAGGCCGCCACCGATCGACACCCACTTTTCCGCCGTGGTGACATTGTGCGTCGGTGGTTTGCCAAACAGCTCACGTAATACCTCGTACATTGTCGTTCTCCTCAATTGGCCCGGCGCAGGGCGTTGACCAGTTCCTGCTTGCGCATGGTCGAACGACCACGGATGTTCTGTGCCCGGGCCTTGGCCATCAGTTGATCCTTGGTCTGCTCCTGCAGCGAGGCCGAACGCGATCCGGCCTTGCGTGTGGCGGCAGCCTGCTGCGCCGAATCACTGCGTGCGGCGGCCTTGCTGCCGGCGGATTTCTTCTGTCCGGAGCCGCCGGAGCGGTTGCCGCCGCCGGATTGCTTGTTCACCGTGGCCCAGGCACGGGCCTCGGCTTCCTTCCCGGAAACGCCTTTGCGCTCGTACCCTTTCTCGATGTGTTCGGCCTTGCGTTTCTGCTTGTCGGTGTACTTGTCTTTGTCACCTTGGGGCATGTCGATTCTCCCGGTTGGTTAGGGCAGGTCAGGGTTGGTAGTTGTGCCCCGGCTCGGAGTCGGGATGCAGCACTGGGGTCACCTGAATGTCGGTGATGTGTTCCGAGGGCCGGTTGTCATGCCGGGCTTCGACGTGTGCGCGGGCCTGCTCCGGCGACAGGTGCTCGGCAGCGCACTGCACTTCCATGGTGGTTGGCTGGTTGTCGATGATGTAGCTGACAAGGAACCGGTGTTTCTCGCGCATGGCTGTTCTCCCGTGCAGATCGGCCGTAATACCGGTGGCCCGTATCCATACAGACAATGCGCAGTGGCGGGGAGGTTCATTGTTTTTCTGCTGCCCGCCTGGCGCGGATCGGGGCTGAACTTTTGTCTTCGCCACCGGGTCATCCGTAGACAATGCACACAATGGCCAGGAGCATCCTGTTATGGCACGGGCAATCTGGAAGGGCGCGATCAGTTTCGGCCTGGTTCATATCCCGGTCTCGCTGGTGTCCGCCACTTCCTCCAGCGGTATCGACTTCGACTGGCTGGACCAGCGCAGCATGGACCCGGTGGGTTACAAGCGGATCAACAAGGCCACCGGCAAGGAGGTGGCCAGTGAACACATCGTCAAGGGTATCGCGTTCGAAAAGGGCCGCTACGTCATCATCAGCGAAGACGAGATCAAGGCCGCGCTGCCTAGGGCGACGCAGACCATCGATATCTTCGCCTTCCTCGACAGCACCGAGATTCCGCTGCTGAATATCGCCAAGCCGTATTTTCTCAGCCCCGACCGGCGCGGGGAGAAGGTCTACGCCCTGTTGCGCGAAACCCTGGTCAGTACCGGCAAGGTGGCCCTGGCGCATGTGGTGGTACGTACCAAACAGAGCCTCGCCGCGCTGATGCCGCTGGATGCGGCCCTGGCCCTGATCATCCTGCGCTGGCCAGCGGAGGTGCGCAGCATCGAGCAACTGGATCTGAAGGAGGAGGTGCGCGAGGTCAAGCTGAGCAGCAAGGAACTGGACATGGCCAAGCGCCTGGTGGAAGACATGGCCGCCAGCTGGGAACCGGAGGAATACCACAATACCTTCGAGGAGCAGATCATGGCGCTGGTCGACGAGAAGGTCGAGGCCGGCGAAATCCAGGCGGTGGAAGCCGAGGAACTGGAGCAAGAGCGGCAGAGTGCGGATGTGGTGGACCTGACCGAGTTGCTGAAACGCAGCCTGGGTGGCAAGCAGCGCGGGGCGGGCAAGGCCGCCGCCGGCAGGACGGCTGGCAAGAGTGCCGGGCAGGGTAGCAGAGCCCCGCGCAAGAAATCCGGCTGACAACCGCATGATTCATATGTCATTGCGAGCCACGCAGTGGCGCGGCAATCCAGGAAGGCGCGCCGGCTATTCCGTGCCCGTGGATTGCTTCACCGCTTTGCGGTTCGCAATGACGGCAGGGAGTGGCGGATGGCCAGGCGCAGGCCGCGCAGGATATGCGTCATTGGGTCCAAAGGCCTCTCATTCACTGGAGTCGTCACCATGCCCAGACCGCTGACCGAATACAATCGCAAACGGGATTTTGACAAGACCCGAGAGCCTCCCGGCCAGCGGTCGAAGGCGCGCCAGCGGGCCGAGGCCGGGTCACTGAGCTTTGTCATCCAGAAGCACGCCGCGCGGCACCTGCACTACGATTTTCGCCTGGAGCTTGATGGCACCCTGGTGAGCTGGGCGGTACCCAAGGGGCCGAGTCTGGACCCCAAGGACAAGCGGCTGGCAGTGCATGTGGAGGACCATCCGCTGAGCTATGGCAATTTCGAGGGCAGTATCCCCAAGGGCCAATATGGCGGTGGTGAGGTGATCGTCTGGGACCATGGCATCTGGAAACCGCATGCCGATCCGGGCAAGGCCTACCGCGACGGCAAGCTTAAGTTCACCCTGATCGGTGAAAAACTCTCCGGCGATTGGACACTGGTGCGTACGCGCCTGAAGGGCAGTGGGGATCGGCAGCAATGGCTGCTGATCAAGGAAAACGATCATGCCGCGCGGGGCGCGGCTGAGTACGATGTGCTCACCGAGCGCCCGGAGAGTGTGATATCCGGCGCCACCATCGATGAACGCAGCGGCCAGCGCAGCGAAGCCACCGGGAAGAGCCCGCCAGTTGCGAAGACGGCGGCCAGGCCAAAGCCACAGAAAAAACCGACCGCCACGGCAGCGGCCAAGCGAGGCTCCGCAGCCTTTCCCAAAACCCTGGCGCCACAACTGGCGACCCTGGTCAGTCAGCCGCCGGCGGGCGACTGGCGCTACGAAATCAAGTTCGATGGCTACCGGCTGATGATCCGCTTCGATGCCCGTGGCAAGCTCAGTCTGTTGACCCGCAATGGTCATGACTGGAGCCACCGGTTGCCTGAACAGTGCAAGGAACTGCGTGGCCTGGGCCTGAAGAACAGCTGGCTGGATGGCGAGCTGGTGGTGCTCGATGAAGATGGCCTGCCGGACTTCCAGGCCCTGCAGAATGCCTTCGACACCGAGCGCAGCCACAGTATGTTGCTGTATCTGTTCGATGCGCCTTTTTTGAATGGCGAGGACCTGCGCCAGCAACCGCTGGAAACCCGGCGCCAGGCGCTGGAGCAGGTATTGGCGGCGCATGCCAGTCAGTCGCTGCGCTTCTCCGACACCTTCGAGGCGGACTACGCCTCGATCCTCAAGAGCGCCTGCGCCATGTCCCTCGAAGGTCTTATCGGCAAGCGTGCCGGTAGTCCCTATGTGTCCCGGCGCAGCGCCGACTGGATCAAGCTCAAGTGCAAACAGCGCCAGGAATTCGTCATCATCGGATTTACCGCGCCCAAGGGCAGTCGCAGCGGCTTCGGCTCGCTGCTGCTGGGGGTGCATGAGGGCGATCAGGATCAGCTGCGCTATGCCGGACGGGTCGGTACCGGCTTCAGCCAGGCGCGTATCAGTGAACTTCACCGGCAGTTGGCACGGCTGCAGCAGGATGCCCAACCGGTGGCCGGCAGCGTGCCGGACTCGCGCTCGGCAACCTGGGTCAAGCCACAGCTGGTATGTGAGGTGGAGTTCGCCGAATGGACCACCAGTGGTGTGATCCGCCAGCCGGTATTCGTTGCATTGCGCAGCGACAAGCCGGCCCGGGATATCGTCCGCGAGCAACCTCTGCAGCCGGAGCAGGTGGAGCGGGTGATGGGGCGCAAGAAGGTGTCCGGCCAGGTGGCAGGGGTGCGCATAAGCAATGCGCAGCGGGTGATCGACCAGCACAGCGGCACCACCAAGGGCGAGCTGGCGGCCTTCTATGCCAGCATCTGCGACTGGATCATGCCGCACCTGAGCGGCCGCCCGGTATCGCTGCTGCGCGCCCCCGAAGGGGTGGAGGGCGAACAGTTCTTCCAGAAGCATGCCGAGCGGCTGGCCATTCCGCATATCCGCCATCTCGACCCGGCACTGGATCCCGAGCACGGCCGCTATATGGAGGTGAACAACCTCAAGGCGCTGATCGGTGCGGTGCAGATGGGCACCATCGAATTCCACACCTGGGGGTCGGGTAGCCGCTACATCGACAAGCCGGACCGCCTCACCCTGGACCTGGACCCGGACCCGGAACTGCCATGGAAGAGCATGCTCGAAGCCACCGAGCTGGTATTGGCGGTGCTGGATGGACTGGGACTGCAGAGTTGGCTGAAGACCAGTGGCGGCAAGGGCATGCATATCATCGTGCCATTGGCCCGGCACACCGACTGGGAAACGGTAAAGGCTTTCAGCCGGGCGATCTCGCGCTTCATGGCTCGGCAATTGCCGGATCGTTTCACCGACAAGATGGGCCCGCGCAATCGGGTGGGCAAGATCTTCGTCGACTATTTACGCAACCAGCATGGCGCCAGCACAGTGGCGGCCTATTCGGTGCGGGCTCGCCCTGGCCTGGCGATATCGGTCCCCATTGCGCGCGAGGAACTGTCACAGCTGCGCAGCGCAGCCCAGTGGCACATCGGCAATCTGCATGAACGCCTGGGGCAACTGGCCCAGGACCCCTGGGCGGGCTATCAGAATCGCCAGCGCATCAAGCGCGAACACTGGCAGCAGCTGGACGCAGAAGCCCCCTGACGGGGCAGGGGGCTTCAGGGGTGCAGTGCTGCAGAAAAAGAGTATCAGGTCGCCGATGCCTTGAAGGCCAGGCGTCTCCTTTCCCACAGGCTGGCCGCGCGGGTCTTGTACAGGCGGCCATTGGTATAGGTCGGTAGGTTGGACACGTCGATGGTGCCAATTACTTCCCGGGTTGGTGGCTGTCCCTTGGCCATCATGAGATCCAGTCGAACGCGACGAATCAGCTGATCCGCACTTTTCTGATCATCGGGGAGCACGCGTCTCAGTTCCTTGCCGTCGGCGGACTTCACGATGATGACAAAGCTCCCATCGGGTCTGGGGTTCGCGGAAATCGTGCAATCAGGCAAGGCCGCATGCCATTTGGCCAAATTGGTAAGCATCTTTCCCTCCTATCTTTAAGGTGGAAGAGTAAATCTAGTACAAGCGAAACATATTGCCAGTGCGGGGATACTTATCCGATGAAAGGGGATATTTCCTGATGTCGCAGTGATGTTGTATTGGTTGTAATTGATCGTTCGAGTTGGTTTATGCGTTATCTGTCAGATGACACAAAACTTGAAAGTGCACTATTGCCGTTCCGTTTGATTGTATGAACTTTGGCTGACCAGTCATTTTCTATTGCTTACATTCATCAGAACGGAGGGTCGCACAATGGCTACTCAAGAGCCGGTAGAGAACCTCATGAGCTGGCTGCGGGACGCGCATGCAATGGAGCAGCAGGCCGAAAAGATGTTGTCATCCATGTCTGCCCGGCTGGAGCATTATCCGGTACTCAAGGCGCGGATCGATCAGCATATCGACGAGACCCGCGGCCAGCAGGCCCGGTTGGAAAGTTGCATCCGGCGACTGCATGGCAGCCCTTCCACGATCAAGGACATGGGGGGCAAGCTGATGGCTTTCGCCCAGGGTGTCAGTGGCATGGTCATGAGCGATGAAGTAGTCAAGGGCGCCATGAGCGGCTACGTCTTCGAACATATGGAAATTGCCTCCTACACCATTCTCATCGCTGCGGCCGAGGCGGCGCGTGATAGGGAGACGCAACAGGTCTGTGAGCAGAACCTGCGGGAGGAGCAGGCAATGGCCGAATGGCTGCTGCAGCACCTGCCGGAAGTTACCCAGGCCTTCCTGGCGCGCTCAGCCAACCCGAATACGCAAGCCAAACGTTGATATCCATTTTCAGTTATATGTTATTTCGAAAAGATCAGTATTGAGTCTATAAATGGGTGGAACGAAGACAAGTAAGCTCTGCCTACTTATATAGTTCCGATGTCGGAACTTAACTCGATAAACGAAACGGGAGAGCTGAAATGACTGAGCAACATCGTGGTGGTAAAGGTAACTTCGCCGAAGACCCCAAGCGTGCATCGGAAGCCGGCCGCAAAGGTGGACAGCAAAGCGGTGGCAATTTCAAGAATGATCCCCAGCGTGCCTCTGAAGCAGGGCAGAAGGGCGGTGAGAAGAGCCGTCGCAGTTAACTGACTGAGCCGGCGGGAGCATCTCTCGCCGGCTTACCCATTCATTCCATTTTGTTCAAGCAGAGATCGAGAAGCACGATCCGGCCGATGGGCTGGGCGCCTCTGCCGGACATGATGCGGTTCAAGAACCAGCGCAACTTCGTTCGCAAGGTGCTGGCCGAGGAGACCGGTCGGGTATCGGTTGGCTATGACCGGGTGCCTGGCGGCGGTGCGGAAGCGGATAAGTGAGGCTGACGATGAGCGACAAACAGACCCCTCCAGCGCAACACCAGGACCAGCAGCCCGGCTCGGAAAAACGCATGCACCCGCAGCCGGAATTCATTTCCGAGCATTACCGGGCGGCGGACAAGCTCGACGGCAAGGTGGCGGTCATTACCGGTGCCGACAGTGGTATCGGCCGGGCGGTGGCGGTGCATTTCGCCCGGGAAGGGGCCAGGGTGGCGTTGCTGTATCTCAACGAGGAGGAGGATGCGCGCAAGACCGAGGAGGAAATTCGCAAGGCCGGCGGCGAGGTGCTCTGTTTTGCCGGGGATGTCGGCGATCCCGGTTTCTGCCGTCAGGTGGTGGATACCCTCACCGGCAAATGGGGACGCATCGATGTGCTGGTCAATAATGCCGGTGAGCAGCATCCCCAGGAAAAGCTGGAGGACATCAGCGACGAGCAGTGGCAGCGTACCTTCCATACCAATATCTTCGGCATGTTCCTGCTGACCAAAGCGGCACTGCCGCATATTCCCGAGGGTGGCTCAATCATCAATACCACCTCGATCACCGCCTACAAGGGCAACCCCCAACTGATCGACTATTCCGCCACCAAGGGCGCCATAGTGTCCTTCACCCGGTCGCTGGCGATGAACCTCAGCAGTCGTGGCATTCGGGTCAATGCGGTAGCGCCGGGGCCGATCTGGACGCCGCTGATTCCCTCGACCTTCTCCGCCGAGCAGGTCTCCGAGTTCGGTGGCAACACGCCGATGGGGCGGCCCGGCCAGCCGGCCGAGCTGGCGCCGACCTATGTGTATCTGGCCTGCCAGGATTCCTCTTATGTCAGCGGGCAGGTGCTGCATGTCAACGGAGGCACGGTGGTCAATGGTTGAGCAGCAATCTGTCGATCAGGCCATTGCGCAACCCCGCATCGCCATAGAGTCGGTCACGCCGGCGGTGGAGCACGGTCGTTGCGCGGCCAAGGTCCTGCAGGGGCGCGCGGTGACGCTGTCCGCTGTGCTGATTTGCGATGGACATGGCAAGCTGGGGGGCGAAGTACTCTGGCGCATGGACAGGGAAGAGGAATGGCAGGCGCTGACTCTGCAGCCTCAGGGCAACGATCTGTGGCAGGTCGAATTGATTCCGCGCCGCACCGGCATGCTGCATTTCCTGGTGCAGGCCTGGGTCGATGTATGGGCCAGCTACTGCGATGAATTGCACAAGAAGCACCAGGCCGGGATGGCCGTGGACCTCGAGCTGCTCGAGGGCGAGCGGTTGCTGCAGGAAACCCTGGAGCAGGCTGAGCCCGAGCATATCGACATGCTGCAGGAACTGCTGGTGGAGCTGGCACAGACCACGGATGCCGAGGGGCGGGTGGCGCTGTTGCTCAGCACCCATACCGCCGATGCCATGGCCTTGGCCAGCGAGCGGCCACACCTGTCGCGCAGCGCTCGGCATCTGCTGGATGTGGAGCGCTCGCTGGCCGAGTTCGCCAGCTGGTACGAGCTGTTTCCGCGTTCGCAGACCGATGATCCGAATCGGCATGGCACCTTCGATGATGTGATCCGGCGGTTGCCGGACATCCAGCGCATGGGTTTCGATGTGCTGTATTTTCCGCCCATCCACCCCATCGGCCTGGCCCACCGCAAGGGACCGAACAATACCCTGCAGGCCGGTCCCCATGACCCGGGCAGCCCCTATGCCATCGGCAGCGAGGAGGGTGGGCATGATGCCGTGCACCCGCTGCTGGGCAGTCTCGACGACTTCCACCGTCTGGTCAGCGCGGCGCGTGCGCATGACCTGGAAATCGCCCTGGACTTCGCCATCCAGTGTTCGCCGGACCACCCCTGGCTGCGCGAGCACCCCGGCTGGTTCAACTGGCGCCCGGACGGCAGCATCCGCTATGCGGAGAACCCGCCGAAGAAGTACGAAGACATCGTCAACGTCGAGTTCTATGCCGAGCAGGCTCTGCCGGACCTGTGGCTGGCGCTGCGCGATGTGGTGCTGTTCTGGGTGGAGCAGGGAGTGACATTGTTCCGCGTCGACAACCCGCACACCAAACCCTTGCCATTCTGGGAGTGGCTGATCGCCGAGGTGCGCCGCAGGCATCCGGATGTGATCTTCCTCGCCGAAGCCTTCACCCGGCCGGCGATGATGGCGCGTCTGGGCAAGATCGGTTTCAGCCAGAGCTACACCTACTTCACCTGGCGCAACACCAAGCAGGAGCTGGCAAGCTATTTCACCGAGCTGAACCAGTCGCCCTGGAGCGAGTGCTACCGGCCGAACTTCTTCGTCAATACGCCGGATATCAACCCCTGGTTCCTGCACAGCTCCGGGCGCGCGGGCTTTCTCATCCGCGCCGCGCTGGCCACCATGGGCTCGGGGTTGTGGGGCATGTACTCCGGCTTCGAACTGTGCGAGGCAGCGCCGCTGCCGGGGCGCGAGGAGTACCTGGATTCGGAAAAATACCAGCTGCGCCCCCGCGACTGGCATGCGCCGGGCAATATCGTGGCCGAGATCGCCCGGCTCAACCGCATCCGCCGGGACAACCCGGCGTTGCATACCCACCTGGGTTTCCAGGTCTACCACGCCTGGAACGACAACATCCTGTACTTCGGCAAGCGCACCGCGGACCTGTCGAACTTCATTCTGGTTGCCGTAAGCCTGGATCCGTTCAACGCCCAGGAAGCACACTTTGAACTGCCGCTATGGGAGTTCGGTCTGAAAGATGATGCCAGTACGCACGGCGAAGACCTGATGAATGGCCATACCTGGTTATGGCATGGCAAAACCCAGTGGATGCGTATCGAACCCTGGTATCTGCCGTTTGGGATATGGCGTATCCGACCCATGGCCTGAGGTGTGAAACATGGCAAGACGAAACCGGGCACCGGCGTTTATCAACGACCCCTGCTGGTACAAGGACGCAATCATCTATCAGATCCACGTGAAGTCCTTCTTCGATGCCAACAACGACGGCATCGGTGATTTCGCCGGTCTGATCCAGAAGCTGGACTACATAGTCGACCTGGGCGTGAACACCCTGTGGCTGCTGCCGTTCTATCCCTCGCCGCGGCGGGATGATGGCTACGACATCGCCGACTACCGCGGCGTGCATCCCGACTACGGCAACATGGCCGACGTGCGTCGCTTCATCCGTGAGGCTCACCGCCGCGGCTTGCGGGTGATCACCGAGCTGGTCATCAACCATACCTCGGACCAGCACCCCTGGTTCCAGCGTGCCCGGCTGGCGCCCAAGGGCTCCCGGGAGCGCAATTTCTATGTCTGGTCCGATACCGACCAGAAATACCAGGGCACGCGGATCATCTTTCTCGATACCGAACAGTCCAACTGGACCTGGGACCCGGTTGCCGGCCAGTTCTTCTGGCACCGCTTCTATTCCCATCAGCCGGACCTGAACTTCGACAATCCGCAGGTGCTGCGCGCGGTGCTGTCGGTGATGCGCTTCTGGCTGGACATGGGTGTGGATGGCATGCGCCTGGATGCCATTCCCTACCTGATCGAGCGCGATGGCACCAACAACGAGAACCTGCCGGAAACCCACGTGGTGCTGAAGAGGATCCGTGCCGAGCTGGATGCCCTGTACCCCGACCGCATGCTGCTGGCCGAGGCCAACCAATGGCCGGAGGACACCCAGCCGTACTTCGGCGGCGAGGATGGCGGCCCCGGTGACGAGTGTCACATGGCCTTCCACTTTCCGCTGATGCCGCGCATGTACATGGCTATCGCCCAGGAGGACCGCTTCCCGATCACCGATATCCTGCGCCAGACCCCGGAAATTCCCGACAATTGCCAGTGGGCGATCTTCCTGCGCAACCACGATGAGCTGACCCTGGAAATGGTCACCGAGCAGGAACGCGACTACATGTGGAACTACTACGCCGCCGATCGCCGCGCGCGCATCAACCTGGGCATCCGCCGGCGGCTGGCACCACTGGTGGAGCGCGACCGGCGGCGCATCGAGTTGCTCAACAGCCTGCTGCTGTCGATGCCGGGTACGCCGACGCTGTACTACGGTGATGAGATCGGCATGGGCGACAATATCTTTCTCGGTGACCGCGATGGTGTGCGCACGCCCATGCAGTGGTCCACCGACCGCAATGGTGGCTTCTCCCGCGCCGATCCGGCCGGTATGGTGCTGCCGCCGATCATGGACCCGCTGTACGGCTACCACACCATCAATGTCGAGGCGCAGACGCGCGATCCGCATTCGCTGCTGAACTGGACCCGACGTATGCTCACGGTGCGCAAGCAGCATCAGGCGTTCGGCCGCGGCACCCTGAAGATGCTGGCCCCGGCCAACCGCAAGATCATCGCCTATCTGCGCGAATTCACCACCGAGGGTGGTCGCCACGAGATCATCCTGTGTGTGGCCAACCTGTCCCGCGCCGCCCAGGCCACCGAGCTGGACCTGTCCGCCTGGGCTGGCAAGGTGCCGGTGGAAATGCTCGGCGGCAGCAGCTTCCCGCCGATCGGCCAACTGCATTACCTGCTGACCCTGCCGCCCTACGGCTTCTACTGGTTCGCCCTGGCGGACGAGAGTCAGATGCCCAACTGGCACGTCGAGCCAGTACAGCCGTTGCCCGAGCTGGCCACGCTGGTGATCAAGAAGGACCTGTCCGATCTGCTGAAGGAATCCAGTCGGCGGATATTGCAGGAAGAGTCGTTGCCGCAGTGGCTCGGCAAGCGCCGCTGGTTCTCCGGCCGGGCCGATGGCAGTGAGCCGATTCGCCTGCTGTACGCGATCCCCTTCTGCGAGGACAACGAACCCTGCGTTCTCTGCGAGTTGGCAGTGGGGCAGGAGCATTATCAATTGCCGCTGGGTTATCTGCCTTCCACCGACTCGTCCGACAGCCACGGCCAGGCACCCGCGGCCTTCGCCCTGGCGCGCCTGCGTCGCGGTCCGCGGCTGGGACTGCTGACCGATGCCTCGACACTGCCGGGATTCACCCGCCGGGTGCTCGACAGCCTGCGCCAGGGCCGGGTGCTGCCGGCCCAGGGCCAGGAGGTGCACTTCATTCCCGGGCCTGGGCTGTTCCAACTGGAAGAGCTGCCGAACGAAGAGATCCAGGCGGTCACCGTCGAGCAGTCCAATACCTCGATCCTGATCGGTGAGCGGATGATGCTGAAGATCATCCGTCGGGTGATGCCTGGGGTGCATCCGGAAATCGAGATGGGCGGTTTTCTCACCGAGCGGGAATTTCCCGCCATCGCGCCCCTGCTGGGTGAAGTGCGACGGGTCAACGGTGACGGTGAGCAATACACGCTGATGATCCTGCAGGGCTATATCGACAGCCAGGGGGATGCCTGGCAATGGACCCGGGACACGCTGGAACGGGCGATTCGCGACCAACTGGTCGGTGGCCTGTCCGAGCAGGAGAACCAGTACACCGCGCTGGCCGAGCTGGAAGCCTTTGCCGGCACTGTCGGCCAGCGGCTCGGGCAGATGCACGTGCTGCTGGCCGATGCCCAGGGTGGGGAAGGGTTCGGCTTCGAGATCAGCGACCAGGCGGACTGCGAGCGCTGGGTGGAACAGATCGGCGAGCAACTGCTGGCCGCGCTGGATGCCCTGGAGCATCACCGCGAGCGGCTCTCGCTACCGGCCCAGGAACAGGCCGACTGGCTGCTGGCCCGGCGCCAGGGGCTGACGGAGCAGGTCGCCGAGCTGGCGCGTCGCAGTCAGGGTGGCATCCGCATCCGCGTGCATGGCGACCTGCATCTGGGGCAGGTGCTGGTTCTGCCGGGGGACGCCTGCTTCATCGACTTCGAAGGCGAACCGGCGCGTCCACTGGAGGAGCGACGCCAGCGCCTGAGTCCGCTCAAGGACGTGACCGGCATGTTGCGTTCCTTTGACTATGCCGCGGCTACCGCCGTGCGCAGCGTGCACGGCACCGATCATTCCGATGAAGCGCAGCAGGCGCGGCAGGATATCTGCCAGATCTACCGGGAGCAGGCCGAGCGTGCCTTCCTGCAGGCCTACCGGATGGCCAGCCCGGATTTGCCGCATGCCTGGGCAATGCCCGACGGCGAGCAGGCGGCACTGGCCCTGTTCAGCATCGAGAAGGCCGCCTACGAAGTGCGTTATGAAGCCAGCTACCGCCCCGATTGGCTGGATGTGCCGCTGGCTGGCCTGGTGGCGTTATGCAAACCCCTGATGGAGAGTGGCAACGATGGCTGACAGGATAAGCGGCAACGAGGGTGCAGGCAGTTTGCACGTGCAGGTCCAGGCACTGGTCCGGGCCGAGCATGGTGACCCCTTCGCCTTTCTCGGTGCCCATGAACAGGATGGTCGGATCATCGTTCGCAGCTGGCAGCCCGGCGCCCTGGAGGTGGAGCTGCTGGATGCCCAGGGCGGGTCGCTTGGACCCATGCAGGAGCAGGTGCCGGGGCTGTTCACCGGCCAGCTGGAGGTGCGCCAGCCCTATCGGCTGCGCATTCACTGGGCCGGTGGGATCCAGGAAACCGAGGATCCCTATGCCTTTGCGCCACAGCTCGGCGAGCTGGACATCCATCTGTTCGCCGAGGGCAATCACCGCCGCCTGGGCCTCTGCTTCGGTGCCCAGCCCTGGCAGGTTGAGGGAGTGGCCGGGGTACGCTTCGTGGTCTGGGCGCCGAACGCCCGGCGGGTATCGGTGGTCGGCAACTTCAATAACTGGGACGGTCGCCGTCACCCCATGCGCCTGCATCCCGGTGCCGGGGTCTGGGAGCTGTTCATTCCCCGGCTGGGGCCGGGAGAGGTATACAAATACGAGATTCTGGGCCAGCAGGGGCTGCTGCCGTTGAAGGCCGACCCGGTGGCCCTGGCCACCGAGAAACCACCGTCCACCGCGTCGGTGGTGGCTGCCGGAGTCGATTTCCACTGGGATGACCAGCAATGGATGGCGCAGCGTGGCCAGGCCCAGTCGCGTGACCGGCCCCTATCGATCTACGAAGTGCATGCCGGCTCCTGGCGGCACACCAGTGAGGCCGACGGCGAGCCATTGAACTGGGCGCAGCTGGGCGAACAGCTGATTCCCTATGTGCTGGACATGGGTTTTACCCATATCGAACTGCTGCCGGTGATGGAGCATCCGTTCGGCGGTTCCTGGGGCTATCAGCCGCTATCGCAATTCGCACCGACCGCCCGTTATGGTACGCCGGAGGATTTCGCCCGCTTCATCAACGCCTGCCACCAGGCGGGTATCGGTGTGATTCTCGACTGGGTGCCGGCGCACTTTCCCGGCGATGCCCATGGCCTGGGCCTGTTCGACGGAACCGCGCTGTATGAATATGCCCATCCGTTCGAGGGCTGGCACCCGGACTGGGACACCCATATCTACAACCTGGGGCGCACCGAGGTGCATGGCTTCATGCTGGCCTCGGCGCTGCACTGGCTGCGCGAATACCACGTCGACGGCCTGCGGGTGGATGCCGTGGCCTCCATGCTGTACCGGGATTACTCACGCAAGAGCGGCGAGTGGATTCCCAACCGCCATGGCGGCCGGGAAAACCTCGAAGCCATCGATTTTCTGCGCCATCTCAACGATGTGGTGGCCACCGAGGTGCCGGGTGCTCTGGTGATCGCCGAGGAGTCCACCGCCTGGCCAGGTGTCAGCCAACCGACCCAGCAGGGCGGGCTGGGCTTCTCCGGCAAGTGGAACATGGGCTGGATGCACGACACCCTCAGCTACATCAGCGAAGATCCGCTGCACCGTCGCTACCACCATCAACAGATCGCCTTCGGTCTGCTGTATGCCTTCACCGAGCACTTCATCCTGCCGATCTCGCATGACGAGGTGGTGCATGGCAAGGGCTCGCTGCTGGCGAAGATGCCCGGGGATCGCTGGCAGCAGTTCGCCAACCTGCGGCTGTATCTGTCGTTCATGTGGAGCCACCCTGGCAAGAAACTGCTGTTCATGGGCTGCGAGATCGGTCAGTGGCGTGAGTGGAGCCATGACCGGCAACTGGACTGGTATCTGCTCAATTACGACGAACACCGTGGGGTTCGCGATCTGGTCCGCGACCTCAATCAGCTGTATCGGCAGTACCCGGCGCTGCACCAGCGCGACGACAGTGCCGATGGTTTCCAATGGCTGATCGGTGATGACAGCAGCAACAGCGTCTATGCCTGGCTGCGGCGCGGCGAGGATGGGGCGATGGTGCTGGTGGTGCACAACTTCACCCCGGTGGTACGCACTGGCTACCGCATCGGTGTGCCACAGGCCGGCCCGTGGCGGGTCCTGCTCAACAGTGATGCCCATCAGTATTCCGGCTCGGGCGCCGGTAGCTACGGCGAGCTGCAAAGTGAAGATCAGCAGAGCCACGGCCAGCCCTGCTCACTGGCGCTGGATCTGCCACCGCTGGGCAGCCTGATCCTGGGCTTTGGCGTATGACGGCGAGACCGCCATCGCCGGGCGTTCAAACGGGGTGTAGCACGCCTGCGCTACGCCTGCGGAATCGGTGCCAGCCTGTCGTCGAGCAGGCGCTCGACAACCCGGGGGTTGCGGTCCGTGTTCGGGCGTTCAAACGGGGTGTAGCGCGCCTGCGGCGTCGGTGCCAGCCTGTCGTCGAGCCGGCGCTCGACAACCCGGGGGTTGCGGTCCGGTTCGGGCGCTCACACGGGGTGTAGCGCGCCTGCGCTACGCCTGCGGAGTCCGAGCCTGCGCCAACCTCGACAAGCCACCGTCGCCAGGAACGGCGCCTCGCCGCCATAGGGGCTAGCCCAGCCACCCCAGCATCAGCAGCAGTACGATGATCCAGGCGCTGGTGGCCACCGTGCCAGCGTGCCACAGGCGGTTCCAGTGGCGTTCGCTGCGGCGCCAGCGCTGCTCATCCATCGATTTGCCCAGCTCCGGCAGCAGCGGCCGTTGCAGCAGACGCATCAGGCGCAGCGAGAGCACCCGTGCCGGGTTGGGCAGGTGTTGCAGCCGGGTTGGTAGCTGCCAGCCCATTTTCCACACCAGTCCACTGATGGCCAGCGCCAGCAACGCCGGCCACAGCGCGGCCCAGATGGCATACAGCGGCAGGCTATCGAGCATGGCCTGGCGTAGAGGCGGCCAGGCCCAGGGCAGGGCGACGGGCATCAGGCACAGCAACAACCATGGCATCGACTGGCCTGCCGCGAGCGGCGGCAACGAGGTCTGCCGCTGACTGGCGCGCATCAGCCACAGCAGGCGCAGCATCAACAGCATGGTGCCGGTGGAGCCGAGCACCAGCAGGAGCATCCAGCTGGCGAGGTGGCCGGCTTCGATGCCATCCTTGAGCAGCAGCTTGACGGCCGCGCCGCTGGTCAGTGGCAGGCCGGCCAGGGCCAGTGCCGGCAGCGCCAGACACAGCCAGTGCCAGGCCCGGAGCCTGCCCCGCGTACTCAGCCCCGCGCCCATGAACAGCGCGCCCTTGGCCAGGCCGTGATGCACCGCATACAACGCCAGCAGAATCGCCGCCGCTTCCCGGTACCCCGGTTGCTGCCAGGCCAGCGCCAGGATGATCAGCAGGTAGCCGACCTGGCTGATGGAGGAATAGGCCAGCAGCGCCTTGCTGCGGGTCTGCAGCAGCCCGAGTGCCACTCCATACAGGGCGCTGATGGCCCCTGCCGCCAGCAGCCAGGGTGTCCACTCCCGCAGGAGCGGGTCCTCGGCGGGTAGAAACTGCCACAGGCCGAGAATCCCGGCCTTGATCATCGCCCCGGACAGTACCGCGCTGGCCGCCGCCGGGGCTGCCGGGTGGGCCAGCGGCAGCCAGACGTGCAGCGGCCAGAAACCGGCCTTGAGACCGAAGCCGACCAGCAGCAACGCGGCGCTCCAGGTGCCGATTGGTGTCTCGCGCCAGACCTCCAGTGCCAACGCACCGCCGGCCTCATGGATGCGCATCAGCATGCCTGCATAGATCAGCATTTCGCCGAGTACCGCCAGTTGCAGGTACAGCCGGCCGGCCTGGCGTGGGGCAGGGCCGCGCTGGTGGGCCACCAGCGCATAGGCGCTCAGGCTCATCAGGGTGAAGCCGGCATAGAAGCTGCCGGCGTCGCCAGCGATCACCAGCAACAGATTGCCGAGCAATGCCAGCAACCAGAATATCCAGAAGCGCTGCTGCCGATCGTCATGCGCCATGTCGGTCACGGCAAAGCGGCTGGCACAGGCCCAGAGCAGGGCGCTGAAACCGAGCCAGGCGCGGCTGAGCGGATCGTCCGCAGCCCATTGTGCACCCGGCCACAGCGCTGGCAGCGCCAGGGGCTCGGCGGGCCACAGGCAGAGCGCCAGCGCCGGCAGGCAGCTCAGCCACAGCCAGCTGGCGCAGCGTCTTGGCCCGGCGCAGACCAGCAGCATCCCGGCCAGCAGCGGGGCGCCGGGGACCAGCAGCCAGAGCAGCCCGTTCACAGACCGAACTCCCGGTTGATGATCAGCTCGCTCCAGCCCAGCGGACTGAAGCCGGTGCCGGCCAGAATGCCGGCGAGCAGGGCCAGCACGGCGGTGAACAGGGTCGGGGCCAGGAGCATCCAGTGTGTCTCGCGCCACCCCGGTCTGCCGGCATGGGCCGCTTTCCCTGCCGGCCATTCGGTCTTCGGCGCGGCAAACCAGCCCCGGTAGATCAGTGGCAGGAAATACGCTGCATTGAGCAGTCCGGAGATCACCAGCACCAGCAGAATGATCGGCCAGCCGGATTCCAGTGCGCCCAGCCCCAGATACCATTTGCTGATGAAGCCGGCGGTTGGCGGTACGCCGATCATGCCCAGCGCAGCGAGGGTGAAGGCGGTCATGGTCAGCGGCATGCGCTGGCCGATGCCGTCCATTTCCCGGATGCGGTGCACGCCCAGGGTCTCGGCGAAATTGCCGGCGCAGTAGAACAGCGTGACCTTCATCAGCCCCTGGTGCACCAGGTGCGCCAGGGCGCCGACGGCGGCAATCGGGCCCATCAGGGCGACGCCCAGGGTGATGTAGGAGACCTGGCTGACGGTAGAGTAGGCCAGGCGTTTCTTCAGTTCCTGTTGCTGCAGGGCCTTGAGCGAGCCATAGGTGATGGTCGCCGCCGCCAGCGCCAGCAACGGCAGATGCAAGCCCAGCGCCTGTACCGGCTCCACCCCGTACACGTCGTATACCACGCGGACAATGCCGAAGGCGCCGGCCTTGACCACCGCCACCGCATGCAGCAGCGCACTGACCGGGGCCGGGGCGACCATCGCCTGCGGCAGCCAGCCATGCAGCGGCAGCAGCGCGGCCTTGACGCCGAGACCGGCGATCATCAGGGCAAAGGCCAGGGTCAGGCTGACGCTCCGCGTTTCCAGCAGGGGTTGCAGATAGCCACCGGCGCTGAATTCCGGGCTGCCGGTCAGGCTGTGCAGCAGCGCCACCCCCATCAGCAACAGGGCGCCGCCACCCAGGGTGTAGGTCAGGTAGATGCGCCCGGCCCGCAGTGCCTGCGGCGTGCCGCGGTGCACCACCAGCGGGAAGGTAGCCAGGGTCAGCAGCTCGTAGAACAGCAGGAAGGTAACCAGATTGCCGGCCAGCGCCAGGCCGACGGTAGCGCTGACACACAGGCTGAAATAGCCGAAGAAGCGTGAGCGCAGGGGCGCATCTTCCAGATAGCCGATGGCATAGATGGTGGTCGCCAGCCACAGCACTGTGGACAGGCTGACGAACTGCAGCGACAGCGCATCGCCCTGCAGCACCAGATCGCCGCCGGGCAGGAACGGCAGGCTGAAGCGGAATTCCAGGCCCTGGGCGACGCCCCACAGCATCAACCCCACCAGTCCCAGCTTGAGCATCACGCCGAACAGGTTGAGCGCTATCCGCAGACGCGTCTGTTCCTCGCGCAGGGTGAATATCAGCAACCCCGGCAGCAGCGAGCTGAGCACGATGCCCAGCGGCAGCAGGTTGGTCCAGTTGGCGATCATCCGCTTGCCTCCGTCAGCCAGCGGATCAACGGCTGGCTGAACAGGGCCAGGCCCCACACGGCGATGGCCGGCAGCAGTGCCAGCCACTGGGCGAACGGGTCGGGATTGAAGTTCGGCGGGGTTGCCTCGGCCCGGTCGAAGGACAGCGCTACCACCCGGAACACATAGGCGGCGCTGGCCAGGGTGCCGATCAGCACGCCCAATGCCCAGGGCCAGTGGATCGGTTCCGCCAGCAGTGGCTGCAGCAGCACCCACTTGGCGACGAAGCCGCCGCTGGGCGGCAGGCCGATCAGGCTGCCACCGGCCACGGCAAAGGCGAACATGGCCACCGGCATGGTCTGTGTGGCGCCCTTGAGCGAGGCCACCCGCCTGCTGCCAAGGGTCGCCTGCATTTCCCCGGCGGCCAGGAACATCGACACCTTGGCCAGGCCGTGGGCCAGCACGAACAGCCACAACGCCACCGACAGCTCGCTCTGCTGCCAGCGCAGCAACAGCCCCAGGGCCAGCAGCGCATACCCCAGTTGCGCGACCGTGGAATAGGCCACCAGTCGCTTCAACAGCGGCGTGCGCAGCGCTGCCCAGCCGCCGGACAGCAGGGCGACGATGCCGGCGAGGGCGAACAGCAAGCCCGCTGACTCGGTCATCTCCAGCGGCGCCACCCGGCTCCACAGTAGCCAGAGGATGAACAGCGGCCCCTTGACCACCAGCGCCGAGAGCAGCGCACTGACGGCGGTCGGCGCGCTGCTGTGGGCCGCCGGCAACCACAGGTGCAGCGGCCAGAGCGCGGCCTTGAGCATCAGCCCGACAGTCATCAGCAACAGCGCCATGCGCGTGCTGTGATCGGCTTGGCTCGCCTGCGCCAGCAGGTCGAGATCGAGCACACCATAGCGACCGTAGAGCAGGGCGACGCCGAGCAGGTAGCATAGCGAGGCGGCCAGCGACAGCAGCAGATAGCGCAACGCCGGTGCATACGCCTTGGGTCCGCTGAGGATGATCATGGCTACCGCGACCAGGCCGAGCAGTTCCAGGGTGACGTACCAGTTGAACAGGTCGCGTGACAGCCACAGTGCTGCCAGGCTGGCATGCAGCAGTGATGACAATGGCCAGTAATCGGTATCGCGGGTCTGGCTGTGGCGGCTGTACTGGGCATAGATCGCCACCAGCAGATGGGTCATGGCAGTGAAGATCAGCAGCAGCGCCGTCAGGGTGCTCAGCTCGAAGCGGATGCCCAGCGGTGTACGCCAACCGCCGATGACCAGCGTTTGCAGCCCCTGGTCGAGCACCTGGTTCAAGGCCAGCCCGGCGCACAACAGGCTGCCCAGGCTGGCGACGATCACCCAGTTGCCGGAACGCAGGCGCAGCGCCAGCATCAGCAGGGCGGTGCCCAGCGGCAACAGCAGGCTTGCCAGTGCCAGCGTCACTCGCCTGGCTCCCGGGTCGACTGCCGGCTGGATCTGCGTGGCTGGTGCGCCACTGCCAGCCGCAGGGCGAAGGCGGTGGCGCTGACCGCCACCACCAGGCCGGTGACCACCAGCGCCTGCAGCACCGGATCGTTGTGACCGTCCCGGCTGGCCAGCGCCACCATCACCATGAAGGTGCTGCTGCCCATCACGTTGATCGCCATGATGCGGCGCAGTGTCTGTTGCAGGCGCAACAAGCCATGCAGCCCGAGCAACCAGAGCACGACGCCCAGGCACAGATAGAAGGTGGTGCCGCTCATCTCTCCAGCTCCTTGCGTTCACCGACCACCAGCAGGCTCAGGCTGGCGGCGATCGACAGCGTCGCCGCGACCTCGATCAGCAGTATCAGTGGGCCTGACCAGCCCGGCGGGTAGCTCAGCCAGCCATCACCGAGCCAGGCGCCCGCGGCGGCAATGCTGAGAAACAGTGCCAGGCCGATCAGCACCAGTGCGCGCAGTGGCCAGTATGCCCAGCGCAGCTCCGGCAGCAGTCCCGCCAGGCGCAGCATGACCACCCCAGCGGCCAACAGCGCGCCGGCCTGGAAGGCGCCGCCGGGTGCGTGGCTGCCGCGCCATAGCAGGTAGCCGGCGGTGAGTACGCTCAGCGGCGCGAGAACACGGCTCCAGGCTTGCAGCAATGGCCACACGCCGGGCTGGGGCTGGCCGGACGGGCGCAACTGCCGCACGCCGAGCACCGCCAGCAGCAACACCAGCAACTCCAGCAAGGTATCCCAGGCGCGGAAGTTGAGCAGTACCGCGGTCACCGGGTGGCTGACACCGCTGGCCTCAAGCTGGCTGGCGACCAGCGCCGGCAATGGCTGCGGTCCCTGCGCCAGGGGCAGCACCGCGCGCAGCAGCAGGATCAATACCAGAACGCCGAGCAGCAGGGCTGCCAGCATCCTTGCCGGCGCTCTGATCGGTGCCGGTTCGCTGTCGCTGTCGCTGCGGCCGAGGGCCGACAACAGCAGCACCCCGGTCAGTCCGGCGCCGATGACCGCTTCGGCCAGCGCCAGGTCAGGGGCGCCGAACCTGGCCCACACCAGGGCCAACAGCAGGCCGAAGGCGATGAAGGATATGATGCCGGTATACAGGCGCTGGCCATGCAGGGCGGCCACGGCCAGGATCAACAGCAGTGCGCCCAGGGTGAGATCCAGCAGCAGCTCAGGGGCTGGCATTGTCATCCTCCTCAGCGAGTTGGTCCCGCTCGCGCTGATAGCGCGCCAGCAACTGGCAGGCGGTGGTGCTCGAGGCCATCACCAGCAGCCAGACCAGCAGCATCAGGAGCCCCGCCCGCCAGGACGGGGCGCGCAGACACAAACCAAGGACCACCAGGCCAAGACCCAGGGTATCGGCCTTGGTCACCGCATGCAGCCGGCTGTAGACATCGGGAAAACGCAGCAGCCCGAGGGTACCGGCAATGAAGAAGAACGCCCCCGCCACCAGGGCCACGCCGCTCAGCCAGGCCAGCATGTCAGCCCGCCCCCGGCGGTCGGCGCAGGAGCTGGACCAGGGCGGCGGTGACCACGGCTGCGAGCAGTGCCAGTACCAGGGCAGCATCGATCAGTGCCGGCTGCGCCTGCCAGTCGGCCATCAGCATCAGCAAGGCGGCGCCGGTGGTACCGAACAGCTGGATGGCCAGCAGGCGGTCGGCCCGGGTTGGCCCGGAAAATACCCGCCACAGGCCGGCCAGGATGGTCAGCACCAGAATCAGCGCCAGCAACATCATGCTGGCTCCTCACCGAGCAGGCGCAGCAATCGCTGCTCCAGCCGGGCGGTGCTGTCCAGCCAGGGTTGGTGCTGGTCCAGCACATGCATGTTCAGGCAGTCGTCCTCTATCGCCGCCGCCAGGGTGCCTGGTAGCAGGCCGACCAGTGAAGCGAACAGCAGCCGGTTGCCGGGCTGGCGGATGGTCAACGGGTAACGGACCCAGGCCGGAGCCAGCGGCATACGGGGCTGTATCGCGCGGCGGGCGACATCCCAGCCGCCGGCCAGCAGCGCGCGCAGAAAGAACAGCAGGAAGGCGGGCGCGGCCCTCAGGCGAACATGCCAGACCGGGCTGCCCAGCCAGTGGGACAGCGAGGCCGCAGTCAATATGAAAGGTACGCCCAAATACCAGCCCGTGCCGCCAGCCAGCAACCACCACAGGGCGGCATACAGAAGTAGCCAGAACAGGGTCTGGCGTGAAAAAAGGTGGCCTGCCCAGGGAAGAGGCACGATGACTCCCGTTGCGTCGTTGGCATCATGTTAGGTCAGCATTGGGGGTGGCTCAAATGGGGACCGTCCCTCAGTGTGTCAGGATATGTGTCGAACCTGCGGCCTAGGTATTGGCGCTGCGCATGGCCTTGGCGCGTTTTTCCAGTACCAGGTACACCGTCACGGCGATGCACAGCGGGAGCAGGAAGTAGATCGCCCGGTACCCGATCAGCGCCGCGAGCAGGGCGCTTTTCGCCACCTGGCCCTGCAGCAGGGTGAGGAAGATGGTTTCCAGTACACCGAGGCCGGCGGGGATATGGGCGATGGCGCCGGCGATACTGCTGATCATCAGGATGCCCAGCACCGTCGGGTAGAACACGCCCTCGGGCAATAGCAGCCAGATCAGCAAGGCCATCAACGACCAGTTGAAGGCCCCGACCGCCGCCTGCACCAGGGCCAGCCGCCAGTGCGGCAGTTCGATGCTGTGGCCGCGGATATGCCAGCGCCGGCGCGGGGAAAAGGCGCAGGCCAGCAGATAGGTCAACGCCACCAGCATCATGGCCACGCCGATCAGCCGCAGGCTGGTAGTGCCGATGTTCCAACCCTCGGGCAGGCGCACCATGCCCAGGGCGAACACCGTGCCGCCCAGCCACAGGTAACCCAGCCAGTTGGTGATGATGCTCAGACTGAATATCCGGGTGATGGTCGGTATGTCCAGCCCCAACCGGGTATACAGCCGGTAGCGCAGCGCTACCCCGCCGACCAGCGCGTTGAGATTCAGGTTGAAGGCATAGCAGACGAATACCAGCGGGATGACCTGGCGCACCGGCAGGCGGTGCCCGGTGTAATACCGGCCGAGCAGGTCGTAGCAGCTGTAGTTGAGATAGCTGAGCAGGGCGATGCCGACCCCGGCCAGCAATATCCACCACGGGTAGTCGCGCAGCGCGGTGCTGACTTCCTGCCAATCGGTGTTGCGCAGCTGCAGGTACAGCAGTGCCGGAATCAGGATCAGAAAGAACAGTGTCAGGCCGCCCTTGACCCAGCGCATGCGGTGGCTGGCTGGGCGCTCGGCCCCGGTGTCGCTCATAGCAGCTTCTCCTGCTGGTCCAGTCGCGGCAGCTCATCCTCGGGGTCTTCTCCGACTACCGGCAGCAGCGGCTCCAGCCGTGGGGTATGGGCCGGCAGGCTGCCGGCGATGGCGGGGAAGTGGCGCAGGAAGTGAAAGCACAGGAACGTCATCGGGGCGCGCCACCAGAAGCCACGGGTGGCCTTGCTCTGAGTGATTTCGCTGCAATGTTGATGAGCCAGCGACTGCAGGTGGTCATAGAGCCGCTGGTTGAGCCTCTGGTCACGGATGAACAGGTTGCCCTCCAGGTTCAGCGATAGGCTGAGCGGGTCCAGGTTGCTGGAGCCGACCGTTACCCACTCGCTGTCCATCAGCGCCACCTTGCCGTGCAGCGGGCGCTGGCAGTACTCATGGATCACCACCCCGCTGCGCAGCAGATAGCTGTACAGAAAGGTCGAGCAGTTGCGCGCCCAGGGCATGTCCGGTTCACCCTGCAGGATCAGCGTCACATGCACCCCGCGGCGCGCGGCGTTGCGCAGTTCACGCAGCATGCGATAGCCGGGAAAGAAATAGGCATTGGCGATCACCAGCCGGTGGTTGGCCGAGCGGATGGCACGCAGGTAGTGATCCTCGATATCCGAGGTGTGATGGTTGTTGTCGCGGATCGCCAGCATGATGCGTGCACTGCCGGCATAGCGGGTGGCACTCCGGTGCTCGGGGTTCAGCGGCAGGGGCAGCTCGCGGCGGGCGTGGCGAAACAGATTGAGGCTGGCATGACGGATATCCATGACCACCGGCCCACGCACCTCCACGGCATAGTCCTGCTTGGCGCCGGGGCCGTAATCGCCGAGGTGGACGGCGGTGAAGTTGATGCCGCCGACGTAGGCCACTTCGCTGTCGATGACCACGATCTTGCGGTGCAGGCGCCGGAACAGGTTGGTGCGCATGCCAAACCGCCGTGGCTGCGGATCGAACACATGCACGTGGATACCGGCCTCGATCATCTCGGCCAGGTACTCGTTGCTAAGGTCCACGGTACCGTAGCCATCGACGATGACCTCCACATGCGCCCCATTGTGCGCGGCGCAGATCAGCGCCCGCTGCAGGGCCTTGCCGACCTTGTCCTCGAGCACGATGAAGGTTTCCAGCAGCACCTCCTTGCGTGCCTGGCGGATACGCTCGAAGACGCGGGGAAAGAATTCCTCGCCATTGATCAGCAGGTCTGCAGCATTGCCTTCACGCCAGAATGATTTCATCAGAAGCGTACCTCGACAGCCAGAGGCGCATGGTCGGACAGGTGCGACCAGGGGCGCCGATACAGAGTCTTCGGATCATGCGTGGTGACATTGCGCACGTAGATACGGTCCAGGCACAACAGTGGCCAGCGTGCCGGAAAGCTCTTGGCCGGCGTACCGAAGGCCTCGACGAACGCCTCGGTCAGGCCGCAACGATCCATGCGCGGGCCGGCGCGCTGCCGCCAGTCGTTGAAGTCACCGGCGACGATCACCGGATCGTCCGGCGGCAACCGGTCCAGCAGGTGACACAGTAGCCGCAGCTGCCGCCTACGATGGCGCTCGCGCAGGCCCAGGTGAACGCAGATGGCATGCAGGTCCGCCTGGCCGGGCACATCGAGAATGGCATGCAACAGGCCACGCTCCTCGGTACCGCTGATTGAAACATCCAGATTCTCGTAATGCAGTATCGGAAATTTTGACAGCAAGGCGTTGCCGTGGTGCCCGTCTGGATAGACCGCGTTGCGGCCATAAGCGAATTCCGGCCACATGGTGTCGGCAAGGAATTCGTAATGTGGCGCGTCGGGCCAGTTGTCGATCAACTGGCCGTGGCGTTCATGGGTACCGAGCACTTCCTGCAGGAACACCACATCCGAGGACAGGGTACGCACGGCATCACGCAGCTCCGGCAGGATGAAACGCCGGTTGAGCCAGTTGAAGCCCTTGTGGGTGTTGATGGTAAGCACGCGGATGGACCGGACCGTGGGGGCCTGGTTGGTCAGGTGCTCATGGGTGGAACTGAGTGGCGTCACAGAAACTCCCCGGACAACTGGCCCGGCCGCACCTGCAGATGATCGGCCAGACCGAGCTTTTCCAGCAGGCGGCGGGCGTCATAGGGTGCGCGGACCTTGAGGTCGTTATCGAAATAGCAGTACACCGCGCGGCTTTTGCGTGACGGTTCCGGCCCCTGCGAGATGCGGCGGGCGTCAGCGGGTTGCCGGCCCTGGTGCCAGCTGCGAATGCGTTGTTCCCATTGGTCCAGCGCCTGCTCGTCGTAGCCGCTGGCATACAGTTCCTTGTCCCCGTGCAGGCGCAGGTACATGAAATCCGCCGTCAGCTCCTCCAGCAGCGGCCACTTGCCGGCTGTGTCGGCCACCACCAGGGCGATGCCGTGCTGGCGCAGCAGCTCGATGAAGTCATCCTGCATGAAGCTGGCATGCCGGATCTCCACCGCGTGGCGCAGCGCAGTGTCGGCTTTCAGACTGGGCCGCTGTGGGTCGGCAAAGCGCTTGCTGCGCAGGGCGCAGTGATATGCCTGGCCGATGGTTCTGGGCAATTGTTCGAACAGCTCGCTGAACAGTCCCTGGTCGAACTTGAAGCTGGGCGGGAACTGCCAGAGAAAGGGACCGAGTTTTTCCCCCAGCTGCAATGGACCCGAGGCGAAGAAGTTGGCCAGCGGCTCGGCGATCTCGCGCAGGCGCCGCACATGGGTGATGTAGCGGGGCGCCTTGACGCTGAAGACGAAGTCATCCGGGGTCTGCGCATACCAGCCGGCGAAGCGTTCGGGTGTCTGCAGGGCATAGAAGGAACCGTTGATCTCGATACTGCTGACCGCCCGCGAGGCATATTCCAGTTCCCGGCGTTGCAACAGCCCCTCGGGGTAGAAATCCCCCCGCCAGGGGGCATAGCGCCAGCCGGAAATACCGATATGAATACCGTTCATGCTGTCCCCGTCATTCAGGGTTTCGGTGACGCCATCGACGGTGGATCACTGGCCGGGAAGGAGTCGTCCAGCGCCTCGTCCAGTGGGCCGTCGGTGTCGTCGGCCTCGGGCTGCAGGGCGACCTTGACCCAGCCACAGGCGCCCCGGTCGAAAGCCTTGAAGGCTTTGATGCTGTCCTGCATGGGTTCAACCTGGGTGAGGATGCGGGTGGGGTCGACGCGTCCGGTCAGCACCAGTTCGATAAGGACCGGGATGTAGCGACGGTGGTGGCAGTTGCCCATGTTGATGGTGAGGTTGCGACTGGTTGCCAGACCGATCGGAAAGCTCCTCGACTGCGGTGGATAGAGGCCGACGATGGCCAGCGTACCGGCCTTGGCCAGCCCCTCTACCGCCCAGTGCAGCGCCTGACTGGGCGCGTTGCCGGGATGCCAGTTGTCGCCGTCGGGATGGGTACGCGGGGTGTTCTGCGCCATCTCGCTGCGGAACTGCCCCTGCTGTATGGGATCGTCCAGGCCGGCCGGAGGTTCGGCATCCACCCCGACGGCATCGATGGCGCGGTCCACGCCGATCCCCCCGGTCAGACGCTGGAGGGCCTGCACCGGGTTCTCCTCATCGAAGTTGATCACCTCCGCGCCCTGCTGACGGGCCATCTGCAGGCGGTCGGGCAGGTGGTCGATGGCGAACACCCGGGAAGCGCCGAACAACAGCGCGCTGGCGATGGCGAACTGGCCCACCGGGCCGCAGCCGAACACTGCCACGGTATCCCCGGGGGTGATTTCGGCCATCTCCGCGCCGAAATAGCCGGTGGGGAACACGTCCGACAGCAGGATCGCCTGATCATCACTGATGCTGTCCGGCAGTTTGATCAGGCCGATGTTGGCATAGGGAATCCGCGCCTTCTCCGCCTGCAGCCCGGCAAAGCTGCCGCTGGCCTCGGGCCCGCCGAAGAATGCGGTGCCGGCCTGCGGCCCGTTCGGGTTGGCGGTATCGCACTGGGCATAGTAGCCGGCCCGGCAATAGGAGCAGTTGCCGCAGGCGATGGTGGAGGGAATCACTACGCGGTCGCCGACCTGCAGGTTGCGTACGTCGGTGCCCAGGGTCTCGACGACGCCGACGCCCTCATGGCCGAGAATGGTGCCCGGACGCATGCCGCTGACGCTACCGCGCACGAAGTGCAGGTCGGTACCGCAGATGGCCGAGGCGGTAAGGCGGACGATCGCATCGGTGGGCGCCTGCAGAACCGGGTCGGCGACCTCCTCCAGGCGGATGTCGCCGACATCATGAAAAACCACTGCTTTCATGCTGTTACCTCCTTCGCAGCGAAGCCGACAGACTTCGCCATGGCTATAGGTTCCGACTGGGAGGCAGTGGCTTGGTTCAGGGTTTTTCACGCTCCAGGCGCAGCAGCAGCAGCGAACGTCCGGTCATCAGGAACGCGCTGTCGAACTCGTGCACCTCGCCGTTGCGCAACTGCGGGCGGTTGGTGTCGAGCTGACAGAGCCAGTGACTGCCCTGGGCGACATGGGGCAGGCAGAAGCTGACCACATCATGGTGGGCATTCATCAGCAACAGCAGGGTGGTGTCGTCGCCGCTGCGGCGAATGCCGGTCGGTTGGGCGCGGCCGTCGAGCAGCATGCCCAGGCAGCGGGCATTGGGATCGTCCCATTGCTCATCGGTCATCGGGTCGCCGGAGGGCGACAGCCAGGTGACATCGTTGACGCCCAGTTCCTCGTTGTACTCACCGACCAGGAAGCGACCGCGACGCAGGATCGGATAGGCATGGCGCAGGGAAATCAGGTGGCGGGTGAAATCCAGCAGTTCACGGCCATCGTCATCCAGGTTCCAGTCGATCCAGCCCAGCTCGTTATCCTGGCAGTAGATGTTGTTGTTGCCATGCTGGGTACGGCTGAACTCGTCCCCGGCCAGCAGCATCGGCGTGCCCTGGGACAGCAACAGGGTCGACAGCAGGTTGCGCATCTGGCGCATGCGCAGGCTGTTGATCTCGGGATCGTCGGTGGGGCCTTCGCAGCCATGGTTCCAGGACAGGTTGTGATCGCTGCCGTCCTGATTGTCCTCGCCATTGGCCTCGTTGTGCTTGTGGTCATAGCTGACCACATCACGCAGGGTGAAGCCGTCATGGGCGGTGACGAAGTTGACCGAGGCGTAGGGCCGGCGCCCGCGCTGGTTGAAGTGGTCGCCGGAGGCGGTCAGGCGGCTGGCCAGCCCGGCTATCTGACCTTCTTCGCCCATCCAGAAGGCGCGCACGGTATCGCGGAAACGGTCGTTCCACTCCACCCAGCCGGGAGGGAATCCGCCGACCTGGTAGCCGCCGGGGCCACAGTCCCAGGGCTCGGCAATCAGCTTGCTCTGGCTGAGGACCGGGTCCTGGCGGCAGGCGACGAGAAAGCCGTGGCGCTCATCGAAGCCATGCGCATGGCGCGCGAGAATGGTCGCCAGATCGAAGCGGAAGCCGTCGACCTGCATCTCGTCGGCCCAGTAGCGCAGCGAGTCGGTGACCATCTGCAGCACGCAGGGGTGGCTCAGGTCCAGGGTGTTGCCGGTACCCGAGTCATTCACGTAGTAGCGCTTGTCATCGGCCATCAGCCGGTAGTAGGTGGCGTTGTCGATACCGCGCATGGACAGCGTCGGCCCCAGCTCGTTGCCCTCGGCGGTATGGTTGTAGACCACGTCCATGATCAGCTCCAGCCCGGCATCATGCAGGTGCGCGACCATCTCCTTGAATTCGCTGATGTTGCCGGTGGCCAGGTAGGCCGGATGGGGGGCGAAGAAGGCGATGCTGTTGTAGCCCCAGTAATTGCTCAGATGCTTGTCCAGCAGGTGCTGGTCATTGACGAAGGCGTGCACCGGCAGCAGCTCGACGCTGGTCACGCCCAGCGAGCGGATGTGCTTGAGCACTTCCGGATGCATCAACCCGGCGAAGGTACCGCGCACCGGCTCGGGCACCGCCGGGTGGGTCATGCTGATGCCGCGCACATGGGCTTCGTAGATGATGGTCCGGTCCCAGGGTGTTTCCCGGTGGGTGTGCCGGCCCCAGGTGAAGGCCTGGTCGATGACCTTGGCCTTGGGTATATGGGCGGCGCTGTCACGGTCATCGAAGCTCAGATCCGCATCCGGGGAACCGAGGGTATAACCGAACAGTCGGTCCGACCAGGTCAGATCGCCCACCAACTGCTTGGCGTACGGATCGATCAGCAGTTTGTTGGGGTTGAAGCGGTGCCCGGCATCCGGCTCGTAAGGACCATGCACTCGATAGCCATAGATCATGCCCGGATGGGCATCGGGCAGGTAGCCGTGCCATATCTCGTTGGTGTACTCGGGCAGTTCGATGCGTTCGATCTCCTGCTTGCCCTGGCTGTCGAACAGGCACAGCTCGACCTTGGTGGCATGCGCCGAGAACAGTGCGAAATTGACACCCAATCCATCCCAGGTGGCCCCCAGGGGAAAGGGTTGGCCCTCGGAGACCCGGGATTTGTGGGTCGGCGGCACAGCGCGTTTCCTGGCGTTCATGGTGGCTTACTCTTGCTGATCCGGCTCGGGTTTGCCCGGTTCGGTGATCTTGGTGGTTCGGGTGATGGCCTGGCGCCGCGGTCGTGCCGGCTTCTTGGCCGTGGCCGGCTTGTCCAGCAGGGCGGGTTTCTCCAGTTGGGTTTCATCCTCGCTTGGTGCTGCAGCGGCCTTGCTACGGGGTTTACGGGTGGCGGCCTTTTTTGCCGGTGTCGGCTGCAGTTCGCCGTTCTGTTCACTCTGGAACAGTTTGCAGGCCATCTGCCAGTGACGTTGCTCCTGACCGGCGGGGCGGCCCTCGCTTTCCCATATCTGATAGGCCAGTTCGCGGATTCGCTGTTCATCATTGTTCATGGGGTCGATTCCTGATGGTTGGCGGTAATGAGAAGATTCACCGGGACGCTGGCCAGCAGTTCGCTCACTGGCACAGCAGGCCCATTGCGGACAGCCTCGCCGGTCAAGGCGCTGACCAGGGGCGCGGCGGGTAGGTCGATCAGCGTATCGTCCCAGCGCGCCGCTGGAATCAGCGGCAGTTCGCTGTCGCCCAGCAGGGGTGCGGCGAGTCGGGGAACGATGGTGATTGCCAACTGTTGTCGGTGCTGGCGGCAGAAGGCGATGAGCCGATCGGCATGGGTGCCATGGAGTTTCAGTGGGCGAAAGTCGCCATGGCCGAACAGCGCCGGCTGGCGGCGACGGGTATCGAGTACCTGGGTGATCAGCCACTGCTTGATGCGTCCGTTGCGCCACTGCTGCAGCAGTTCGGCCGGGCTGGCCGGCTGGTTCAGGGTATGGCGGCGCTCGGCATAGTCGACCGCTCGGCGGTTGTCCGGGTCGACCATGCTGAAATCCCAGTATTCGCACCCCTGGTACAGGTCGGGTACCCCCGGAACGGTCATGCGCAGCAGGCACTGGCTCAGACTGTTGAGCGCGCCGTTGCAGGCCGCGAGATCGACTGCATGAGCCAGGGCCCGGCGCAGTTCCGCACCCTCGCGGCTGGTCATCAGGCGCTGCAGAAAGTCATGGCAGGCCTGTTCATAGGCGTTGTCCGGTGCGGCCCAGCTGCTGCGCAGCTTGCTCTCGCGCAGGGCTTTCTGTTGCCAGTTCAATACCCGCTGGGCGAAGGTCGCGCAGCGGTCGCCATCTTCCGGGTCCAGCTCCAGCGGCCAACTGCTGAACAGGGTCTGATAGAGCATCAGTTCATCGGCGGGCGAGGGCGCTGGCTGTTCCTCGACCAGCGAGCGCAGCGGTTCGGCCAGCTTGTACCAGAAGCGCACCTGGATGCCGAACCAGGGGGCATGTTCGCTGACTATCGCCAGCCGGGCGCGGGCATCCTCGCCGCGCTTGTGGTCATGGGTGGCGGTGGCGAGCAGGCCGAGAGGGAAGCGTTCGGCCTGCTCGCTGCACTGGGCATGGAACCAGTCAGGATCGGCGCTGAAGCGCTCGGGGTCGAACCCCACATCATTGCGCGACAGCAGTACCGCGGAGCGGTAGCAGGCGGTGTCCTCCACCGCCTTGGCTGCGGTGGGGGCGGTCAGTTGGTGGAAGCGCGCCAACAGACGGCGCTGGAAGCGCCGCCGGGGGCCGGCCGCGCTGGCGTGCAGCGGTTCGCCACCGAGCCAGCGCTGCAACTGGTCCAGGGCCGGCCAGTCGTTTCTGCCCAGTTCACGGCGGGCACCGGCCAGGGCCATGTCGAAGAAGCGCCGGTCCTGGGGGGAAGGCCCGCAGACCCCGGTGTAGGTTCGGTACACCGGATAGTGCACGATCAGTGCGCGCAGGGCACGACGGATGGCCCCCAAGGTGAGGTCGCGCGTGGCCAGGCTGCTGCGGGCCAGGCGCAGCAGGGCCTGGGCCAGGGTCTCGACATCGGCGGCCAGGGAATTGCTCAGCACCAGCCGGCGGGCGGCGCGGGCTTCCTCGCTGAAGTCCGCGGTGCGCCCGCTGAGCGAACTCCACAGCTCGGCCAGCTCGGCCTGGCCATTGGGGTCGTGCTGCAGCAGGGCGACGCGGTTCATGAACTCGTAGCCGGTGGTGCCATCCACCATCCAGTCGCCCGGCAACTGCTCATCGCCACCGAGGATCTTCTCCACATAGATCGGGAAGAATTGCTGGTGCTCGGGCAGCAGGCGCTGGACGCGGCGGCGCAACCGTCGGCAGTAGGCCCGGGGGTTGGCCAGGCCGTCGATATGATCGATGCGCAGACCATCGATCAGTCCGGCGGCGATCAGCTCGAACACCTTGGCGTGGGTGGCCTCGAATACCTGGGGCAGTTCGCTGCGCAGGCTGATCAGTTCATTGACATCGAAGAACCGGCGCCAGTTGATATCGTCATTGGCGGTGCGCCAACTGGCCAGGCGGTAATGTTGGCATTCGAGCAGCTCATGCAGGCGCAGACAACCCTGGGCGGTGCCCGGATCGAAGCGCAGCAGGGCCTGCTCGATGACCTCGGCGGTACTGCCCCAGGCGATGGCGGCCAGCTCCTCGCAGATCTCGGTGGCGATCTGTCGCGCGCCGAACTCACCCTCCAGCGCGGCGCAGCGATCGGCCAGGCGAGTCAGGGCGTCGAGGCCGGTATCCTGCAGCAGAGCCGGATAGCCGTGCATGGCCAGCGGTAACCGGTGGTCGAAGTGACAGACATGGAAGCGCCCGGCGGTAGCATCGAATTGCAGGCGGATTTCGCCGGCCTTGAGGGTTGTCAGGTAATCGTCGCGCAGGATCGGCAGCAGCAGCCGGTCGCGCATGAATTCGTCATGCGAGCGCCAGGTGATGTCGAAGAAGCAGGCATAGGGGCTGGCGCTGCCCCACAGCAGCACGTCCTGCCACCAGCTGTTGTCATTGTCCACTGCCATGTGGTTGGGCACGATATCCATGATCAGCCCCATCTGCCGCTGGTGCAGCGCGCCGGCCAGGCGCTGGAGCGCCGGCTCGCCACCCAGTTCCGGATTGACGCAGGTCGGGTCGATCACATCGTAGCAGTGGCTGGAGCCGGGGCGGGCCTTGAGCAGGGGAGAGGCATAGATATGACTGATCCCCAGCTGGGCAAAATAGTCCACCAGCGCCGTGGCATCATCCAGGGTGAAGCCTGCGTGAAATTGCAGGCGCAGGGTGGCGCGAGGTTCATTCATCGGAGGGGTTCCTTTCACGGCCCTGGCGCTCCTGCTGCAGATGCTGAAGACGTTGCCGCGGCAGCTCGGCATCGAGCATGTCGGCAGCGGGCTGCGGCCAGCGCCGCCGCCAATTGGGGTGAACGGCGGAACCGGGCAGGTTGGGCTGTTCTTCGCTGCCCATGATGTCCTCCAGCGGCACCAGGACCAGCGGCGCGGGGGTGCGGCCGAGGAAGCGGATGCCGGCATCCAGCTGCTCGGCTATGCCGGCATTTTCATCCAGCAGCCCCTCAGACTGCAGGGCGGCATCCAGAACGCTCACCTGCTCGTCGCGAACCTGCCGGTCATGCCGGGCCTGTTCCGGGCTGCGCTCGTTGGCGCGCAGGCGCCAGTTGATGTCGCGGCTGTCGAGCCAGCCACTCAGTGTCGGCAGGTCATGGGTGCCGGTGGTGGCCAGGGCCTGGGCGGACCACTTGTGCGCAGCGGGCATGTGACCGTCCTCCTGCTCGAACAGTAGCACGCGCATGCCGAGGATGTTGCGTTCGGCGAGCAGGGCCTGCAGTCCCGCCGGTACGGTGCCCAGATCCTCACCGATGATCAGTGCCCGGTGTCGCCAGGACTCCAGTGCCAGCAGGCGCAACAGATCATCCAGCGGATAGTTCAGATAGGCTCCGGCCTGGGGCGAAGCACCATCGGGGATGATCCACAGCCGCTGCAGGCCCATGACATGGTCGATGCGAACACCTCCGGCCTGGGCCAGATTGGCCCGCAGCATGGCGATGAAGGCGCTGTAGCCGTTGCGTTTCAGCCCCAGCGGTGAGAATGCCGCCACCCCCCAGTCCTGACCGTCCTGGTTCAGCAGGTCCGGTGGTGCGCCGATACTGACCTGGCTGAGCAACTGCTGCTGGCAGGCCCAGCCGAAGCTGCCGCTGGGGTCGGCGCCGATGGCCATATCGCTGATCAGGCCAATGCCCATGCCGGCGCTGCGTGCCTGCTGCTGCACCTGGGCCAGGCAGCGGGCGGCCAGCCACTGACCGAAGGCGTGGAATTCCAGTTCCGCAGCTTGCTCCTCGGCGAATCGGCGGACCGCAGGCGAATCGGGCTGGCCCCAGGGGGCGGGCCAATGGTGCCAGTCATCGCCGTGGCCGGCGTCCAGCATGTGTCGTTGCAATGCCTCGTGACAGCAGTGCAGCTGCAGGGACTCGCCGCCGTCGCGGCGAAAGCGCTGGAAGTCCTCGCGCAGGGTCACTGGCGCCTCGGCAAAATGCGCATGCAGCTGGCGCAGCAGTTGCAACCGTAACGCCGAGACCGCAGGCCAGTCGATCAGCTCCTGCTGTTCCAGCGTCTGTGCCAGTGCGCCCAACTGGCATTCGCGCAGGGCACGCTGTACCGCCTCGGCACCGAGGATCTGCGCCGGGGCGGCATGCAGGATATTGAGCAATGAGCGGCTGGAAGGGGAGTAGGGGCTGTAATGTTCGGGACGGCAACTGAACATGGCATGCAGCGGACTGATTGCCAGCGCATCGGCGCCCTTGTCGGCGGCGCTCAGGACCAGATCCTGCAGCGCAGCGGTGTCGCCCAGCCCGCCATCACCTGTTCGGCGCAGGGAGTAGACCTGCGCAGCAATGCCCCAGATATGTCGCCGGCCACCGGTCAGCTCGGGAATGGACGGGCAGGCTGCCGGCGCGCAGGCCAGCTGCCACTGCTGCTCGCCACAGCTCAGCTGATGGTAGCCACAGGGCAGCGCGGGCAGGTAGCCATGGCGGTCGACCTGCAGCGTGATGGCGTGGCCATCTTCCCGCAGTACCTGACAATGGCTGCCCGGTCCCAGGCGGCTGCGCACATCGATGGGCTGCTCGGCATTGCAGATCAACAGCGGCCCGTGCTCGGCTTCCTGCCGGAGCTGACGAGCCCGGGCCAGGCTGGCATCCAGCTGCGCCGATGTCTCGGCGGGCAACTGCAGTGCCTTGAGTACGCCAAGCAGGGCCTGCTCGTCGAGGCTGGCCGAGTGGCCGTGGGCATCGGTCCAGTGGCAGAGGACGCCGGCTTCCTCGGCCAGTTGGAACAACTGTCGGGTGCTCATGTCGCTGGGTCCAGAATCGCCCTCGAGCTGTAGCCCGGTAGCAGGCAGGGGTCCCGTGACAGGTTGGCGCGATAGTCATGGATGACCGTGGTGCCCGGCTCGGGAGCGGCCACTGCCAGGGCATGCTCGGACAGGTTCAGGTCGATGCGCAACCGGCTGCCGTCACCCAGCCGCCAGCAGGCCGATAGCGCCTTCTCGCCGAGAATACTGGCGCCGTCGGACAGGGTTCCGGGCAGACGCGGCACTATGTGCGCATGGCGCAGGCGCAACAGACTGCGGTAACAGGCCAGCCAGTCCTCCTGCAGGGTCGGGTTGCCCTGTGCCCGCTCCGGCACCGAGCTGAGATAGGTGGCGGCCACATTCGGGTCCGGAATGCGCTGGCGCAGGGCCTCGTCGGCGAAGGCGGCAAAATCCGCGAATTCATTGCGGCGGCCTTCGCGCACGGCCTTGCCCAGCTCCGGATCGTGGTCGGTGAAGAACAGGAACGGCTGCTCGCAGCCCCATTCCTCGCCCATGAACAGCAGCGGGATCATCGGGCACAGCAGCACCAGTCCGAGGGCGGCCTTCACCGCGCGGTGATCGGCCAGGGTGATCAGGCGCTCGCCGAGGGCACGGTTGCCGATCTGGTCATGGTTCTGCAGGAACAGGATGAAGGCGGTCGGCGGCAGATGGCCGCTGGGTTCGCCGCGTGGGACGCCGTTGCGGCTGGGCACGCCCTGGTAGACGAAGCCCTCCTGCAGGCAACGGGCCAGCTTGATGGTGGTATCCCGGGCGAAATCGCTGTAGTAGCTTTCCTCCTCGCCGGTGAGCAGAACATGCAGGGCATGATGGCCGTCGTCATTCCACTGGGCATCGTAGCCCTCGCTGAGCAGACTGGCCTGGTTGCGCTCGTTCTCCAGCATCAGGTGCACCCGCCGTCCGTCGGGCACGGCGCTGCGCACCCGCTGCGCCAACGTCTTGAGAAAATCCGCATCGCGGATGGCATGCACCGCGTCCAGGCGCAGGCCATCGATACGGTAATCGATGATCCACATCATGGCGTTCTCGTAGAAGAAATCACTCACCTGAAGGACGCGAAAGTCGATGGCCTGACCCCAGGGAGTCGGCAGATCCTCGCGGAAGAAGCTGCTGGCGTACTCACCCAGGTAATTACCGTGGGGGCCGAAGTGGTTGTAGACCACATCCATGAATACCATCAGCCCGAGGGCGTGGGCACTGTCGACCAACTGCCGCAGCTCGTCGGGTGTGCCGTAGCTGGCTTGCGGGGCGAATGGGAAGACGCCGTCATATCCCCAGTTGCGCTGCCCCGGGTACTGGCTGACCGGCATCAGCTCGATGGCGGTGATGCCCAGTTCGAGCAACTCCGGCAGCCTGGCCTGGATGCCGGCAAAACCGCCGAAGGCGCCCGGATGCAGTTCATAGATGACCGTCTCATGCCAGGGCCGGCCCTGCCATTGCTGACACTGCCAGACGAATGCGTCGGGATCGACCACGCAGCTGGGGCCATCCACGCCCTGCGGCTGATAGCGCGAGGCGGGATCGGGTACCGAACGCTCGCCGTCGATCAGGAAGCGGTAGACAGTCCCCGCGCCACAGCTGACCCGGGCGCTGTACCAGCCATCATCCTGGTGATGCAGGCTGTGCACACTGCCATCGCCGAGGCGCACCGCGACGCTGTGGGCATCGGGGGCCCACAGGGAAAAGCTGGTGGCGCCGTCGGGCTGCACTGTGGCTCCATGCAGTCGGGTTATCTCACGCATGTGCCGGCTCTCCTGCCGGCTACGGCAAAGGAGTCATAGGTACGCTCGATCAGCCTGCGATAAAGACGGTCATAGGGCTTGACCGACTGGTGCCAGTACAGCGGTGCAGCCATCGCCTTGCAGCGCATGGCGTTGAGCAGCACCGGGTGGCGGTGCACATTCAGCGCCCGGCGAATCGCCTGCAGATAGCTGTTGGTGGTCGGCTCGCGGAACAGGAACCCGGAGACGCCATCCTCTATGGTGTCGGCCAGGCCGCCGGTGCGCCGGGCGATCGGCAACGAGCCGTAGCACTGGGCATAGATCTGACTGAGGCCGCAGGGTTCGTAGCGTGACGGCATCAGCAGGAAGTCGCTGCCGGCGAGGATGCGGCGCGCCTCGGTCTCGTCGAAGTGCAGGTTGACGCCGACCCGACCGGGATAACGCCCGCTGAGCTCCTCGACCCGGCGCTCCAGCGCGCGCTCGCCCTGGCCGATGATGGCGATGCGACCGCCAGCGGCGACGATGCTGTCCGCCACCTCGATGGTCAGGTCGAGACCTTTCTGATGCACCAGCCGCGAGACCACGGCGAACAGCGGTCCCTCCTCCTGGGCAAAGCCGAAGGCCTGTTCCACATGCCGCCGGTTCGCCTGCTTGCCCTGCCATTGGCCGGGGGCGAAGCCCTGCACCAGCCGCGGATCGCTCTGCGATTGCCAACTGGTATCGATGCCATTGACGAAACCGCACAGCAGGCCTTCGTCGGCCTTGCGTCGCAACAGCCCCTCAAGCCCGCAGCCGAACGCCGGTGAGGTGATCTCATGGGCATAGGTATGGCTGACGGTGGTGATATGGGTGGCGTAGTTGATGCCGGCCTTGAGAAACGACAGCTTGCCGTAGTACTCCATGCCATCGGGGTGCAGTGCTTCCTCGGGCAGGCCGAGTTCGACGCGACTTTCCGGCGAGCACAGCCCCTGATAGGCCAGATTGTGAATGGTGAACACGCACGGCACCTGCTGGCCACGCCAGGCCATGTAGGCCGGGGTCAATCCCGCCGGCCAGTCATTGGCATGCACCAGGTCCGGTTGCCAGTTGCGTACGCCCACGCCATCGGCGATCTTCGCCGCAGCCAATGCCAGGCGGGCGAAGCGAATATGATTGTCCGGCCAGTCGATGCCCTCGCTGTCACCATAGGGGCCGCCATCGCGGTCATACAGTTGCTGGCACAACACCACATAGACGACGAGCTGGTCGGGCAGGGTGATCTGGCCGATCAGGCAGGGCGGAATGGCGCCGTGACCGGGCAGCTTGCCGACCACATGGATCGGCAGCCCACTCTGGATCACCTGCCGGTAGCCGGGTATCAATACCCGTACCGAATGATGCTGGCTCAGGGCGCGGGGCAGGGCCGCGGAAACATCACCCAACCCGCCCACCTTGATCAGGTCGGTGAACTCGGAGGTGACGAAGAGAATATTGTGGCCAGTCTCTGCTGGCGGCGAGGGTTGCACCTGGCTCTTCGATGAGGTGTGCTTGAATGACTCTTCCGGCAGGATCGCCGCCGCAGCATTGCCCATAACATCCTCCAAACGGTGTGTTTTCTCTGGGAGAGTGTTGGTACCTGATCGCATAACCATGAGCGGGATCGTCCGCCGCAGCAGATCAGAAGGTGTGGATAGCCATCCCTCAATTTAGTGACTGGCTGGGGTTACAGAAGTTTCGACTTTTTTTGCCGTTCGACAGCGCCGGCAAGCGGGAACTTAAAGGCTCTGCCACCAGCTCTAAATGGGTAACGCGGATAGATGGTCGATCAAGGTGGACTCAGCATGCAGAACCTGCAGCAGGTAGTGGATTTCCTCAAGCACAACGAGCTGGTCCTGGCCACGGCCGAGTCCTGTACCGCCGGGCTGATCGCCTCGCTGGTGGCCGAGGTGCCCGGAAGTGGTGCGGTGATGGAATGCGGTTATGTGGTCTATGCGATCAGTGCCAAGCGGGAGATGCTTGGCGTCAGCCTGCAGACCATCGACAGCTACGGTCTGACCAGCGAACCGGTGGCCCGGGAAATGGCCCTGGGCGCACTGCAGCGCTGTGGCGCCGGCATAACCCTGGCCAATACCGGACTGGCTGAAGCGCAAGGGGAGATGGATGGAGTCATCTGCTTCGCCTGCGCCATGCTGCTCGATGGCCAGCCGCGGGTGCTGAGCGAAACCCGCAAGTTCGATGGCAGGCGTAATGAGGTAAGGGCCAAGGCCGCACGTCACGCTCTGCTGTCGCTGGAAAGATATGTGGACGAGCTGCGCCAGACACCGCCCCGCCAGAACTGAGCGGCTACCAGAACCCGGCGGGGTGACGCTCTGCCACCGCCGGCAGGGTCAGCGCGAAGCCGTCGTGAAACAAGGTGGCCAGCTGGGTATCGAGCACCATGCTGTTGATCGAGTCGAGGCCGGCCTCGAGGGTGCGGGTAGTGCCATCGGTGACGAAATACAACTGGTGACGCACCTGTCCACGGCTGGTATCGGCGGCGATACGGTAGTGGCTGGCATGGCCGTGCTCGACGGCA
>Ga0172382_10000494_pt1 | contig 74760 bp, 53 predicted proteins | sample Leawel138RmetaG_FD_122245 | JGI IMG/M metagenome (GOLD analysis project Ga0172382, IMG submission 122245) | Leachate microbial communities from a municipal landfill in Southern Ontario, Canada - Leachate well 138R metaG | ecosystem: Engineered > Solid waste > Landfill > Unclassified | place...
CGCACAAAGTCACAACGGCATCATGGGCAACGACTTTTTCTATGATAATGTACATGTCCTTTTCGAGGGTTATCATCGTATCGCTTTGAGTATTTTTAACGTACTGGAACAGCGCATCGCTGAGCAACAAGGCGTCGCCCCGGCTAAGGAGCGCCTAGCTGTCGACACGTGTAAAGAGCGACTGGGGCTGAGTCCTTATCTCGAACTTATCTATATGAAGGATGTGCTGCAACAATTGGGACGATATCAGACGTTTGCCCCGCAAATGGACGGCGCCTTTATGGAAAAACGGATCTCCGAAGTGGAAGCAAAGCTTAGCGACAAGGCCTTTGAGGAAGCCCTCGCAGCCCTAGACAAGGCGTTATCTTGGTGGGGCGACGATTTCCAAATTAGACGCGTGACTGCTCAACTCTTGATGGAAGCCGGGCGCGATGCAAAGGCACAGGCCGTCATGGCACAGATAATGGAACGCTATGGTGATTGGACCGCCGCCCAAAACTTTAAAAAGCTCATGGATAAATAAACGGGGGGCGCGCCCTTCCTGTGTGATTCTGAGCGCGGCATTTGTGCTTTTGTATCATTGAGGCGTTGTATTATGTAGGTTAGCTCGGATATCCATGCCAGTCCTCTTTGGAGTACGCGAGCTTTAGCTCGCTCCTTTCCATCCCGGCCCTACAGGGATCATGTCGAAACGTGGGGACAAGGTATTGCAGAGACCCAAGCATAGAGCCAGCCACGAGGAAAAGGACGCCTGCTGCACAGTCTCCATATTTTGAATAAAATGAATAATTCGACTTGAATATAACAAAGACTATTGCTTTGTCACGTCTTTATTGAAGCATGGGATGCGCAGAGCTATTCTTTATTTTCAACGACGGGTTCTGTGGGACCGGCGGCGCGTTTAGGTTTATCCAATCCTGTGGCGAAACGGCCGATCTGAACACAGTCGGTGATAGTGATTTTTCCGTCACCGCGGGTTTCGCGTGGAGCGCAATCGAGCTGTTGAAATTCTAAACCGGGCTCAGGTGTGTCCAAACCTACATAAAAACGCATTGCCTGTACCCAGTCATTTACCTTGATAATTCCATCTCCGCCGTGTCTGGGCGCAACATCCCCTTCCAGCCCATGACCTCCACCTTCACCCTCGCCTTCATCCTCATCCTCGCCCTCACCTTCATCCTCGCCTTCGCCCTCCTCTTCACCTTCGCCCTCGTCGGGAAAGAAGCTAATCCATTCTTCGTCGGGAACGACGGCATCTTCACGAATGTAGGGGTAGCCGTTATTAATGGTGTATGTCGAGTCGTGGGCCCAGCGGTCGTCAAATTTCCAATGGGTGTAAATATTCGATCCATAAGGAGTTGTCATATCTCCGGAACTACGCCCTTCGCCGCCGGCACTTACGCTCTGCAATGTCTTGTTCACATCCCAATAACACGCTTGCACAGAGCCTCCCGTATTCAGTGATACAAGCCCGCCGGTACTGTTGGGTTCCACACCGGTTACGCGGCCAATGGCGTAGCAGTCGATGAGAACGCCATTATAGTTGAGCCCCACAAGTCCGCCGATACCCACGCTGTTTGTGCCGCCGCTCACCTCTCCCGTGGCGTAGCAATCAGTCACTTTAGAGCCATAATTGTATCCGACGAGTCCACCCAAATACCGCGCGTAGTCCTCGCCACTCACTTTGTTTTTTGCATAACAGGCAATGGCAATGCCCTCCCAGCTTTGCCCGATGAGCCCGCCTATAGAGGCAGATGCATATGCACCTGTGACCTGTCCCTTGGCGTGGCTGGTGATGATGCCGCCGTAATTGTTGCCGATCAAGCCGCCCACCTCATTGTTTCCCGTAATGTTGCCATCAACGCTGCAGCCTATCACACGTCCCAGATTCACACCGACCAGTCCGCCAACCCCATTTTTCCCGGTAACCCTAAGATTTTCTGCGTGTAAATCGTAGACGAGTCCTTTTTCTGCAAGCATGGTAAATAGGCCCACATTGTTATTGTCGGGCATATAAATAGTTCCATTGCGCAACACATGCCCACCTCCATCAAAAACGCCGCCGAAGCCGATGCCTCCGTCGCCAATGGGCGTCAGTGTATGCCCATTGAGATCCAAATCAGCCGTCAGTTTTAAATGGGAATTCATGATCCCTGAATGGTGAAAAAGCTGCACAAAATCGTCTGTCGTTGCGATTACATAAGGATCGGCTTCTGTTCCGCTGCCGTCATAGGGTAGGACAACTTCGGGGATGGAGGGCCAATCAAAACCTTCCCAAGACAGCCGCGGATATTCTCCCTCAATCATGACCCATCCATAACTGTTCCAACCTGCGTTTTGAAAGAATGCCAAGCGCTGCATTTCGACCGTTGACAGCCCGACGCCGCCGGCACTAGTGCTGCGTCCGCTGGTATCTTTATCCCAAAAACTTTTTTGTATTTTGCCGGAACTGTTGACGCCGATCAAGCCGCCCGATTGGTTACCGTTGGGAACGGTTCCGCAGGAGTAACAAGCGTCAACCATGCCGTCGTTGTAGCCTACCAGCCCTCCTATATAGGTGGCGGCATCGGCTATGTCACTCCTCGCGTAGCTGGTAGTCAGCCGATCCATGTTACGCCCGATGAGTCCGCCGACAAAAGTCACTCCGTGAATCAAGGCATCAGCATAAGAGGCGTTCACAGCGTCATCCTCATTATAGCCGACAAGTCCGCCTACATAGCGCCCGCCCGTAACAGTGCCCGTGGCATAACATGCGTAAAGGTTGCCGCTCCGTTTATTGCCGATGAGTCCGCCCACATACTGCGACTTGTCACCGCTATTGACCGTAACGGCGCTATAGCTGTATACGACATCCCCATAGTTTTGACCAATAAGCCCTCCTACATACCATGATTCTTCGCCGACGACCACTTCGCCCAAGGAGAAACATCCATCTACAACGCCGGCATTGCTGCCGATGAGACCGCCTACGTAACGTGCTTTCCAGGCGCCTGTAACCACCGCGGTGGCGTTGCAGAACCCAACAAATCCACCCCAGTTCGCCCCTACCAAGGCGCCCACATTGTTCTTGCCGGAAATGGAAGCGTTGGTGAGAAAGGCATTTTCGATAAAAGCCGTTTCCGTTATATAGCCGAAAAGTCCGACATTATCCTGGGTTGGCCTATTAATAAAGAGCCCGCTTATGACACGGCCCATTCCGTAGAAGCTGCCTGTGAATGGGGCACTCGCTTTGCCTATTGGCGCAAATCCCAAGCCATCATCCCACGCGGTGCTTGCCGAAGCGTCAATATCGTCCATCAGCGCATAAGTACCGTTTAGAGGGTAGGCAGGATCATTGCCAATTCGCTGCAATTCTTCAAAGGTATAAATAAAGATAGCAACGCTTTTATCGTTCGCAAATGCTGCATCGGCGCTACTGTTCCAAGCGAGAACAATACTTGCAATGATCATGCTGTAGGTCGCGATTCGTCCTGTATAAGAATGCATAGTGTCTTCATCTCTCTTTGTTATCAGCTTATTGTACCATGCAGAGAAGGCTCTTTTATTGTGACACATTCATGTAGTTGCCTGGTCCGTGCACAAGGTCTATCCTATTCAAGTCTATCATGACTTCCTTTATTTTTCAATGTGCTGTGTCAATAAAAACATTATGCGAATATACCTTTTTATCCGTATAATCGCGCTACTGATTTTTTGAAATCAGTGCCCTTTCATAATGTCCTGCCGCGCCAAAGAATTAGGACACGTCATTTGATTTTTTATCCCTTTATTTTACATACTTGTCGCCACTAAGATGCTATGGGGATCCGATATCTTCGGGCTCCGCCTGCTCTTTGATACCTTTGACATAGGTTCTCGGCAAACCATGCAATTCCCTGTTTAAAAGGAAGGAAATTATTGATGCCCCCACGTAAAGAAGTTTTGAAAGTAGGGTTGATCGGCTCCGGCGCCATTGCGCAAGAACAACATCTCCCTTATTGGCGTGAATTGGAAGCGGAAGGTCAGGTGGAAATTCTCGGGATCTGCGATCTCATTCGCGAACGCAGAGAAGAAGAAGCGGCAAAATGTGCCCAAGCCAAAGCCTACGCCGATTATAAAAAGATGCTTGCTGCTGTGGATTTCGACATCATTGATGTGTGCACGCAAAACCGTGTCCACGCCCCTGCCACAATTGCCGCCCTCGAAAAAGGGGCTCATGTGCTGGTGGAAAAGCCCATGGCCATGAACAGCAAAGAATGCGAGGCGATGATTGCCGCTGCACGCAAAAACAAGCGGAAACTGATGGTGGCGCAACATATGCGTTTTGAGGCACGTGCCGAAAAACTAAAAGAGGTGGTGGACAGCGGCGCGTTGGGTGATATTTACACAGCGGAGACCAAATGGCTGCGTCGCCGCGGTATCCCCGGTTGGGGCAAGTTTCATCTGAAAAAAGAATCGCTGGGCGGTCCGCTGATCGATATTGGCGTGCACATGATGGATCTGTGCATTTGGCTGATGGGCAGCCCGGTACCGGTCGCTGCGTCGGGCAAAGTCTATCGCAAATTTGGGGACCGTACTGATCTCTTTAACGCGGACTGGGGCGTACCCTATCCTCACCAAGAATTCGATGTGGAAGACTACGCCGTGGCACTGATCCGTTTTGAAAAAGGGCTTACCATGACCATGTCCGTTTCTTGGGCGGCGAACACCCACGATGAAATTGAAAACCTGTATATCTTGGGAGATAAAGGCGGTATCGGCATAAATCCTTTAGGCTTTTTCAGCGCTGATCATTCCTCACTGAACCGCACCACGTGGGACTGGCTGGATCCGGAAGACGGACACCGCCGCGAGATTCGACACTTCTGCGAGTGCGTACAATCGGATAAAGAGGTCATGGTAAAACCGGAAGAGTCGCTGCGCATCCAAAAAATAATTGACGCGATTTATGAATCGTCGCGCAAGAATAAAGAGATTGTAATAAAATAACGGGCTCTAAACGGGCACACAAAAAGAACAAGGGCACTGACAAAGATTATCCTCATCAGTGCCCTCTTTTTATTTCATAATAAGATTAGCGCGCCAGTTTCAAGAGATTCTTGCGGCTCGCATAGTTACGGTCTCGCTGTGCTGTACGCGCGCCCACATAGCGGCGCTGCACTTTGAAGCGTGCCGGCTCGTCTACTTTAAAGGCGAGATACGGACCGCCTTCAGGAGGCGGCAATTGGGCTGCACAGCACGGACAAGCGGCGGGTACCTCTTGAACTTGTGGGGGCTGTCCTGTGTTCGTTTCCATTTCGATATACCGCATCGCCCAACATTCATAGCTGGGACCCGGTTTCAACGGCGCTTTGGGGGGCAGCTTTTGGTAGATCATGCCGCGGGCGGTATGGTCGACAAGAATGCCCGTACCGTGTACGGCGCCGCCGACGCCTTCATCGATCGATTCGATAGGGCTCCATTGGATCCCTTCTTTTAAACCGTTGTGGGTATGGTATACCAATTTGCGCAACCCGAGCCAAGGCCATTTGATAACGCGCAAGGCAGGTTCTTCCGGATTGCCCATAGGCCCTTCATAGGCCGGGGGCACCGCCTCCGCCAAGGGCATCAGCAGAGCGACTGCCGCCAAGACCATCACGACTTTAAAAGGTTTCATCATGTGCATCTCCCTCATTCGACAGGAAGCCTTTGCTTCGTCGATGACCAGCTAATTGTATCGCAACATGCTTCTATTTTACACAAAAATCACGCAAATGTAAAGATTTTATTTTCTTGGCTTGGCAGGAATGTGGACAGAGCCCGTTTTTTCTCGTGACATTAGAAATAATCCCTTGTTTCAAACATTCCCGCGACGCGAAACAGGCAAGATAAACCCTTCTTTTTTAAAGGTCTGCAATGAAAGATAAATCGGGTGGAATCGTTCTTCACAAGGACGACGCCTACAGTTGACTTATATTTTGGGATAGTGTGATAATAGGGTCGCCAATAACAATGATCCTTGAAGGATTGTATTTGGAGGAGATAGGAAGCGCAACAACTATATGGTAGGGAATGTATGCGGCAAAGGCTCCCAATCCTTTAACAACGGCAAGAAACGGCAGGCATGCGTTGATACGGATTCAGCAGATTATATGGAGCACGACAAAGCGCGCAGTCCTGTCTTCTTTGGGTGAGAAAAAAGCAAGGCACAACTACCGTGACGAATAGCATAAACAACGATCGTTCAGATGACTTTAGCGGGTCAACCCCGCGAAAACACGGCAAGAAACGATTCCTCGCCAATTTAGTGCTCAGTATTTTAATTCTTTGCTTGGGATTGTGGGGGCTGCTTTATCTGCGGTCCCTACGCGAACCACCGCTGCAAGCCGATTTACCGCCTGCAGAAGTGACAGTGGAAGTGAAGGCGGTCTACCCTGAAAATGTGCCCGTTATTATTTCCGGCTATGGCGAAGTACACGCAGCGGAATCCTTGGCGGTCACGCCGAAAGTAGCCGGCGAAACGGTTTATCTGCATCCTAAGCTGGAAGTGGGCAATGTAATCCCCAAAGGTGAGCTGCTCTATCGCATTGATCAACGGGATTATTTGGCGGCTCAGGCACAGGGTCAAGCACAAATTGAGCGGCTCGAAATCATGGTCAAGGCGCTGAACGAACAATATGCCAGCGATAAGAACCGACTGCAAACCATCAAACGGGCGCGCGATATCGCCTTGGAAGAATTCAATCGTGACAAGACCCTGCTCCAACAAGACGACGTGGGTTCGGAAAGCATGGTCAATTTGTCTGAGATCAATTATCGCAAAGCACAGGATGCTTTTGATCAAGTGGAACAAGCGATCAATCTATATCCACTGCGTATTAAAGAAGCAGAAGCCGCCTTACGTGCAGGTAAATCCGCTTTGGAAATGGTGGATTTAAGTCTGGAACGAACTGAAGAATTTGCGCCCTTTAATGCACGGGTTCAACACAAACAAATTGAGGTAGGTCAGGCCGTAGCGCCCGGGCTCATTATCTTGCTGTTGGCAGATGACAGCGCCCTTGAAGTGTCGGTGCCCGTTGACAGCCAAGATGCACGGCGGTGGCTGCCTTTCCTTGAGGCGGATACCCGTGAATCGCCCAATTGGTTTCGGCCCCTCGCCCCCGCGCCTTGTGTGCTGCGTTGGACCGAAGATCCGTCTGTGTCTTGGGCAGGCACGTTGGCGCGCGTGGAACGCTTTGATCCCATGACCCGCACCGTTACGGTGGCGATTAGTGTAGCGCCCAATACAGAAGAGACAGAACACGCTTCCTTACCGCTGGTCGAAGGTATGTTTTGCAGTGTTGACATCACCGGCACGACTATGACATCCGTCTATCGTCTTCCTGAATGGTCTGTTACCTATGAAGGTATGGCATATACGGCGGTAGATAATCGTCTGCGCCCGGTGAAGGTGAATATACTTCGCAACCAAAATAAGGAAAGCTTCGTTGATTCCGGATTGGCTCCCGGTGATCTGGCAGTGTTGACGCGCTTGGTGGATCCCATGCCGGGCATCCTGTTGAAGTACGAGTTGCCCGCTGATCATTCTGATGCGTCAGCGGACACTGCCAAAGCCGCGCCTACTGAAGACGCCAATTCACTTTCACCATCATCCCGAGCAAATGAGGCCTCATGAAACAATTCTTTACCATCTTTGTAAAGAATCGCGTTTACGCCAATATTATGGTGCTCTTTGCCGTCGTCTGCGGTTTTTGGGCACTAAAATATTTGCCCCGCGAGACCTTCCCCGACATCCGCATGGATACCATTCGGGTGACTGTCTTCTGGCCCGGAGCTGATCCCGCTGAAGTTGAAGAGGCGATCAGCTGCAAGATTGAAGAAGCCATAGAGGGCGTGGAAGGCATCAAAAATTATCACACCCTCTCCAATGAACACTTTTGCATCGCAAATATTGAGATCTTGGAAGGCTTTGACATCGATAAAGTCAAAGATGAAGTGCGTACAGCGGTGGACACGATAACCACCTTTCCGCCCGATGCGGAACGGCCGGTTGTGGAAGAATTTTTGATTCGCGTCCAAGCGTTGCTCCTTGCGGTGACCTGCCCAGATCTGTCCACCGCGGCGCTGCAAGATTATGCGAAACAAGTCAAAGATGAATTGATCGCCCTGCCCAGTATCAGCCAAGTGAAGCTGGTACAACGGGATCGTGAAATCATTATCGAAGTTTCGGAAGAACGTCTTCGCGAATATGGCATCACCTTCGAACAGGTGGCAATGGTCATCAAAGCGAACAGCTTAAACGCGCCCGGCGGCACCATTCGTACAGAAGGGGAGCATATCCGTCTGCGTACGCTGGGCAGGAATTATACGTCAGAAGATTTCGCGGGCATTGTCGTGCTGTCCCGCCCCGAAGGCTACCACATCACCTTGGACCGGATCGCGACCATCCACGACGGTTTCGCCGATGATGATATTGTGACCCGCTTCAATGGGAAAAATGCCGCTATTTTGCACATTCTAAAGACGGACCGTGAAGATACACTCCAGATCGACAAAGATGTCCACGATTATTGCCTGCGCAAACAACGGGAACTGCCCGAAGGCATGCAAATTGAACTTTGGGGCCGCTTCGCGCCGCTGCTGGAAAATCGCATCAATCTCTTAGTAAAAAATGGGTACTCAGGACTGCTCATCGTCTTCTTGCTGCTCTGGATCTTCCTCGATATTCGGCTGAGCTTCTGGACGACCATGAATGTGCCCTTAGCTTTTGCCGGCACTTTTGTCGTCATGCATTATTATGGTGTCACCCTCAATATGATCACCATGTTCGGCATGGTCATGGTATTGGGTGTAGTCGTGGATAACTCGACCATCATCGGCGAAGCCATCTATGTGGCACGTAAGCGAGGCTTTCCGCCGGTACGCGCAGCGGTGGAAGGAGTCTCGGAAGTGGCGCTGCCCATCATTGCTTCCACGACCACAAACATGGTTACCTTTGTGCCGCTCCTTTTTATCCCGGGCTTTGTAGGGCGTTTGGCGAGCACCTTGCCAATTGTGACCATTGCGGCATTCACCTTCTCTCTCCTTGAATGCCTGTTTATGTTTCCTGCCCATCTAAACCATTTGCCCGACTTGAACGCTTCGCCCGAGAAAAAAAATGCACTCTCACGGATGGGCATCCTTTTCCACCAATACACCGATGGACTGCTTCAGAACTTTATCGAAAAAAGTTATCAGCCCTTTGTGAACTGGACTATCCGCTGGCGTTATGTCAATGCTTCCCTGGCGATTTGCGTTTTATTGTTGGCTGTGGGTATGTTTGCCGGCGGCTTCGTCAAAGTCGATTTCTTTCCGCTCATTGACGGCAACAGTATGTCGGCAGTAGTCGAATTTCCGAGCGGCACGACCATGGCAGTCGCTACAGCCGCTGTGGTTCGCATTGAAGAAGCGGCGCGGCGCCTGCAAGACAAGATGGAGACCGGAAGCGGCGCGCCCTTGCTCAACAACGTCTTTTCGCTCACAGGCGCCTACCTCGATGAACGGGGCCAAATTACGTTAGGAACCCATTTCGGCAGTGTCCGTGTGGAGCTGCTCGACTCGGTGGATCGCAATATCCATATCACGCAGATGATGGCGGCTTGGGAAAAAGAAATCGGTCAAATTAATGGCGCTATTGCGTTGACCATCCGAGGCGATGAAACGACGAGTCCGCCCGGGCGCCCTGTCGATATTTGGATGAAAGGCAAAGATCTGGATCAACTCGCTGCAGCGGCGCAGGAATTGAAAGACAAACTGTCCACCTATGACGGTGTCTATCAAATTAAAGACGATTTCCGGGTCGGCAAAAAAGAAATCAACCTCCGTTTAAAACCGGAAGCGCGCGCCTTGGGTTTGCATACCTACGATCTGGCGAAACATATTTTTACCGGCTATTTTGGCGAAGAATTAATGCGCGTACAACGGGGTGACAATAACCTGCGTATTCGGCTGCGCTATCCTGAAGAAGAACGGACCCAGCTCTCAGAATTGGAAAAAATCCGTATTCCTGTTTCTATGCCCCATCAAGGTGTCTTCACCACAACTGCCTTGAATGAGGCGAAGATGCGCCACGGACAAGGAGAAGCGGGGCTGCCCGCGCTGCCTGCAAAAGTGCAGGAAATCCCTTTGAGTTCGGTAGCGGAATTGGAATACAAGGCCGGGGTCTCCTCTATCCAACGCACCAACGGACAACGCCGTGTTGCCGTGTCCGCAGAGATCGATACATCCCACACCAATTCCAATGAAATCGTAGCGGAATTGAAAAGCGGCTTCCTTCAATCTTTGGTTCATCGTCATCCCGGCATCACCCTCTCCTTTGAAGGGGAACAACAGGATTTCCGCGAGGCACTGGATTATCTCGCTATCAGCTATCCCGTCGCGCTGCTCGGCGTATTCGTCTTGGTTGCCGCATCCTTCCGCTCGTACATTCAAACACTCGTCGTTATGATTGCCGTACCTTTCTGCGCTGCTGCTGCCCTTTTCGGGCATTGGCTCTTTGGTTTTGACATCAGCATCATGAGCATTTTGGGTATTGTTGCTTTGTCCGGGGTCGTGGTCAACGATTCCATTGTCCTCGTCGATTGCGTCAACAATTATGTGGCGGAAGGAGAAGACTTCTTCCAGGCCGTGGCTCGGGCGGGCTCGCGCCGGTTCCGCGCTATTTTCCTCACCACCATAACGACCGTAGGCGGCTTGGGCCCGCTCATGCTGGAACGAGATTCACAGGCGCAAATGCTGATTCCGATGGCGCTGTCCATGAGCTCCGGTGTCGCCTTCGGTATGATCGTTTCTTTATTGATTACCCCTTGTTCTTTATGTATTATTAACGATAGTCGCCGGGTGACACATTGGCTGATTCGCGGTCACTGGCCGACTCCTGAAGAAGTGGAGCCCGCGCGGTATCGGGATCTTATTGAGTAATCTATCACTTGGGCTGTTTGTAGGGTCATGATTTATTTTTACGAGTCGGCACAGCTATATCAAACCAATCAACAGAAGCACGGCACACCATTAATGCCGAAAATGCTGCTGCTCCTTTTCTGTCTCCTCATAACGCCTTTTCTCATGGCACAGCCCGCTCCCATGGAAATTGATACACTGCCGGATCTGGGCGCACCGCCCCCCGGTGATATCAGTCAACTCAACTTTTCCCATGACACAAGAATTGTTACGGAAGAAGCAGAAGATATTTCACCGGACGAAAATTTGGACAGCGAGGAAGAGCTTACAAGCGAGGAAGACACAGACCCTATACAGGCGGGTGACGACGGTGCGGAGGTTGAATCGAAGGAAAACGCTGCGACGCACACTGCTTCCGACACAGAAGAGAACAACGCGATCCAAATTCTTGATCTGGTCACGGCGCAACGCCGCGCTCTCGCACAAAATCCCTCCTTGGCAGCGGGTGCGGAGCGCGTAGAAAAGACGAAACAACTGGTCGCGAAGGCGCGCAGTCTCTACTTTCCTCAGATTGATCTATCCTACCGATATACCTTTACATGGCTGCCCTCCGATTACGTGGATCCGATCAATGAGCTTCTTGATGAAACGGAAGATGTCATTTCATCCGTGCGCCGCCAACTCTATCTCTATTACGCCACTACACGGGGCGTCACCTTGAGTAACCGACGCACGGTGCGAAATTACTTCAATAACGTGAACTCGCTCGTCGATACAGCCCGTGACTACGTAGACAATCCTTTGGAAAATGCTACCGCTAACCTGACCGCCGGCTGGCTGCTCTTTGATGGTTTCGCCAGAGAGTATCTCAACGCCATGGCGAAGCATGGCTACAGCGAGGCGCAAGCCTCTTACCGTGACGGTCAACGTATCCTCATTGATGCCGTTGCACAAGCCTATTACGGCGGTCAATATGCCCGTGAACAGATCGTCATTGCTGAGGCTGCCATTGTCTTTTTTGAACGCCTTGTGAAAGAAGCAGAAGCACGGCGCACTATCGGACGAGGCCCTACCAGCCACGTCCTGAATTTTCAAACTGCTCTGTATGCCGCTAAAGGGAATTTGCTCAAAGCGCAGCGTGAACATGAATTGGCACGTATCGCCCTCGCCGTGCTGATGGGTTCCCATGAAGCCTACTTGCCGGACACGATCCAGCTGGATCGCCTGGAGACGGAACAAGAAGAAACGAAAACGCTTCCCGACGGGGATGCCATGTTGGAACTTGCATATGCCTATAGACCGGATATTGAAGCGCACGAATACCATTTGAAACGGTCCCGAGCGGCTGTGCGCAGGGAATATGCCAGCTTTGCGCCGCAAATCGCCGCTTTTGCAAGCACCTCCACTTTTAACGTTAATCATACCGATTTCAACACAGATCGTATGCTGACTACGGTGGGGATCAACGCGTCCATGACCCTCTTCGCGGGAGGGCGTCGGAAAGCCGAATTGAAGGAAGCACGCCATGCCCGCCGCGAATCGGAATGGACCCTCGTTGAGGCTGAACGCAAAATGGCGGGAGAAGTGCAGCAAGCACTCCTTGATCTGAAAATGGCACAGGAAGCGTTGACCCTAAATCTTGAGGCAGCTGATTGTGTGCAAAAAAATCGGGACTTGGTGGAAAAAGAATATCGCGCCGGCAAGGCAATGCTGGTACAATTAAATCAAGCACAGAATGATTATATGCAAGCCGCCGGTATGCTGGCACAGGCACGGGTGGCAGTGCAGCGCTGCTGGCAGGCTCTTCATCATGCCACCGGTGTTAGCCTTGCCCTATTAACCGGCGACCCTAAGGAGCTCTCAAATATCCTGTTAGAAGATACCCGGGGCGACACCGACCTCGATCCGGACAACCCTAAGGAGAACAAAGATGAATAAACGTTCTGCAACCGACATAATGGATTTTCTGTTTGATCTTTTCGACCTGTTGAATTTTATCATTGAGGTGTTTCGCAATTTAGGTGAATTGTTCAACCGTCATTAAAACAAGGCAGATGCTCTTGTTCTTTCACTGCGAGATAAAAACAGAACATGCTTGATATGTCAAGGAGTATTGGTAATGAAATATAAGTGGACAACGATTGCTTTAGCAAGTGTATTATCCCTCTTTGCATTGGGTCTGCTCTCCGGATGCCCGCCCAACGCATTTCATGTACTAACATTGATGGTGACGCCTATTGAAGGGGGAACCATTGCGCTCTCTCCGGATAAAGCGGTGTATTTCGCCGGCGATAAAGTGCTGCTTGAAGCCATACCCAACGAAGGATTTGCTTTCAGCCGTTGGATCGGCACCGGGATTAATACCACCATCAATCCTACCGAAAAACGCATTTACGCAGACGAGACAATAGTGGCTGAATTCAAATCTTTGATTGAACCGGACGAAGGAGAATCTGAATCCCAAGAAGATGCCTCTGTAGTCAAGAATGGCGGTTTCGAGCGCTATACCAATAATTGGAGTCAAGCCTCGCTCACCGGCCGTAACCTTATTTGTGACTATAGCAGCTGCGGCGATCTACACGGCATCACCGCCGCCACAGGCGCGTGGTGGGCATGGTTTGGCAACCATGATATTTACAACTTTGAATCGGCGTCGCTCTTTCAAGAAATTACGATACCCATGGCAGAAGAATCCTTTTTATACATGGATATCGCGATCCCCCACTCCGATATGCCCTTCACCTTCCAAGTTCTTTTTAATGGAACGGTGCTGATGGAGTTCACAGAGACAGACGGACTCCTCTCGCAAAACTACCACACCTACAGCGCGGATATCAGCGATTTTGCCGATGGCCGTTCCGTCGTGCTCTCTTTCCTCTACACGAGCCTGGGTGAAATCGGCGACCAGTCCGCTCTCTTCCTCGACAATGTCATCATAAAATAATGGCGCACTGCTGCCGCTACGAATCACGGAGAACAATACACGGTTATGCAAGCAGAAGATCGGGTCATACATTTTTGCGTTGAACTCATTCATCAACCGCGCCCCTTACAGCGCCCGAATCTGCAAAAATTGTACTACAAACTTTCACAAAGCAAAACTGCCTACAATAACATTGATTTGAATGACCCCAACCAAGCCAAATTCCATTCGCAGCGCGGGAAGGCGCAATCGCTTCTGATCTTCCTTCCCGACCGCGTATTGATGGTTGAGGAATGGGCAGATATCCCGCAAAGCAGCTTTGAAGAAAAAATTAAATCTGCCTGCCCACAAATTCTTAAAGCGCGCGAGGTGTCCCAGATTGTACTGCACAGCGTGACCATTCGTTCCACCTTTGCCTTAACCCACTTTGACGATGCACGGCAATTTTTGCTCGACAATGCTTGTGGCTTGGAAGGCAAAATCAATCCTTATTTCCAACGGCCCGTAGCGACGGGAGGTCTGCGCTTTGTGTTCCCCGAAACGAAGGAACATGCCGGTGTGCTGCACCTGAATATTGAATCCTTCCGACACAGCACCAACGAAATCTTTGTTGAAGTGAAAGGTATCTTTGGCCGTCGCCCCCTGTCCCTTGACTCCATGGATGTACTGGTCGAAAGCCTTAAACAAACCCGTCACTTTATCACCGAACGGGTTCGCCCCTTCTTGCAGCAGTTCGATCTGCCTTCGGAGCTGTCGTGACCATGGACGCCCTTCTTCGGTGTTGGCCCGGGCTGGCGGAAGCTAAGATCCGATCAACCCTCTACGGGCACGCCCTTGAACATGGAGGCCGCAGCATCCACGAAGGGCTTTGGGTACACAATGATCCGGCCTCTCGCGATGGAGCAGGAATGGATGTGAATATCGCCGCTGTCTTCGCCCACCTTCGTGTTCCGATCATACGGTGGCCGGGCGGCGCTTTTGCAAACGACTACCATTGGCGCGCCGGCGTAGGGCCTATAGATGAACGGCCCACCACAGTGAATAGCGGTTGGCAGGAGTGCGAACCCAATACTTTTGGAACCAATGAATTCTTGCAAAGCTGCGCCCAAATCGGAGCCGCCCCTCTTATCACCATGAATTTGGAAACAGGCACGCCGAAAGAAGCGCTAGACTGGGTTGAATATTGTCAGTTCCCCGGCAGCTCTTCCTTGACCGCCTTACGGGCGAAACACGGCAGAATTCAACCTCATGCAATACCCTATTGGATCGCCGGCTCTTTATGCCAAGGGAAAAGCGCTTTTCTTTCAGCGGCCGATTATGCCAAAGAAGCGGCACGCTTTATCGTTCCCATGAGCCGATTCGACCCTCAGCTTCAGTTTTTACTACAAGGCATGACTTGCAGCTATGAGCATCCGAATGGGGAAAACTGGAATCAAGAACTGTGCGAAGCGCTGCGCGGACAGTCTTTCATGAATTATCTTTGCCTGGAACCGAGCTTTACCCAAGGCGGCGGCGCAACCTTTTCCAATGACGACTATGACGCGCTCTTTGCGCACGTTATCACCTTTGAAGAAGAGCTCGAAAAAGCAGAGGCTTTATTACACTACTATTTTCCAAAAGGCAATGTTGCCCTCGCCGTGACGGAATGGGGCATGAAACATCCGGAAGCAAGCCTTGAAAATGGCATGGAACAGCCCAACACCTTACGGGATGCCTTGTTTGCCGCGTCCATGCTGCATCTGTTCAATAAATGGTCTCCCCGCGTTGCCATAGCGAATCTGAATCAAGCCGTCAATGTGTTGCAGTGCCTCATGAAAACCAGACCGGGCGACCTCCTCTTAACGCCAACCTTCCATGTTTTCGATCTGATGATTCCTCATTATGACGCCCTCCGTGTGCGTACAGAAGTGGAAACGCCCTCTTTCGAAGTGCGCGAATCAGGCTCTTCCACGACGCGCAGCATTCCCTGTCTCGATGTATCCGCGTCCTTATCAGAGAACACCATTCGCCTCACCGTAATCAACAAGTCCCGTTCCCAAACGATTAAAACACGGATTGAACTAGGCGAGGCGAAAGCGGCAGCCGTATCGGGGACTGCCCTGCTGGGCGCCACACCACAAGATCAAAACACTTTCGAAGATACCGGCTGTGTGCGCCCCCATAGGCTGCATTTCAAATCCTTCAAAAACGCAAAAGACGAAGTGGTCCACAGCTTTCCGCCCCACTCTTTTACAGCACTGACCATTACCTTGGAATCTTAAGGCTGTGGGTGCGCCGCTCATTTCAGTCATCCTCCCCGTTTTTAATGGCGCCCCTTATCTGGAAGAAGCGCTGCGCTCCATCTTGAGACAAACGGAAGGGGATTGGGAATTGATCGCTGTAGATGACGGCTCCACCGATGATACGCCGGAAATCTTGAAGACCCTCACAGAACAGGATAAACGCATCCGTCTTATTCAACGAGATCACGAGGGTATTGTTGCAGCTTTGTGTCTCGCCTGCTCCGAAGCAAAAGGAAACCTTCTTGCACGAATGGATGCCGATGACATAGCCGAGCCCACGCGCTTTGCCGAGCAAGCAGACTTATTAAGACAGGAGCCGGAAGTGCAGCTTTGCAGCACCCGCGTTCAAACGATCGGCTCTGATTCCGGCACCGGATGGAAACGCTATGAACGCTGGATTAATGCGCGCTGTCATCATGACGACATTGTTCGTGAACTCTTTGTAGAATGTCCGCTGCCCCATCCGGGCTTTATGATGCGCCGCCTTTTTTACGAAAAGATCGGTGGTTATCGTGACCGAGGCTGGCCCGAAGATTACGATCTGGTCATGCGTGCTTGGCAAGGGGGCGCGCGATTCGCAAAACCGGATCCCATACTCCTTCGTTGGCGCGAACATCCTGAACGGCTGTCGAAAAACGACCCTCGGTATACGCCCAAAGCCTTTCGACAGCTGAAACGCCATTTTCTCAGCCATAGTTATCTCAAGCGGCGGACAGTGCCTTTTATCCAGTGGGGTGCAGGCGAAGTGGGAAAGCGTTGGCTCCGTGAATGGCCTACACCACCCCAAGCTGTAGTGGATATTCATCCGCGCAAAGTCGGGCGGATCATTCACGGTGTCCGTGTCATCCCGCGGGAGGCATTGCCCGCGCCGGGACAGGCTTTTGTGGTCATCGCCGTGGGCGCGCGGGGCGCCCGAAGCGATATCCGCCACTATCTGGGGCGCAAAGGCTACGAGGAACTGCGTCACTATCTCTTTATCGCCTGATGAAAAGTACATTACCGATCGGGAAGTGTTTCCCGTAAAACACGAAAGACATTACCCCCCATTATTTTGGCGATATCCGCTTCAGAAAAACCGCGATGTAAAAGCATATCGGTAACCAGACCCATCCCCGAAGCATCAAAAGGAGTCGTGACCATACCGTCCCAGTCTGATCCCAGCGCCACGTGATCGGAACCCACAAGATCAACTGCGTAGGCGAGACTTTTGAACAGCGCTCCCATGGAACATGCGCCAATTGCCCACGGGAAAAAGCCTATTCCAATGACTCCTCTTTTACGTGCGACTTCTCGGGCGTGGGCATCACTAATATTGCGTGAACAACAATAAGCACCGTAGAGTCCCGTATGAGAAATAATCAACGGACGGGTACACTGAGCGAGTACGGACTCCAAAAGCCGAGAGGAACTGTGTGCAAGATCCACAAGCATATGATGACTTTCCATCCAACGGAGTACATGAAGGCCAAAGTCAGATAGCCCTTCGCGCCTGTGCCCGTGGGCGCTGCCGCCAAGGGCATTATCATGAAGATGCACCAATCCGGCGGTGCGTACGCCGGCATCGAAAAATCGCTGTAAGTTATCCACATGATCCTCAAGGCTGTGAAGTCCCTCTACTCCTAAAATACCGGCTGTCAAGCGGGGGTCAGTCTGTCGATCTCTCAAAAAAGCATCAAGATCTTTTCGGCTCTTTATAATACGGAATAGACCCACTGATCGCGAGGCCGTGTCTTGAAGCAACTGAGCAGCATATAAAACACGCTGAAAGGTACTGTTATGGGTATTTGGCGGCCAACCTGAGGTCATTAACAGCCACTTCAACGCGTCTGTGTCTGATGGCAGCCACGGAATACCCGCTCGAACAGGAGCCAAGGTGGGGATAGAGAAAAACTGAAGTGCAATATTGCCTTGAAATAGGCGGGGAATATCTACATGCCCCCTATGACCAAAAGCCAGTAAATCGCGATTGGACAAGAGCGCGTCGCAGTGCAAATCGGCAATACTCAAGCGCCGGTGAAGGTCTTGGGCATGTGAAGAAATAAAATAGGGCTTCTTCAGCCGCGATCGATTCATTGTGCGAAGAAACAAATCCGTGCCCGCTCTCCAAAAATGCTTCCGCAATACGGAGACGCTTCTAAGTGAATTTGAAGCACTACAATTTTCGGTCTGCCCTTCCATCGCGCGCTTTCACTGAAGTCTTTGTATAAAAACAAAAGTCACGCTTTCAGTATAAGCCCTTACTTGGCCTTTGCCCAAACAGATTTGTGAACGACAGATGCAGAATTGAAATGCAACCAACCCTTCAGGGTGTTAACGTGCCTTCCAGTACATGTGGTGGCCGCTGATGGCACCTTAGAGGAATCTGCAAGTCTATGAGGTTGAATGAAACACGGAGCTTCGGGCTCGGTAAATGTCGCCCTACACCGGAAGCTTTGAGACGATTCCTGTCCATTGCATCTATTTTGTCTACGGTGTCCATCCTGTTCATCTTGTCCCTAAAAGCCCAATGTGGCACGCCTTATACCGTATCCACGGACTCTCAGCTTTCTGTATAATGTAAAGATTAAGTGAAAGCTAAGGAGTACACCAATGATCAGAAACCATCTTGCCAGTATTTTGCCCATGTTGTTGATTCTTTGTTTGGGAATCCTTGCCGCGATGCCAGAAGCAAGGGCCGATCCTTTGGAAACTCTTCCTCGTTTGAAAGAAGGACGTAGCATGCGTTCTTCCTCGAGCGCCCCGGACTGGCGCGCAAGCAATGCCGATGCACGACCCATCGCCTCGGGCGAAAGCCTTGTTATCGCGGATCTGGAAGGGCCGGGCGTCATTAACCATATCTGGAACACGGTGGCGGCAGAAGATAAAGGCTATTCCCGTTTGCTTGTCATTCGCATGTACTGGGATGGTGAGGAAGCGCCTTCAGTAGAAGTTCCTTTGGGCGACTTTTTCGCCATGGGACACGGCATAGACTATCCGCTCCAATCTCTTCCCGTAACGGTTACTGCTGAGGGTAAAGCACGGAACTGCTATTGGTCTATGCCTTTTCGCAAGTCAGCGAAAATCACCATCACGAACGAAGGCCCCGGCAAGGTGCACAGCTTTTATTATTACGTGGATTGGCGAAAACTGGAAGCATTGCCCGAAGATACTGCCTACTTTCATGCCATGTATCGGCAAGAATTTCCCACGGAATCCGGAAAACGCTATCTCATCGCAGCTATCAGCGGAACCGGCCATTATGTGGGCACTGTTTTGAGCGTGCGGCAACGTACCGCTCTTTGGTGGGGAGAAGGAGATGACTTTTGGTTTATTGACGGCGAAACGGAACCGAGCCTGCGCGGCACGGGTACAGAAGACTATTTCTGTGACGCTTGGGGACTGCGGGAAATGTCAACGCCCTATTATGGTGCCCCTTTAATGGAAGGCTATAACACCCCCTTCGATCGTTGCACCTGTTACCGTTGGCACATTACAGACCCTGTCCTATTCAACAAATCGCTGCGATTTGAAATCGAACACATGGGCGCCGCTTTAGGGGAAGACGGTACCATACGTTCCGGTTTTGAAGAACGGGCTGATGATTTTTCATCGGTAGCTTTTTGGTATCAGATAGAACCTCACCAACCCTATCCTCCCCTTCCGAAAGCCAAAGACCGGCTCTATGAAGATACGGAAAAAATGATCCAAGCTGAAACCAAGCTTGAAGCTGCTCACGCATCAGCAGGCACGATCAGCGTTCAACCTGATGTGGGCAGCGGTGCAGGGCAACTGTGGTGGACACCTGTGGAAGCGGATCAAACGCTCGAATTGGTCGTAGACGTGACTGAAAACCAAGCTGATCACCTTTTTCTGGTGCTGACCTGTGCCCGCGATTACGGTATTTTCGATGTTGAATTGGATGGTGAGCTTGTCGGCAATACCCTCAACCTCTATAGCCCAAATATTAAAGGAAAAGAAGTACGTTTCACGATTCCTCCCCTTGAAAAGGGCGAACATCGTTTGCGCTTTATCAATAAAGGAAAAGATGAGGCGAGCAGTGGTTATTTATTTGGACTGGACGGGTATTTAATCTCGGTCATCGATTCCAACTAAGAGTAAGCTCTCGGCGATTTCTCGCTGTGCAGGGATGATCCGCATTTTTTCGCCCTTATAAAAAAAATAGGCGGCGCGCAAAGAAACGCGCCATATCAAAGAGAAGATGAGCCGTCATGACCTTGCTTCGTGAACAGAAAAGGCTGCTGCGTCAACGCTATAATCTGCGAAGGAAAGCTATGCCTCATGAAACGTGGCAGCATCTCAGTCAGGCTATTTTTAAGGCACTGACGGAAGCGCCTTGTTTCATCACGGCTCCTCGTTTGCTTTTATATCTCTCTTCCAAAGATAATGAAGTGGATACGCACGCAATCCTTAACGCGGCGTTAAGCGCCGGCAAGGAAGTTTTTGTTCCCCTCACCCAAAGTGATCCGCCAAGGCTTATATGGTCGCGGCTCAGACATACCGATACACTGCACCGCAACACTTTCGGCATCTTGGAGCCTGCCCCCGGCACGGCGGAGCTTGTGCCCACGCCAGCGGAAGGATTGTGTGTCACGCCCGGGCTCGCGTTTACCCGAAATGGGGCGCGGTTGGGCTATGGGGGCGGCTATTATGATCGCTTCTTAGAACATTTCCGGGGGGTGTCGGTGGGACTGGCTTTTGAATTGCAACTGGCGGCCAGTCTGCCCCAAAGTCCTCATGATCAAGGGGTGAACCATGTGCTTACGGAAAAACAATGGTATCCTGCCGCCCCGGAATGCTAACCATGCAAAGTGCCTGCATGAACAACGAGTAAACGCCTCACACAGGCACCCCACATGGTTTTATGCATGTGGGCGCGCGGTTACAAACCCCGACGCCACCGCATTTGGACTTGTTTGGTTTCTTCCGGATGCACCGTGTCGTGCATAATTGTTTCCCAAGCGTCTACGTCGGGTACGAGCGGAGGCGCGGTCTCAAGCACTTCTTGCTGGTGCGGTGTCAATTCCAAGTGTTCTTTTTCGATGACCGAACAGGTCAAAAATACGAGCAATTCATTAATCTGTTCTTTACGCGAATTGGTGCGGAACAGGAAATTCACCACAGGCACATCCCCCAGCACCGGCATTTTTCGGGTGGAGGTTTCTTGATCGCTTTTGCGAAGACCGCCGATAAAGATGGTTTGTCCGTCACTCAGCCGCATTGTGGAACTGATCTCACGTTTGTCTTCGATCGGTACCCCTTGGAACTGACCGTTAATCAAACTCTCTTTCGCATCGATCTTACAAAGGATTGTTTTGTCGTGGGTCACACGGGGCGTCACCGATAAGAGTGTACCAATATCTTTAAAGCGTGTATTCGTTTGGGAACCGCCCAAATTGGTCTGACTCAATTCTATATAGGGAACCTCTTGAGAGATCGCTATTTCTGCCGCTTCATTCTCTAGGGTGAGCAACACGGGATTGGATACCATTCTGCCATTGCGATTACGCACTTCCGCCTGAATTAATCCGCTCCAATCAATCTTGTCACTCAAAATACTATAAGCTAACATGGAGCCGGGCCGCTGCAATACTTCCAAATCAGTTGACAACGACAGCTCTTGCAGGTTGCCCACTGCGCGCCCGTCTTCGCCTAACGCGGCTTGACGACGAGACATGCGATGGAGCGAATTCATCAGCCATTGCACGCCCGTATCGGCATCATCACTTAACAGGGCATCCACAATCATCGTTTCAATCAACACCTGCCGTGTGGGAATATCAAGGGTTTTAATCAGATCTTGGACCTGTTCAATCACCACAGGTTGATCCGAGACCACGAGATGCATGGCGCGCTTATCACTGGCAACGCTGCCCAGTCCTTTGGTCAACATGGATTTCACCAAGGGTTCCAATTCGGCAGGTTCACAATAATTGAGGGCAATGGCTTTTGTGACGGTCGGCAATACCGGTTCTGCCACGTCCATTTGATGAATCATGGTGACCAGTTCTTCAACGCGATTTTTAGGCGCACTTACAATAATGGTGTTGGTCGTTTTATTGAGTGCTAGACTAATCAACGCTTCATCACGAACCCCTTTCACCATGCCGTCCAAAGTCTTCTTCACCTCTTCCACCTTGGCGTTTTCAAGGGTGACCATGGTCGTTTTACGGTTAACGGAAGCGGCTTCTTCATACGGTACGATAAAGTAAATGCCATCTTCTTCAACCATACCCAAGCCATTCATCCGAAGGACTGTTTCCATGGCAAGTCGTAAGGGTACTTGTTGTAAATTAGCGGTTACTGAACCGCGCAAATCAGATCCCGCCACGATATTGATATCGGCTCTCAACGCCAAAATCGTAACGATGTGTGTTAAGTCGGTATCACGAAAGTCGAGGCTGACCAGCTGATCGAGGGGATTTTCGCCAAGACTACGTTTGGGGCGCTCTTCTTGGGCAGAGGGGCTCGATTGGGGCGCGGCCGCCGCTTGCACAGCTGTTTCAGGAGTGCTGCTGTCCATGTTAAGGGCTTGCACTTCGCCCCCTTCTTCTTCTTTCAGGCTTTGCAACTGGCTGATAAGTGCAGCATTGGCGGCACGTGTTTCCTGTGTCGATTGTACCCGTGGCGCCGGCGGAAGGGGTTCATAGTCTTCATCATCGTCCATATCGACTGCCGTACCGGCTGCCGTGTCACCGGCGCCTGTGTCGTCCAAGTCTGTACCAAAGTCGTCTTCGGGGAAGTCAATTTCTACAGGATCATCCGTCGTGACAGAATCTTCGGCAGCATCGACGTTCTCCGCCTCAAAAGTGTCGAGCGGTAAGCCTCGTGCCATTGCCTCTTGCGGATCCATCGCCATAAAACGCGTTGTTTCTTGCATAGGCGGCAATAGCACTTCCGGAGCTTCTACGCTCAACAATCGCGGTGTTTGCGATTTTTCATCGAGCCGATCTCCGGCTTGTTGTTCGAGGATAAGCCCGTCCAGCGAGGAAGCGAGGTGCCCCACTTTGGTGTCGGGCCGTACCAGCACAGAGACGGGTAAGTCCGACTCGGATGACATGGGCGTTTGCAAATCAACCAATTGATCGGCAAGACTTGCATGTCGACTCTGAAAGTCTTCAGAGACGGACACGCCGCTTTCCACGGCGTACGCAGAAAGCGACACGAGGATCATCCCAAACATTAATCTGCATGCAGTTATGCGCAACGGATGCACCATGGCTTAATACTCCTTCATTTCAACAGGAATAATTGTATTGCCGACCTTAAAAAAAACACGAGTCGGTTCTATCTTCTCCACTTGAGCGCCATTGGGGAAAACAAAGCCGACATGAACGACCATATCATCCACAATCGCTAGGGGATACTGGGAATCCCATATAATTCCGCTCACCTCTCTTGCAGCGGTTGTATCAATTCTGATTTGTGACATCGCTTCCGTAGGTTCTTCACTGGCTTCACTCTGTCCGGAGCGCCGAAGCACACCGACCAAAGGGGACATGGGATTACGGGCAATATGCTCTTTCATATAGTCCAGCGGTTTGACTTCAACAGAGGCAATCATCGCCTGGATATCACTTAATTCCAATGCTTTCCCCGATCCGGGAAAAGGAGCGGCTCCCGCTTTGGCACTTGCTCTTCTGGCAGCGGCAGTACTCTTTGTTTTTTCTTTAGCGGATTGGGTGCTGTCTTTATCTGATGAACGGCCTGTATCCGGCGGGCCGGAGAACATCACTTGGTATACAAGTACACCGACCAATACGACGCCGAGAACAGCGGCCATTATAATTTGCTTCTTGTTTTGTTCATTCATTTTGAGGTGTCCGCTTTACTGATAAACCTGAATGTACTCAAGATAAAAGACGCGGAGGAAACACCGTCTTTTTCTTCATTAATATCCAATTCCGATACTTTGAGATAACGCTCATCGCGCTCAAGCATATTGATGAAAGTGGCGATCTGGTGGAATTGCCCGTATGCCGTCACTTTATAAGGAATAATTTCTGTGTCTCCCGAGGTGGAAGTAGGCAGCGATGACAATTGCACACGCAACCCTATTTCTGCGCCCAGCAACTCAAAGCGATTTAACAGTCTCGGTATTTCTCGTTCGTCGGGCAGGCGGTCTTCAAAGATATCGACCAGTATTTTCATTTCCTGTGCTTCTTCACGCAACAGATCAATGGATTTGTTTACTTCTTCCGCCTGTTTCAAATTAGCCTGCACCGTTTTGAGATCATCACTACGCGTATCAATAGCTTGATTGATCCTGCGATATCCGAAAAAATAAAATGCGACAAAGAGCAGCGCGGCAATCAGGATCACTGTTGCGACAAAGATCAAGTCTTGTCGCGTCACTTTACCTTGTTGTATGTCCGTCATATGCTATCGTTACCTTTTGACTTCCCTTCCAACCTATGAAGCTTCTCATAGGCCGGAGTCGTGGTTTATGATCCCTAGCCGTTAATTAAATATTCAAAGGTAAATTCACGAGCCGGGTAGCCATCAAATTCTGTATCCGTTATTTTGGAAGTTTGCAGCGAAAAAGACCGTGAAAAATCTTCGTCCATGGTCGTATTCGTCGCCAAACTTCCCGTACTGCTTAGGCCCGTTTCGTCATCAATGGCATAGCCTGATATTTCTAATACACTGCGATCCACACTTATACGCGTAGTCTTCACTTTACCGGTCTTGGGGTCTATTTCTTCTTTGCCCGTCTTCGAATTGATGGCAGGCCGTTCTTCGGTAAATTTGCGCGATAAAACACGAATCCGTTTGTACCAAATATTTTCAGGCGTTAAGGTAGCCAAAAGATGCAAATGTTCTGACCAGACCCATCGATCGGCGAGAATCGTTTGAATGGCGCCAATCTTCTTTTGAAGCATTTCTTTTTGATTCTGTAATGATTCAAATTCTTGAACGGTCGATTCTAAGGCGTCAAGTTTTTTTTGCGTCGATTTAACTTGACGTTCCACACTGTTCAATTTCGTCTGCAGACTGACAAAGGAATTGCCCAAAAATATAATCGTTGCACCTAGCACAACCAAGCTAAAAATATGAGGCAGCGGTGTGCGCTGTATGGGCCGTAACTCGACGGGAAGCAGATTGATCTTTATCATAATTTCGGCATCCTCATAAATCCACCATGCCACGCGTCGCCAGACCAACAGCAACCATGAACTGTGCAGGATGGTTGAGCAATTGCTGCACAGTCGCTGTTGCAGGAACATGGACGGCACTGTTGACCGGTGAGGCAATATCAATAACACCAAAGCCTAATTCTTCTTCCAAGGCGTTGGCCAGCAAAGGGAAACGGGCTAGCCCGCCGGACAGAAGAATTCTATCCACCGGGTGTTCATATAATTGGTGTTCGTAATAGTCGAAGGAACGTCTCAATTCAATAGCAAATCGATTGAGCGGACCTGTTACCGCTTCTTGTATTTGAATTTCCCGCTGATGTTCCATCGCCACAGGAATACTGCTTTCAGGCATGGCGAAGGCGTCTTCCTCATCAAGGGGATCCAGTAGAGAACCACTAAAATCGCCCGTGCCCGGAAGCTCCGCTAAAGGCACTTCGCCCGTATCGGTGTTGACCATGGTAGCGGAGCCTTCCCAGTCGGCAGATGTTTCGGGCGGCTCAAACTGCTCAATGAGATTCATCGCTTCTTCTTGGCTGCAATGAAGCGCTTTGGTAACGGCTTGAATTAATTCGCGGGAACCCCAATTGACGTCACGAATAAAGTTTGAAATGCCGTTCTTAACGAAATGAACGGTAGACGAGGACAGCCCAATATCAATGATGGCAACCGATTCGGTTTTTGTGTATAAGTTGCATGCCTCTGCGCCGTCGGACAAGGCAAGGGAATCCACGCCGATAATACCGCAGGTAACACCGGCATTGCTCAACAATTTTAAACGCGCTCGAATCACTTCGCGCATGGCAGCAACGATCAAGATCTTGGTGACCTCACGATTATCTTCTTGATACTTTTCAAGAACAGACCAATCCATAAACACATCGTTGAGATCATAAGGAATGTTGTTGGCCGCCTCCGTGGCAATGGTACTCTCCAATTGATCACGAGGAATATCAATAAGGCGCGGATAGCGAACAACAACGGTCTGACCGGGTAAAGAAGCCACAACCAAAGCATTTTTAGTTTGGATTTTTGAGGTGGCGTCCAAAATGGCAAGTGTTTGCGCTAATACAGGGTCGTTCTCGTATTGATTGCGATCAACGCGAGAAAACCCCGCCTGTTCTATGTTCAGGCGTCCTCTAGACCGCGACATAAGCACCACTTTAACAGCATGGGTACCGATGTCAAGTCCAATGGCCTTTTTTGGTTTACGAAAACCCAAGTGCCGATCCCTCCTGTCCATAGCGGTCCTCACAGGAAGACCGATTCAAAAATTGACGCTGATTAACTATTACGTTTACCTTCAATTTTCCTTGTTTTAGCAACCCTTCAAAAAATCGAGGTCGCTGATCTTTTACCTATAATATCAAATATAACCCACTTTGTCAAGACTTTACTCTAGCAAATTTAGGGCAGAGAAACAAACGAATAAAGAGATGTGGAGAAACGAAAAGTCGAGCTCAGTATCTCAAGCCGAGGGCAGACAATTATTTCAGTCAATTATAGCGGTATAAAATCGAGTTGCGGCTCTGTTATACCCCTTTCTTCTTCACTGATTTTCAGAGGTACTAAAACGTTTTTTCGTGCTTTGATTCCTGCGCAAGCCCGAGGGTGCCTCTCTGCATGGCCAAGTAAACTCTTGACAAAAAGGAGAACTTGATTTTTTTGTTGTGCGCTTTTGGCGGACACAAAATTTTTTGTTGGGTTCCTATTTCTGTCGTGGCGACAACTCGACCTATCTTTTTTTGATGAACACCGTCGATCTATTCTCTCTCGATCTTTCCGTAATCGAAGCAGCTTCTCCACCTTATTTCTGATAGTCTTGGCGCCGTGGAAAATTTTTAAAGCTTTATTGTTGTTTATTTTGACAAGATTCTCGTTATATATAAAAGAACGTAAAGGATGTTGAAATATTCTTTCCTCCTATTTTTGGAGATGGGCGATATTTTGACTGAATATTTCTATACGTGATATGCTTTTGTTGGTACGATTATTGGATTGATAGAGGAGAAATCATTTATGAATTTAACAATCACGGGTCGTCACATGGAGATGACGGAGGCGCTGAGGATGTATATTGAGAGTCAAGTGAAAAAACTCAAAATTCACTTTGACAAGGCTATTGATATCGATGTAATTCTCGATGTGGAGAAACATCGGCATATAGCAGAGGTTAGTCTTCACGCCAATGGTGTGCGCATCCACAGCAAAGAAGTGTCTTCCGATATGTACGCTTCTTTGGACACGGTCATGTCAAAGCTGGAAAAACAGGTCCGCAAATACAAAGATCGGATTAACCGTCACCAACAGCGGCCCGATCGTTTCGGGCTTAGCTATAGTCACGCCATACTCGGCATGAATTCAGAAGCGGAGCAAGAAGATAATACCCAGGATAGCGAGTCTACACACCATATTGTGCAGCGCGAAAAACTGAGTATGAAGCCCATGACCGTTGATGAAGCCATGATGCAGCTTGATCTTGTGGATGAGCCCTTCTTGGTTTTTTCGAACGCCGACACCTCGCAAGTGAATGTTTTATATACCCGCGAAAATAATACTTACGGCCTAATTGAACCGGCCTATTAATTAAATTCCGAATCTCCGCGGATACGGCCGCAAATTGGAATTGCATGAAAGAGGCAGATGGATTTTAACGCGCTGCTTATCAAACGGAAAAATAATATCCCCGTATCCAGACTACTCGATTATGTTACTGTAGAATTGGATTTTGAACTGCTGGCAGGATTCCAAGGAACCGGGCGTCCCGTATGCACGTGGGATGTGAACCGACCGGGGCTGGCGCTGAGCGGCTACTTGGATTATTTTGCCAATGATCGCGTGCAAATCTTGGGGAACACAGAGATTCATTTCATGGAGCGCATGGAGCCTTCCGTACTGGCTACGGTTCTTGCCAACATGTTTTCCTTTGAAATCCCTGTATTTGTTTTATCCCGTAACTTGACGCCGCCCGCTGTTTTCCTGAATATGTGCAATAGAAATGGTATCCCTGTATTGCGCACGGCCATGAGCACCGCTGAAGTGATCAGCCGCATCATCCTCTTTCTTAGTGAAGAATTCGCGCCGGAAACCTCCTGTCACGGCACCGCCGTCGACGTCTACGGCATTGGATGTCTGCTTGTCGGTAAGGCGGGCATCGGAAAAAGTGAAACCGCCTTGGAACTTGTCGAACGAGGCCATCGCTTGGTAGCTGATGACTATGTCGAACTCAAATGCAGCCGAGAAGACTATTTATATGCCCAAATGAATCCTGTTATCCACCACCATATGGAGATCCGTGGGGTGGGCATTATTGATGTGCGCTCCATCTTTGGCGTGGGCAGTGTCCGCAATTCTAAACGTATCGGTATGGTGGCCGAGCTGGAAGATTGGGATGAAAAGACCGATTATGACCGGCTGGGCATGTCAGAGAAGTTTGTTGAAATCTTAGGCGTTCGAATCCACCACATGCGTATACCCGTGAAACCGGGCAGAAACGTGGGAATCATTATTGAAGTTGCCGCATTGAATCAGCGTCTGAAAGAAATGGGCATCAGTTCCGCCGATCAATTGGATAAAAATGTTTCCAGTCGAAACAAACAAATGGGACTATGACCACACTTTATCTGTCCGTACAACCTTTCGCTAATACGCCCCCTCTGCCTATTGGCGCCCCTTATAAAGTATTATGAGTAAACATAAACGACCGGGAAAAAAAAGAAGAAGCAGTGTACGAACCCGCGATTGGGAACAGAATCCCGATGCTGATTTTTCCCATGATCTGTCTCGACACCGACGCGCACAAAGTAAGTTAGTTCAACATGCTGATGTAGAAGATCCGCTGCCCACGGATGCCCCCCCCAATGCCGTCGTAGTCAGTCATTCCAGAAAATGGGCCTTTGTTAAAAAAGCGGATGCAGATCCCCACCGCCAGCCCAGTGCAGACGATACGCTCTTATGTAAAATAGATGAACGTCTTGTCGAAGAAGAGGAATCCTTGTTGGCGCCCGGCGACCGCGTCTTTGTCGAACTTGAAGGGGAAGACCATGTGGTACGCGCTATTGCACCGCGGCAAACCAGCTTGGCGAAATGCGCAGGCAAACATGGCCGGCTGGAGCGTCAGATTATTGCCGCCAATGTGGATGTGCTCGTCATTGTCGCCGCTGCGACGTCGCCCCCCTTCCGCCCCGGGCTCGTAGACCGCTTTCTTGTGGTGGCGCAGCAAGGCGGTGTGGAACCTGTGCTCTGTCTCAACAAAATTGATCTTGTAGAGGAAGAGCCGCCAGAGATGCGTTTCTACCGAGAATTGGGAATTGGTATCTGTCGCACCAGCTGTGTGACCGGCGAAGGTATCGCTGCATTACGCGATAAATTGACCGGGAAGACCAGTGTACTCGCAGGGCATAGCGGCGTGGGCAAATCGTCCATTCTCAACACCATGGATCCTGAACTCAAAATCCTAACCCAGAGCTTGAGCGAGGCAACCCGGCGGGGCAGACACACCACGACCTTATCCGTGCTCTATGAGCTTCATGATGATATACACATCATTGATACGCCGGGACTCCGTGCACTGGGATTGTGGAATATTGAACCCGAAGAAATCGCTTTTTATTTTCCGGAAATCGCAGCAACAAGCATGAGCTGCAAATTTAGAAATTGCACCCACATTCATGAAATCGAATGCGCCGTGAAAGAGGCTGTCGAAGCAGGAAGCCTGCCCCGAGCACGTTATGAATCCTATTGCCGTCTGCGCAGTGATTTGGACGCAGAAAAGCGCCAGCCATAGCCCCGTGTCGGGCGCCGGGCTCCCCCATCCGGAAAAGGCAGCGAAATGCGCCTTTATATCTTGCATCTGCATATGCGATATTGTATGATAACCTTGTTGGTGTACACCGTGTTTTGTAATGTCCTTTGGTTTATACCGACGGTTAGGTAAAGAAATTGCCCCGAAGTAAGGCGCGACGGGGCCGAGTAATTAGGATCGCAGCAACGGAGGGTATGTACATGTCGGATGTAAAAGCATTTTTTGACGGATTGGACGAGCGTGTAGACACGGAAAAAATCCAGGGTATGAATTCGATCTTTCAATTCAATCTCGGCGAAGAAGTCTATACCGTATCAATCAGTGACGGTAATGTGGCGGTGAGTGAGGGCGCTGTAGAAGGCGCAAATATTCAATTGACCATGACGCCGGAAGATTTTCTTGCCATGACCGGCGGCACGCTCAATTCGCAACAGGCTTTCCTCACGGGCAAACTGAAACTGAAAGGCGACATGCAGTTGGCGCTGAAGCTCGGATCCGTATTCAACATTGGCTAAACCGAAACGACATCTCAAAGGCCTTCTTCATGTGGAAGGCCTTCTTTTTATGAAAAAGCTAAGAACGATTGCATTTATCATAACGGCGCTGTTCCTGATGTGCGCCTGTGCCCCCCGTGCACATGAAAAAGGAAATAATGAAGATCGGTGCCTGTCGGAAGATGGTGTTTCCCTATTGGTCTCTCTTCTTCTCCCTGCTGTGCCTGACAAAGCGCCCGGGCTGATTTTAGTGCATGGCTTTGGGGCGGATCACCATGTTTGGGATGGCTTTGCCGCTGCCCTTCAGCAAGGGGGGATCATGACGGCAGCGGTAGATCTTCGGGGTCATGGCGGCAGCCGTATGCAGGGAAAAACTGCCCTCCATTATTCTGCACTTTCAACAGATGATCTTTCTAATACGCTCCATGACCTAAAAGCCGCGAAAAACTGTCTCTTGGAAGCCGGCGCAGATCCCGACAATCTGGCAGTCATTGGCGAGGGGTTGGGCGCTAATCTGGCACTTCGCTATGCCTTAGAAGATCCGCATATACAAGCGGTCGTAATGCTCTCCCCCGGTCTGGACTATAAAGGCATTACCAGTCTCGACGAAATAAAAAAATTAAAGGACTGCCCTGTCTTGCTGGTGGCGTGTGAAGATGATGCTTACAGCGCCATGACAGTTTCCGCGTTAAAAGCGGCTGCGCCTGTCTTTGCGGAGTTGCGCACGTGGACCGGTTCAGCTCAAGGAAGCGAACTTTTCGCCATTCACCCCGAAGCAATTCATTACATTACGACTTGGCTGCGGCAAATCATACAGTCTCGCTGAGCGTGATGTCGTGTGCGGGGTTTTATCGGATGTCTGCATCCAGCCATTTGATCACGGCCATGATACCCCGTGCCCGTTTGAGCATGGTGGCTTTCAGTCCCTGCTCGCGCAGCTTCTCTTTCGCTTCATGTCGGTCTTTGGCAACTACGATTCCGCCGATGAAGGATTTTTCCTCTTTCCCTTCCGCCCGAATTGCATGATACTCATACGTAGGCATTGTAACTCTCCTTATACACCTACTACTGGACGGTTTGTGTGACTCTTTTCGTCACAATTTGACATAGCATCTCTTATCTTATCATAATCCTTATAAAAATTCCATCCTGCCTTCGGGGGTTCCCGGGATATTTTCCCTCCTATCCCCTCTTGGGGAAGCGCGAATCTTTCTTTCGTCAACCATGCCCATAAGTCTATAAAAAAGGCTTTTTACGAAGGTATTGTTTGGGTACATTTCTCTGTGTAAAGGGTGCCCTCAACAGCACCGTTAAAAGAAACGAAAGGTTTTTATGATGTGGAACTATGCTCGGTATCTAGTCCTTTTCCTGCTCTGCTGCACGATGACCACGGCTTTTGCAGCTACACCGAAATTTGTCCCGGAACGGGTTCCTGTGGCGGGTGATGCATGGCCCGGTGAAAAGGATAACTATCAATTTGTCATCTTAGGGGATAAAACCAGCGGCGGCGAAGCATTGTGGCACGTCTATGATGAAGCCATAGAAACCATTAATAAGATCGCGCCCGATTTCGTTGTCTCCACGGGAGACCATATTAACGGACATATGGAAGAACGGGCGGAATGGGATGAAGAATGGCAGGAATACCGGGATCATGCACAGCATTTAAAATGCCCTCTCGTTATGAGCCCCGGCAACCATGATATTGCCAATCACGAGTGTTATGAGTTTTGGAAAGAAGACTTTGGGGCTACCTATTTTTATTTCCGCTATGGTCAATCCCTCTTTCTCATCCTCAATACAGAAGAGGAGCGTTTCGACGGGCGTGGTCCCATCTGGGAAGCCATGATGACTTTCGCTGAAACTGCCTTGGCAAATGAAAAAGACGCCACCCACTGTTTCCTCTTTTTCCATAAGCCCATGTGGATCGATCCCCGCTTTACCAAAGACTGGGAACGCTTGTTAAACGCCTTGGGCACGCTCCCCTTTACCGCCATTGCCGGTCATGAACATTATCTCTCTGTTTCTTACCACAACGGAAACGCGCAGATCATCATGAACCCCACCGGCGCCGGCGTCCAGGCGAGCGAAGTGCGCGCCTTTGGCGGGTTCCACGCCATTGCCACCGTGAACGTGGAGGGCGATAACGTGGATATCCAGATTGTCGAAACTGACGGTACGATTTTGCCCCTCGATATTTCGCCCGCCTCATTTCGCAAAAGCATTAATGTAGACGTGGTACAACTGGACGCCTTGCCGCCGGAACGTGAACAAGAGGCATTACTAAAGGTGAGGGGCATCGCACGTCTTCGCAATCCTTTCGACAAAGCCATCACGGTGGAGCTACAAGTTGCGCCGCTCCGTGCTTCAGGGTGGGTCATGCTCACCGATATCGAAAGCGGCGCAGAACTTGACGCCAATGTATGGACGCAAGAAGTGGATCTGGAGCCGGGCGCTCAGGATACGCTGCCCCTCTATTTCCGTGTAAGCCCTGAGGTGGAAGCGACACCGCCCGCAGTAACCTGGCGCATCAAATATGACGGACACTGGATCGCTAAAGAAGATATGACGATGGAAGAAGTCAATGCTGCCCCCCTCTACCCGCTGGAACTTTGGCGCAGTCCTGAACACTGGCAAGTGGTAGGTCCTTTTGATGTGGGCCCCATTAATGCGGACGCAAGCCTTGCAACCCTGAAAAAAGACAATCCCAATTTCTTCAAAGTATTGGGACCTGAAGAAGGCTTTGAACCGGGCAAAGAGTATGAAGGCGGGCTTAGTTGGTTCGCTGCCGATGAATCAAGCAAAGGGCTGCTCAACCACAACGGAATTTTAGGGACCAAAGATTTGGCCTCCGCCTATAACTATGTTGCCGTCTACAGCCCTGTCGCGCAAAAGACCCACGCCGTCATGCAGGCAGACAATTTTGCCCAAATGTACATCAATGGCGAGCTCCAAGAAAAGGCGCAGGCTTTCCGTGCGCCGGGCCGCTGGGTTTATGTACCCCTGTCTCTCAATGCAGGCTGGAATCGGGTCGTGGTAAAAGTGATCAACAACCGCGGAGATTGGTTTTTACGCTGGCTCATAGCCGATCCTGAAGGTACGCTCCAATTTTCTGATGGCGTCCCTGCGTCCTAAGCCGCTTTTGTGGAATATGATGAGCCATTCCGGTGTTGTATGGTATACTTAACAGATGGTAGAGATGCTTTAACAAACATCTAGAAAACAACCCGGAGTACCAAGTCCACTATGGAAACACTGGTCATTTTTGGTATCATTTGCGCAGCAGCGGTCGCTATTCTCGTACGTGTCCGCGGTGTCATTCTCAAGCGAGGTGCAAACGCATGTTCTTGTTCTTCTTGTCCTTTATCACAGGAACAACGCGCCATGTGTACTAGTGCCATCGTCCATGACAAAGCGCATGAGATGAGAGAAGATACCGTTTAATATAAAACTGAGATCTACAGCATGAAAAAAACTTTATTTGATCTTGAATCGGGCGCTGTCGCACGTATCGTGGGCATCCAAGGCAATACGCCCTTGAGTCTGCGGCGACGTCTTCTTGATATGGGGATAACCAAAGGGTCCGAATTGCGTGTTGAACGGCACGCGCCCTTAGGCGATCCTGTAGAGATAATTGTAAAAGGTTACCGCCTAGCCCTTCGTTTGAGCGAAGCGCGCATTATTGAAGTGGAAGAATTGTGCACCCGTGAAGGGATAGCCATGGGTTCCTGTCAATAAGCGGGCCGCCGCGACATGCGCCAACAGAATCTTTCTTGTCGATTATCGACGAGAAAGACAGGTTGGTCGTGTCCCATATTGCAATTTCCTTATCTACTCTTTCAGCCTGTGATTCCTTATTTGTAAATATTCCCCCACACGCAACCGGAGACTTTCCTCACACAACTCCATACAGAAAAGCATATGAAACTCGGTGAAATCGTCATTGCCGGCAATCCTAACGCGGGCAAAACATGCGTTTATAATCGCCTGACCGGCGCCGCTCAGCAAGTGAGCAACTATCCCGGTGTAACCGTGGAGTTCGTCTGCGGCCGGATGCGCCACGAAGGGCGCAATTTCGCCGTTGTTGACTTGCCCGGCACCTATTCCCTTACCGCCTACTCCCAAGAAGAGCTGGTCGCCCGTAATTACATTGTGGAGCGCAAACCGGCGCTGATTGTCAACGTGGTCGATGCTTCCAACTTTGAACGTAACCTTTATCTGACCACGCAGCTCATGGAAATGCGCATCCCCATGATCATTGTCTTGAACATGGTGGATACTGCGGAGAGACGGGGCTACCATGTGGACGCGGAAAAAGTTTCCTTACTGTTGGGTGTTCCTGTAATTCCCGCTGTTGCTTGCCGCGGGAAAGGCATCCCGGAACTGCGCGACGCCTGCATTGATGTTATCGAAGGCCGCCTTGCCGCCACGCCCGCCCCGGTCGCCTACGGTCACGCCGTCGATGAAGAAGTGCTGAACTTGTCGGAAATGATCGCGAAGTCTCAGCTCCTGCAAGAGCACTATAGCCCCGGCTGGCTCGCCGCCAAACTGCTTGAACGTGACGAGGCTGCTTTAGCAGGCGCTCAAGCAGTCGCCCCCGACGATATGGACGCAATTAGCGCAAGCGCGGAAGAAGCAACCCAGCGCATGGAGCGCCATTTTAACGCTGACGCCGCCACTATCCTCGCCGAACATCGCTATGGCATGGCGGCGGGTATCGTCAAATCCTGTCTTTCCTATACGGCTGAAGCGCGCCGCGACATAACCGATATTATTGACAAGGTGGTCTGTAACCGCGTCATTGGTCCCTTAATCCTGGTTGGCGTTGTAGCAGCTCTTTTCTTTTGGGTCTTCAAAATCTCGGATGAATGGGCATGGATCCCCTGGTTCGACGAATACCAGAGCCCAACGGGTATGATGGCGCTCTTATTTGACTTTTTATCCGATCTCATCGCGCCGCTGCAGGCACGGGCGCCCATGATACATTCCTTGTTGGACGCCGGTATTATCGGCGGCGTTGGCGGCGTCATGAGTTTCGTGCCCCTTATTTTCTGCATGTTTTTATTTATTGCTCTCCTTGAAGATACAGGCTATATTGCCCGCGTCGCTTTCATTCTGGATCGTCCGCTGCGCGTCTTCGGTCTTCAAGGAAAAAGTATTTTGGCCTTTATCGTTGCAGGCGGCTTAGGCGCAGGCGGCTGTGCCGTGCCGGGCATCTTATCGACGCGCACCATGCGCGAAGATAAAGATCGGCTGGTCACGATGCTCGTAACGCCCTTTATGAATTGCGGCGCGAAAATGCCGGTCTATGCCATGCTCATCGCGGCCTTTTTCCCCGGCCATCGCACCCTCGTCATGATGATCCTTTGGGGTCTGTCGTGGGTTGTGGCCTTATTCGCCGCTTGGGTGCTGCGCCACACCGTGGTACGTGGTGAACAGACCCCCTTTGTCATGGAATTGCCGCCTTACCATGTGCCTGTACCCTTTAGTGTGCTGCGCCACACCTGGGAGCGTACCTGGCTGTACATGAAAAAAGCGGGCACCATTATTCTTGCCATCAATATTATCCTTTGGGCGATCATGTATTTCCCCCGTCCGCCGGAAGAACTTCCGCCTGATGAGGCACTCGCCCACAGCTACGCGGGCCGCGCCGGTATCGCGCTGGAATCAATCACCCATGTCGCCGGCTTTGACTGGCGCACCAATATCGCGATCATCGGCGGTTTTGCCGCCAAGGAAGTGGTTATCGGTGCGCTGGGCACCGCCTACGCCCTTGAACAAATCGATGAAGACAGCCACAAACCCCTGTCGCAAACCCTTGCCTCCCTGCAGGATTGGAACCCCATACGCGCCTTTGCGCTCATGGTCTTTGTCATGCTCTACGCACCGTGTCTCGTCACTGTAGCCGTCATTGGCAGAGAAAGCGGTTCTTGGAAGTGGGCGGTATTTGCAACAACCTATTCCACCCTACTTGCCTTTGCGCTTTCCGTGCTCTTTTATCAAGTGGGATCGCTGCTCATCGGCTGAGCTGTGCCTGTAAATGGTGCCGTATGCACATTTTAAGCAACAGCTCCTACCCTGACCTGAAAGAGGGCAAGGCAGCCCATTTGTCGAAAAGGGCATTCATGGACTAGAATATCAGCCTCCAACCGTAATATTGAGGTTTCTTATGACAAAAAAGAGTATTGCATCCCTGCTGTCTGTAATCGGGCTTTTGCTCGTCTTTATGCCCTATTTTTCTGCAGCCGCTGCTGATCCCAATCCCCCTTCCATTCGCGGCGGCGGCGCGTGGCCCATCCGGCGTCAATGGACTCCGGCTGAAACACGCCATTACGCGAAGTGGGTCGAGAATTTATTTGATGTAAAAACCAAGGGCACGGTGGAGCAGCGCACTGCGAAACTGGAACGGATGCTCACCGATCCGGAAATGAACCTGCTCCAACAGCCGGACTTTCTAGGCTCCGGCTCTAACCCGCAGTTGCCCGCTTCTATCATGCGTTCCATGCATCATTTAATGGACTGCGCCAAATTCACCGCTTTTATCCCCGCCTATTATGCGTATCGCCGCGCCTTGCCCTGGATTACCGCCACTGTGTATTCCGGCGAACGGGGAGTGGATGTGCGCATTTCCGCCTTTAATTACCCGACGCGAGGCGCGAACAGTGCCGCCTATTCCTCCCTCGCAAGCTTCTTCCAAGCGGCGGTGGGGCATTTCATATCCGGTAATTACCGTGTCAATCTGAACAGCAAGGACGCCGGGCTTTCCGACACGGTACCTGTCGCCTTAGATCCGCAATATTTGATGCCCGGCTGCATGAACTATCTTGATGGTCATTGTCTCGTCTTGGCGAAAGTAACCGAATACGGGGAATTGTATTTTCTCAACTGCAGCACCACCAACACCCGCGATATTTTTACGTATAACGGGATGAACGCCGTTGGCGGCATCACACCGCGCGGCAGCGACCCCGATAATGAATGGATGGGCTGTTTTCAGGGTTTACGGGTGCTTCGTTATCCCATCGCTGAAACGAATAGTCAGGGCGTGGTCACACGGGTGCGGCGCCGTACCAATGAAGAGATGCGCGAATTCGGGTATAGCACGGAACAATATGATATTGTGCAGCAGCTCTACACCGCTCATGCCCTTGAGGAAGACGGCATGAAACCGCAAAGCCTCCATGACCTGATTCGGCTGCGTATGAAACGGGTCGAGCAAATCGCACCCGCTTCTTTCATAGCCGATTATTGCGACGAAATATTATCGGCCTATCTCGAACGGGAATGGTTTGTCCAAGATGCTTGGAATGATGTGAAAAAGAACGGTCATATTGTGTATCCCGAAGACCTGGAAAACGAAAATATCTTTCAGGCATTGGGCCGTTGGGAGACGTGGAGCTCCCCCTCTTCCGATGTGGATCGGCGCAACAAATATTTCTATCTGGCAGACTGGATGGAATATGCGGTCCGAATGTTTGGTATGCAGCCTAACTTTATAGACCTGACCGGTCTCGAAAGTTATAACATCAATAGCCAAGCTGATTTGGCGGCTGCCATGATCACCGAAAAAAATCGTTGGTTCCAAACCAAATCGCTGGACTACACCCACTCCTCAGGTAAAATCTATACCTTGACCCTCGCCGACATTGAAGAGCGCCTCTATGATTTGTCCTTCGATCCCAATCATCCGCCTGAATTGCGCTGGGGCGCGCCGGAAGGCAGCGAAGAGCGCGAAAATATGCCCCAAAGTTATACGCCTCTGCCTAAGGGTGCAAAAATGGCGATGGACGAAGCCTATAAGCTCCAGTATTTTTATCGTACCCTATGCCAACGTGAAACGAGTTCCAGTTATCTGCGCGGCATGTATACGGAAGGTTTTCCGATCAGAGATAAACTGGATGCACAGGTGAGCAAATGGTCTTATCTGACAGAACCGCTTTTATATAAAGAAGAACCGGAACCCGTAGAAATTATTGTGCCTGTTGAAGCGGAAAAACCGCCCTCCCTGACACCACCCGAAGTAGTCACCCAGCCCCAAGCTGGAGAAAGACCCACGGGCCGCAGGGATCCTCGTGCACGGATGGGCGGCAGAAGTCTCCGATGAAGTAGCGTCGAAGCTGTGTTTCTTTTGATTGAATCCATGATTAAAAAACAAAAGGGAAACGTCCTATGAAAATCCCTTTCATTTACCTCGCAGTCTTAAGCCTCTTATTGGCGGTCATCCTTACCGGCGGCGCAGTCGCCGAAGATCCCAATCCCGCCACGATCCATTCCAGTCGCGGCGCATGGCCTTTATACCGGCAGTGGAACCGTGCCGAGACCCTGCACTTTGGAGAATGGATCGCCCGCATCTACGACCGCAAAGCAAATGGAACCACCGAGCAACGGCTTGCCAAACTGGAGCAGGTACTTTCCGATCCCGATATGAACCTCTTGCTTGATCCGCAGTTTATCGGCGAGCCCTGTAATCCGCAAGTGGATCTCGACGCCATACGTGCCATGCACCGCGTTGTCGACTGCCACAAACTCTCCATGTCTTTAGGCGCTTATTACGCCTGCCGCCGCGGTTTGCCGTTCATGTTCAGTCATGTGCGCGCTGTAGACGGCAGCGATATCCGTACGGCTGATGCCACCTACCCTGTCGGCACGGTGAGTTCGCTGGACTATGCATCGCCGCGACAGTTTTTTGTAGATGCCACCGTGGGCACCTGCACAGGCAATTTACGGGTTCCCCCTTATGCCAAAAACGCAGAACTCAGCGATACCTGTCCCGTTGCACTGGACCCGCAATATTTGATCCCCGGATGTCTGTATTATCTGGACGGACATGTCTTGATTCTCGCTAAACTGGATGCCAACGGCAATGTACGCTTTTTGGACGCCACCACCTCCTATACCCGCGATCTGTATACCTTCAACAGTATGAATGTAGTCACGGGAATCACGCCTCGTCATAGAGAGAACACAGAAGATCCCTATGGCGGCTGTTTTCGCGGCTTCCGCGTGTTCCGCTACCCCATTGCGGAAACGGACAGTTCGGGCAAAGTGATCCGGGTGCGGCGCCGAAGCAATGAAGAAATGGCAGAGTTTGGATACAGTACAGAACAGTATGAAAAAATGGAAGAGCTCGTCAAGGAGGGTAAAATTCAAGAACAAGGCTTATCCTTTGGCTCTATGCACCAGTTGATCCGATTTCGACTGCACACAGAACAGTCGATCCCCGTTACAAAAATGATTGAAGCGTATGCGCTCAAGGCAAAAGAACAACTGAAACTACGGGATGACGCCGTTCAGGCGGCTTGGGCGGATGTGCAGGCGAATGGCCCCATAGAATTCCCTGACCGCGGCGCAGAATGGAATATCTACACGGCAGGCGGACGCTGGGGCAGCTATGCCAGCGCGCTCACGGACACCGAATTTCGCGCCGACTATTTCGACTTCTTAGAAGAAATCGATACTGCCATTCAATGGCTGGATATCCGTTCCGGACTGCTTGATCTTGAGGGACTCAATCGGAACGCTATCTGGAGTACTTCCGATTTGACATGGGCCTTGTTGTCGGAGAAGAAGCGCGTGTTTCGCAATACGTCCATTGACGTCACCGACAGCAAAGGTGAGACCACAGCCCTCTCTTTGGAAGATATTGAAACCCGCCTTTATGAACTTTCCTTCGACCCTAACCATCCGCCTGAGCTGCGCTGGGGTTTTCCTTTGGACGGCATTGACTTGACCGCTTTTGCAAAAGTTATAACGCCGATCCGGGGCTCCAAAGTGGCATCCATGACCGAAGCCTACGGGCAGGAAAGTTATTACCGATCCCTTGCCCATCGCGAAATTGGTGAAACGCCTTTTGCCGACCAGCCGGCGAGCGGCTTCCCGGTACGCCAAACCATTAATGATTATCTATGGTATAAATGGCGCGGCAATCCCACACCTGCGTTGGTACCTCATGGCGGGCGCGCCGCTTATGAGGCGCAGCACCTCGCGGCCCAAGCAACGAACAAGAAAACAGCGCGCGTCTCAAAATAAGCAAAGCCCCTTCTTTACCTTCATGAATCTGTAGAGCACGGTGTATAATGAATGTGTTCTTTTAAGGTCAAGAAGGATCGATCATGCTCCTTTATACAGAAACACAACGACTTCCCCGAGGCGGGCAGCTCATCTTGGCTATGGCGCTGCTCTGTGTTGTGGCTCCTATTTTCTTCCTCCCGGGGCAGGCAGAGGCGGAGGGTAAAGAAGTCTTTGTCTCTTATTTCTTGGGCGTTCTAGTCCTTTCTTTCATGATGTTCTTTACCTCGCTTCAAACAGAATTGAAGCAAGACACGCTCCACGTACGTCTCTATTTTCCCCTCCCTCTCTTTGGCAGGCGACTGCCATTAAAGCAATTGATTTCCGTCGAGGTGGTCACCTTTCGACCTTTTCGTGATGCTATGGGCTGGGGCTTCCACTACGGCCCTTTTCGAGGCCGCTGTTGCAGGTACTTCAATATGGGCGGCACAGGCGGGGTCTACCTCTGCGACGACCATAACCGTCAATTCATTATTGGCTCCCAAGATCCCGAAGCGCTGGCAGAAGTCATAGAAAAAGCCCGGACAGAACTGCTTTTACGATCTGCCCGGGCAGAAAACTTTATGTCTTAGTCAGGGAGAGAGAAGACTGTTAACGGGGGATGCGTTCATCACGGAGTATCTCGCCGCCAAGTTTAATGACCTTTACATGCAGCTCGTCGGGCGACACATCAACGCGAACAGTTGCATCCACGGGATTGGTCATGGCATGAAAAACATTGTCGCCATCTTCACCCGGTTCACACCATTTGTACCGGTGCATGTGACCACTGAGCCATAGTTTAGCGCCCGCTTCATTAATAAGAGGCTGCCACAAACGCCCTACTTCCCGGCAGCCGAAAATGGAATCGCCCAAATACGGAGTAGGCTGATGGGTCAGTGCAATGGTAAATCTGGCATTACGGGCGGCTTCACTTTTCAGGTCTTCCTTCAGCCACGCTGTTTGTTCTGCACGAAATGAATCAAACTCTATAAGATCGGCATATTCTTTGTGGTTGTCTTCCTTGTCTTCGCCTGTATCCAAGGCGAGAAAATGGATACCGCCATGGTCAAAAGAATAGTAGGTACGTCCGTCCCTTCCCGGCACATATTCTTGGAAGCGACGCGCCCAAGCGCCCCGCGTTTCGTGATTGCCGCGGACATAGACGGTTGGAATGGAAGCGCCAAATTTGCGCGCGCAGATGTCATAGAAGGCGTGGAAAAACTGTTTGTCTTTCACAAAGTCATTGACAATATCGCCGTTTAATACCACGAAATCAATGTCATCCCAAACCACATCATTGAACATGCTTTCAAGGCGGTTCGCGTCATCATGAATATCGTTCCACATGACAAAAGAAAAGCGCTCTTTATTCGGGTCAAGGGGCGTACAGCTATAGACGTCGCTTTCAATGGTATCGCCATGCTGTACACGGTAAGGCGTTACATAGCCCTTAAATTCGCGGGAAACCAAGCGGTATTGAAATGCTTTGCCCGGTGTGAGACCGGTGAGCCGCACAGCGTGGCAGGTACTGTCATTGGGAATCAATCCGTTGATACTGGTCACGGCTACGCGGTCCAATTTACCATCCTCACCGTACAATACCTTGGCGGTGGCTTTCTTATTAGTATGCCATGTAACCGTTACTTCGCCGGAACCCGGTGATTGCACGAGGGGCCCATGGTTCACGGCAAAGTTCGCAGGCTCATTGTTATCGCCGTCGCCTGCCGCCAAAGCCAACGCAGGCAACAGCCCCAATCCTAGAAAGCCTGCGCCGCTGCGGCCCATGAAGTTTCGTCGTGAAACAAGAGAAGCGTCTTTTTTAAGGTCATTGTCATTGCTCATAATTGTTTCCTTTTCCGGTTGTATATCACGAAAGAGCGACTCATCCGTTATGAACGGCGGCGCTCCATGGAGTGAAGATTTAAAGAGCATTTCAACAAATGCATCTTCACGCCAAAATATGTTGTTAATTTATGATAGTACTCCATGTATACTCTGCAGTCAAGCCCCAAAGGCTATGGCTGCACTTAGTCTTCCCACAGAATACGGGCAACATAAACGGCATTGTCGGAACCATATTTTTCACAGCCAAGGGGCTGCATCCATTCAGCAACGGTTACCCATGTCTCTTTTTCGTTGATCTCCGCCACCCCAAAATTGCCCAGACGTGCGCCCCGTGACGGGATGAGGTTACGTTCAGTATCACGAATAACCTGCATCGTGTCAGGATTCACTTGAGCCATGCGTAAAGGCGCGCGATGTCTGAATACATGATCATACTCGGGGTCACGTCGGGTATATACCAAAAAGAGCGCGTCCTTGTGGGTAACCCAATGTTGCTGCGTATTGTAACTGCCCAATTCACTGCCGTCATCAAAACACCACGGCCGGGGCTCTTCGAAATGGAGCCCGTCATCACTGCGTGTTACATAGCCTTTCACATCATTGCGCAAGGTCAAATAAAAACGGTTATTGAAGAAACATAAGGAGGGTTCTCCCAATCCGCGGGGGTCGGGAACAGTCATTTCATTCCCGTGTTCCACATACTGTAGTGTCTCGCCGTCGAACCGGCAACGCAGCACCGTGGCCGCTGAACTCTTTTCCCCTTTCGCCTTAAAATAAATGGGCAACAGAATATCGCCATTGGGAAGATCGACACGTTGGGTGCAGCCGGCACCGGAACTAAAAAATTTTGGATCATCCGGCATTTCCAAGGAACGCCACGACGACCAAACCCATTTGTTTTGATCATACCAAGCGTAGGCTGTGGAACGATGATATTCACCGGCTAATTTATCTCCATCGTAACGGGCTTCATGACCGGTACCCAATAATTTTCCCGTAGCGGCGTGCCACTTCGGCGTAAAATCACAAATGACCGAAACCAAGGATTCTTCTTGTCTGCGGCCTAAAGTACCCTGTTCGATGGGTCCGATCCAATGACTGCCCAAATCGTCCGTGCGCATTTCGTTTAAAGCATAAAATACATCGGAACCACTTAAAAGCAATTTCTGCATGGTCATGACTACAATGGGCGTTTCGCCGGGAATGGCTCCGGCGCGGGGGTGAACCCAGCAGGTGACTTTATCAAAACCGGAACTCACTGTATCCAGCTGAATTTGATAATTCACGTTTTCGAGGTCAGCGCCGTAAACCGCAACAGTCCCTGTCCCCAGAACTAACAAGCAGAGCATTGTCCATTTCAAAAAAGCATTCATAGCTATCCTTACCTTCCATTTCTTAGATGATGTACAGCGCAAGCACGCGCTCCAAAGGCAACAAACAGGAACTATGATACACAAATAGCGGTATGCTTTTCTGGCGCAGAAAAAAATGGAGGGAGAAGGCGAAAAGTTTACGTGCAATATTTCCCGTAAATAAAGGAGACGATACGGGAAAGAAAGGATATCATCTGTGGGGCATTTGAAAACTTTTGTTCAAAAGATCACACGGGAGAAAAAGCAAAATAGCGCACATAAATATAAATGCTCGATAACACTAGGGTAAGCAAGGTGATGGGGATACTGTATTTGAGGAAATCGCCAAAGGAAATGCGGTAGCCATTACGTTTGGCAATTTGAACTGTTACCACGTTGGCAGCGGCGCCGAAGATCGTTCCGTTACCGCCGAAACAAGCGCCCAAGGCAAGGGCCCACCACAAAGGATAGGCAACATGCATCGTCATAAACTCCGGTGTTTGATGGAGGTTAAGAAGATCTTGCATGGAGCTTATCAGAGAATTTACCAAGGGAATCAGGGCAATGACAACAGGAATATTGCCAAAGAACGCAGATAAAAGGGCGGACACCCACAGCACCGCCAAGGCGGTGGCATATAAATGCCCACGGGTCACACCAAACAAAACGTGCGCGATCTTTTCAAATAAACCGTTATGCTCCAGAGCGCCGACCAACATGAATAAGCCCATGAGAAAGAGAATCGTTTCCCATTCCACTTTTTCCATGGCGGCGCGCAAATCACTTTTTGTGTAGACCACCATAATCAAAGCGCCGGAAAGAGCAATAATACCGGGCTGTAAATTTAAAACATGGCTCATGCTGAAGCCGGCAAGAATAAAGGAAAAGACGATTAAGCCACGCTTCAAGCGCCAGGGATCCAGAATCGCTTTCGATGGATGGGCTTTCATAATGCGCGCACGCAATGCGCCCGTCGTTTTTAAACGATTACGCTGCGACAGGAAAATGAACAAGAAAACGACCACGCACGACAGGATGACGATGGGCGTCAGATGCAGCAAAAAAGCGTTGAACGACAAGCCGCCCCGCGAACCGATCAAAATGTTGGGCGGGTCGCCCACGAGTGTGGCAGTACCGCCTATGTTTGAAAACAGGGCTTCCAAAATCAAAAACGGCGCTGTAGGTAATTCAAGGATTTGGGTGATCAGAATGGTTATAGGCGCAACCAACACTACGGTGGTAACGTTATCCAAGAATGCGGAGAGCAAGGCGGTAGCGGAAAGCAAGCCAATAAGGATGATCAAAGGATTGCCCCACGCACGCTGGGCAATAAATATGGCTACCCATTCAAACAAGCCCGTCTGCGCCAAAATATCCACAACGGTCATCATGCCGATAAGCAAGAAAATTACGTCAAGATCAATGCTTTCCAAAGCAGCATCGTAGGGCATGACGCGCAATAAGAACAAGGCAGTGGCACCCAACAAGGTTGCGAGAACGCGGTCGAGTTTTTCGGTAACCATTAAAATGTAAACAACAAAAAATATGATAATTGAAGTGATCATGGTCTAATTCCAAAATGAACGCCCATAGGGGGACAGGCAGTATTCAGACATCAATAACACGCTCAAGAACAAGGATACGGTCGATTACACCAATACATTTTTTATCTTGAACGATATAAACTTGGGGCCGCTGATGGATCGCCAATTCAAAGACAATCTCCAGAAGCGTCGCTTTGAGCGGCATGGCGCAAAAATCCCGTACCATCACGTCTTGCGCAAGGGCATGGCTTTCATCAGCAAAGTACTTTTCAAAGGGATCAAACTCACGTATAAAAGCGACACTTTTAAGTTGTGTGAAAAAGTGGGGCATGCCCAGCTTGAAAAGATTATCGCAGGTAATCTCCCCGACAAGTGTGCCGTCTTCTTCGCAAACAGGTACCGTGTCCAAACGCTGCTCATTCATCAACTGCGTCACTTCTTTCAGGGGCGTGCCGGGATTAACGATATGGGTAGGCGTACGCATAATATCCCGCGCTTTCAACACGACATCTTTTTCAACTACGTGTTCCTGAATGTAGGCATAGAAAGCAGACACACCGCTCTGCGCTAAGAAGGCGCTGCGCTTTTCCGGCGATGCAAAAATCCGTGCCGATTGGGCGATCAACTGAAGCGCCGTCTGCGGCTGATCTTCGGGAACCACAATCAAAAGCACAATAGAAACGGGTTTGCCGTCAAGAGAGCCGAAATCCAAGGGAGGATCCACAAGGGCCAAAGCGACCACCGGTTGGCTGAGCCCTTCAATGCGCGCGTGCGGAAAAGCCACCCCATGCCCTAACCCTGTAGCGCGTTCTTCTTCCCGTTCTTTTATTTTTTGCAACAACAGCGCCCTTGAAATATCGTGTTTTTGAGCTTGCAACACAGGACTGCCAAGCATACGATCCACCAATTGTGTGATCAAATCCCAACGATCAGAAACCTGCGGATGCAATAATACAAGGGTTTCATCAAAATAAGCCAAGGGTTTCATTACAAGAATCCAAATTAATTAGGAGTGAATAAGGTCAGAGCGGGGAGAACACTATAGAGTATATCACAGGCAAGGAAAAATTGTAAAATAGCAAGAAGAAACGGAGTAGAAAAATACCTTTCCCTTCACGTCAGCCTGTCTTGATAGAAAGAGATTAAAAAAAAGACTTCTCGCCTGCAATTTAATGACAAAACAAAGTTTTCTAATTTGATACAACACGACATTACTATAGATACAGAACACATACTTAAAGCTATTTATTTCCGTGAATATGGTTGACATTTTAGGTGTTATCAGATAGAATTAATGAGGTAATCGGTTACTTGATACATAATAACCATACGTCTCATAGAAACTGTAAAAAAGAACCGAATAAATCATTCTCCCGCTTACGTTGGGTACGGGCAAAAGGCATTGCCGGAAAGGAGTTAAAAAGTCCTCATCAATAAGGACAGAAGCCGTGAAGCTCAGTGGCAAAAAAAAATCAGCCTCAACGCTTTTCCGGTTGATTTCTTAATTTACCAGGAACATATTTTTTTTAGGATTTTTGATTTACTGAAAAAACAAATCGGCTGCATCAGCCAAATGGAAAGGAATGAGGAATGAAACACTTTGTGTATAGTCTGCTTTTTCTTGCAAGCGCAGCATTGCTTCTGCCTGTTGTAAACGTTTATGGACAAGCTTCGGAAACGTGCCCCGATGGCTCCCTGTTCAGTCAACCGCCCACCATAGGGACTGAGCCCCGCATTTGGGGAAATGATGGATTGATTGACACAGTGGTCTCTTTGGGACACCTCACGTATGCAGATATGCCGACTCCCTTTGACGACTTTACTGTGTCCGATGATATTGGACAACTTGTTTGGTGGGGTACGGAAACGGACCTCTACAAAAATCCGGGCGATCGCTTTGCTGACATCTTTTCCATCTTCTTTTACGAAAATGCGGCCACCGATCCGGTTACGCCCGGCGCGGTCTACAAAAAATATGAAAACCAATTGGTTACCAAAGAATATACGGGTAAGATATATTTATTTTACAAAATATATAAATATACCTTGACATTGCCTGAAGCTTGTGACTTGCGGGAAGGCTGGATTTCTATCAAAGGTGACCTTGCCGGCAGTGTGGATCCCACAGACCCCAACGATCCTGCTAAAGCACGAGGCTTTGTCCATATGTCCTCCTCTTCCGGCAATGAGATATTGTGCGAATATAGGGAAGATTACGATCCTTTCCGATACCGTACCGGCGATCGCTACGATCTTGCCCTCTGTTTATTGGAGGGACCGCCGCAAGTTCCTAATGTAGAAGGAATGTTGCTGCCTGATGCAGAAGCTGCCCTTGCCGATGTGGGATTAATCGTGGGCGCCATCACCTACGATTATAGCGGCTCTCTGCCGCAGGGTACGGTCGTGAGTAGCGATCCTCCTGTGGGTAACTTAGTTCCGGTCGGCGGCGCGGTAAACCTTGTCGTCGCAGCTGAACCTATTCTCGTTCCTTATGTAATCGGGATGACTGACAGTGACGCGGCAGAAGCCCTCGCCAATGTGGGGCTTACAGTCGGCTCGATAACGAAAATCTTTAGTGACACGGCTCCCGAAGACGAAGTTATCCAACAAGGCACTGCAGCGGGCACATCGGTCGCACCCGGCACAGCAATCGACTTAGTGATATCTCGCGGCGTTGAACTTCCAACTCCCATTGCTAGTTTCTCGGCGCTCTTCGTGTTGACAGGTGCTTTAGCCGGCGTTGGTGTTTTACGCTATCGAAAAAAGAAGTAACCTATTGCTTCTTTTTGGAGTCTTATCTTAAAATTTTCATGTTGAAGCGAAATTGCCGGATTGAACGGAGGTGATACCGAATCCTTGGCAACAGTTGTATCTTACTAAACGTTGTAATTTTTAATGTAGTACCAATAAAGTAGCCTACCCTTATTAGGAAAGGAATTATGCTCATGAAACGTAAAGGTTTTACACTTATTGAACTTGTGAGTACCGTATTGTGATCTATGTGGGGTTGTTATTCATCATGCAGCCAGCCCTTTTGCCCTTGTCTGGCGTAAATCGAGTTTTTCTCGCAGGAATTTTGTGAGGATTGGTTCGGAAAAGTTATCCGTGAATAAATTGGGCAGGGTATTTTGCAGGCTTATGGCGACCATTGCTTCGGAAGGGGCGATTCCCGGCCGGATGGTTCTGAAATAGGAACCGAAGGCGCCCAATACGAGTTCGGGGACGGTTGTTGCAAGCACGCACATGATACCCTGCGCTATCAGTCCCAGTTGTATGAATCGGTGATAGGCGTCGCGTTTTCTTCTGACGGCATCACGGTAGTCCGGTGATTTATGATGCATGTATTGGTCTTTACCTTTTTTGCTGATGGGCGTCATGTCTTTCATCCAGAAGTGATAGAGGAATGCTCCCACGACATGCAATGCGCTTTTGAAACTTACTTCAATCTTGAAGCGATACCCGTAGAGTTCAATGACTTGGCTTGGAGTAAGGGAAAGGTCGGTGGACATCAGTATCATCTTTCCCCTCGTGGGGTGGGCGACGGCGATAAACTGAACAAGTATGCCCACCGGACGCCACAACAAGTTAATCGCCCGGATGTGCAGTTGTACATCTGTTTCGCCGTAGACCGGGCTTGAGATGGTCTGCATGAGGTCTTCCCCTTCAAAGAGGCGGTTGAGTTTTACTTTTTCTCCGTACACGGTGGGTCTTCCCCTTTTCCCGGTATTCACTTTGGGCGCGGGCAGATAGGCGACGGCGTTGCTTCGCACGCGCGTGACCAGGTGGCAGCCTTGTTTCAAGAGGGGAACGATGATTTTCTTTGAGGCGTAGTAGGCATCGGCCACGAAATAAAAGGGTTCACCCAGTTCCAACGAATCGAGCATCTCCACCATCTTGTCCAGCAGTGTGCGTTTGCAGCGATTGGAGAAGACGATGCCTTCATGAATTCTGGCAATCAGCGGGATGCAGACAACACTTTGCATGCCGCGCACCAGTATCCCTGCCGCCTGGCACGAATGTCCCAGGATATAGGTTGGCTTCGTATTGGACTCGGAAGCCTGATGCAGGCGTTTTACACCGGGCATCTTTTTGCCTTCCTTGGGGACTTTTATGCCGTCGCCGGGCAGTACGGGTTTTCCGTTGAACCGCACCAGGTGCGGATGGTGCAGGAGTATTCGGGCGGTCCACAGTTGCGCAAGCATCTTTACATCCAGGGCGCTGCTGTGAAAGAAGTCAAGGATCCGGTCGTAACAGGGGGCCGTGAGTCCCAATGCGCGCACCATGCTGGTGACGCCCCACAGGTCCTGCCTGACGGAAAAGCCAATCAGCACTACGCACATCCACAAAAAAGTTCTCTTTCGCGCACAGGCGCCTCGCAACGGGGCGCACCACATCCACCAGGTATGCCACAGTCTCATCGTTTTGCTCTCCTGCTTTGGGTTGACATTTACGGCGGTGTAATGTATCATTATGATGATACATAAAACGTGCGATAATACCCAAAGGATGACAAAGGACGGAAAAATGGATAAGTGCAAACAGATTGAGCGCAAGATAGAGAAGATTAAAAGCGCACTCATGGAACTGGGCGATATGCGCCCGGGATCCCTCACGGTGCAAACGCGCAGTTGGGGCGGTGAATATAACCAGTTAAGCTATACGCATCTGGGAAAAGGCCGCACCGAATATGTGCCGCCAGAGCGCGTGCGCGAGGTGAAACGCCAGATAGCCAACTACCGTAAGTACAAGGAACTCACCCAGGAATGGTTGACTTTGGCTATCGAGTTGTGTAAAATCAGGGCCGACAATCAACCGAACGAATAAAAGAGAACTCGGTACTCACAAGTTATTGAACTGTTGGTCGTTATTGCGATCATCGGTATCCTTGCAGCGATTTTGCTGCCTGCCCTCGCCCGTGCCCGCGAAGCAGCGCGCAGAAAATCCTGCCAAAACAACCTCAAACAATGGGGCACCATCTTCAAGCTCTATGCCGACGAACAGAAAGACTACTGGCCGCCCATGCAAGTGACCAACCCCACCAAGGATGGTTGGCCCGGAGCTCCCGGTATAGCAGGTCTGTCTGATCATGGTATTGTTGCTGCCGGTCCTATGGTAACGGCTTGGTATCCAAACTACAACAGTGATCCTTCTATTTTGGTGTGCCCTTCGGACGCCGAACATTCCATTGATGACCTGAAAGACGACAACGGCGATTGGGACATCTGGAGAGATAAAGGACCTCGCAAAGCTGACGATAGCTATGCCTACATTGGCTGGATGTTCGACAAAATGGCGCATCCCTCTCTGCCGCCCACAGGCAACCTCTCCGCATTCTCTCAGTTAGCGCCCGGATCTCCCGGATCTACACTACTCGGATTCGACGTGCCGGCCGGTGGATTTGTAAACACCCAATTCGCAGCCGGATTGAACCGACTCCTCGAAACGCTCCTTGACATTATGACCAGCTCCGAACCCGCCGGCGTCTTCCTGCTTAAACAAGTCAACAAGGATTGGAAAGTGGCGCCCATCGGCGGCGTTGCCACCGGTAACGGCGGCGGAGACATTATCTATCGCTTGAAGGAAGGCAACGAACGCTTCCTGATTACTGATGTGAACAATCCTCAGACCAGCGCCATGGCGCAAAGCACCATCTGGGCCATGATGGACATGGTTGGTAATGCCAACAACGTGAAATATTTCAACCACGTTCCCGGCGGCGGCAATGTCCTGTTCATGGACGGTCACGTAGACTGGATTCCCTATGTAGCGCCCGCGCCCGGTCAAGATCACAGCGCGAGCATGGACCTTGGCGCAACGGCCCCCATCCTCCCGAGTATGGCGAACACCATTGCCTTGATGTTCTAAAAACTCTGACTTTTTAAACTGCATCTGCCCCGCGGCTTTTAAGTCGCGGGGCTTTTCTTTTGCTTGTGCCCCTCTCTGCCAACAACCTTGATACAGTTACCTTCTTTAAATTAATGTAGAGGGCAAGGAGAACGCTCGTCTTTTACAACGCCTTGAGCATGCAGAAGCTATTATTGATATCCCCCAAAAAGTCTCGGCGATGTTTGGACATCCCCCGACCGGCATCAAGTCCACCGCAGGGGATTGATCACTATGATTCGTGAACATGGTTCGAAATTGGGTATAGCCCCTTTGTGCCGTGCACTGAATATACCGCGCGCAACCATATATTGTCGCCGGCAGCGCGGTCGTGCTGGAGTTCAAGCTCAACTGCGCCCTAAACCGGCACGTGCGCTCAGCGATAAAGAACGCCAAGAAGTACCGGATATTTTGCACGCTCCGCGCTTTGTGGATCTACCCCCGGAGCAAGTCCATGCGACCTTACTGGACGAGGGTCGTTACGTGTGTTCTGCACGCACGATGTACCGCATTCTCAATGCCAAAGGCGAAGTTCGCGAAGGGCGTGATCAACTCAAACATCCGTTGTATGCAAGCCTGAATTGTTGGCAACAGGTCCTAATCAAGTTTGGTCGTAAGATATTACCAAATTTAAAAACCCCATGAAGTGGAGCTATTTTTACTTGTATGTCATCTTAGATGTCTTTAGCCGCTATACTGTGGGTTGGATGGTAGTGACTCGAGAATCAGCAGCCTTGGCGAAACGATTAATTGCCGAGACTTGTATTAAGCAGGAAATTGCACAAGAGCAGTTGACGTTGCATGCCGACCGTGGCTCTTCCATGCGATCCAAATGCATAGCTCCGTTGCTCAGCGGTCTGGGTATAACCAAGACTCACAGTCGACCCTATGTTTCTAACGACAATCCTTTCTCCGAGAGCTAGTTCAAGACCCTTAAGTATCGTCCTGAATTTCCGAAACGCTTTGGTTGCGTGGAAGATGCACGGAGATTTTGCGTGAACTTATTCACGTAGTATAACACGTGTCACCACCATTCCTCGCTTGGGTGCTGACCCCTGAAGACATTCATTACGGTCGTGGACCGCAGCGGGTCAAAGTTCGACAAGACGTATTGGATATGGCCTATAATCGGCATCCCGAACTTTTCGTTTGTAAAATGCCTCGGGCGTCGCTCGTACCTGAGGCCGTATGGATTAACCCGCCGGCGTTTAAGATTGACGATAAAGAGGAGAGTCAAATTGACAAAGTATCGTAAATAATGCAACACGGATTTCCAGGGCTAAACAAAAGCTGGCTCTGCCGGAGAGCTACCGGCCCGGGGATAACCCGGGGGGCTCATCAAGACGATGTGCCGGGAGTGAGTGGGGCAGCCAATTGGTACCTCACTCCTCCTCTTCAAACGCATATTGGATTGACAGACCCCCATGTCTTAAAAGCTCGCGCCCAAAGGGCGTAAAAAAGTTAAACCGGAGCGCAGATTGCTCCCTAAATAGTTACAGGAACTATCTCAATATCGTTGTCAGACTCCGTGACTATCCCGTCCATTCTGTCCATCCCGCTTATATGTTTCATACAAAAAAAGGCCGCCGACATTTAACGGTCGGCGACCCTGTTCTTCTCAATAACGCTGAGTGCGTACTATTATTTCTTCGTTCGTTTAAGTGCCTGTCGTCCTGCTAGGGCGGCTAAAGCGCTCAACAAGACAAGTCCAGCCACACCGGCAGCGGGCACTTCAGGCAACACACTGATGTAGCCGGCTTTTTGAATACCATCACTTTCCGTTTCCGTGGTCACCGTCAGCTGTACGGTGTATACGCCTGTGGCGAGATAGGTGTGCTGCGGATGCTGTTGATCGGAGCTGGCGCCATCTCCGAAATCCCAATTCCAACTGGTGAGTGCCTGTCCGCCTGCGGCCGAAAGATCCGCGAACTGCACGGACAAGGGCGCGGGACCTGAGGTGACACTTGCCACAAAATTCGCCGTTAAATTATCAGCAACACTGGTCTTGACAAAGTTCGTTTTCACTTCTTCGTCAGTGCTTCCATCACCCGCCGTCACGAGAAGGCGTACGGTATAGGCGCCAACATTGGGATATTCATGTTTGGGCGCCTGTTCAGTACTGGTCGCACCATCTCCGAAGTCCCAGTTCCAAGCGGTAATAGCAGCGCTTCCTGACAGCGACTGACTCGCAAATTGCACCACGAGCGGCGCTTGTCCTGTCGCGGGATAGGCGGTGAAATCGGCCGTAGGCCCGCCCGGTGTGGTTACGTTAATAAAGTTAGACAGCGTACTCTCATCAGAACCGATACTAGTTGTCACGGCTAACTGCACCGTATAGGAACCGGAAGCGGTATACACGTGTTCGGGGGTCTGTTCGGTGCTGGTTGCTCCATCACCAAAATTCCAGAGCCAGCCCGTAATAGGCGCGTCGCCGGGAGCAGAGAGATCCACAAACTGTACGGTGAGCGGTTTCAGACCGCTTGTCGGCACGGCGCTAAAGGCGGCTGTAGGTCCGATGGGCGGATTAACGGTGATGTAATTCGTGCGCACCCGCTGGTCGGCACCTGCAAGGGTGGTAACGGTTAAGCTTACCGTGAAGACGCCGGGATTGAGATAGGTATGACTAGGCGATTGTTGCGTGCTGAAGCCGCCGTCACCGAAATCCCATTGCCAAGCGGTAATCGCTTCATCACCGGGCAAGGATAAATCGGTGAAGACAACCGTGTGCGGGCTTCTTCCCGTATTAGGTACGCCCATGAAATTGGCGGAGGGGCCGCCGGGTGCCGTGACATGTACATAGGCATTTTTCACGAGCGTATCGGAGCCGTCCGCAGCCGTCACGGTGAGCGTAACCGCATATAAACCGGGGCTATTATAGACATGCACCGGAGCACGGACGGTATCGCCTTGTGAATCGCCAAAGCTCCACGTCCATGACTGAATAGGTGTCGAGCCGGGCACGGACATATCGGCAAACTGAACTTGTTGACCAATTTGTATGGATGTGGGCCAAGCCGTGAAATCAGCGATGGGCGGAACAGGGTCGGGCAAGGGAAGTACCTTGATGAAGCCTGCTGCCGTTTTCGTATTGGTACCGATAGCGGTTGTCACGGTTAAGGAAACCGTATAGGTGCCCGGCACTGTATAGCTGTGAGCAGGACTCTTTTGTGTGCTGGTACCGCCATCGCCGAAATTCCACAACCAATCTGTGATCGGGGCGCTGCCCGGCGTAGAACTATCACCGAAATGGACGGTCTCACCTACAAAAATGGTGTTAGGTCCGCCGCTGAAGTCTGCAGTGGGTCCTAAAGGCTCGGTAACAGAGACACAGGCAGTTTTCGTCAATATATGGGTGCCGATATCCGTCGTTACACTTAAGGACACGTTATAGACGCCCGCTGCCGTATAGGTGTGTACGGGGTTCTGGGCGTTGCTCGTAGCGCCGTCACCAAAGGCCCACTCCCAAGTGTGGATAGGCGACGCGCCGGGCAAGGACTGGTCAAAGAAGGATACGGCCAGATTATAGGCGCCGAAGGCGGGCGAAGCACTAAACAAGGCTATCGGTCCATCTCCGGGACCTGTACCGCTGGCATTGGGCACAAAAATATAGCTGCCCGCGGGCACACAGGTCGTCCACGTCTCTCCGGCATTTAACACGCCCTCTATCCCGCTTTCACCATCGATAGGTACCGGCGGATTCACACCCACAATCAAGGTGACATCGGCAATTTGACCGGAGGCATTCGTATTACGAATGACGACCTGATCATAATTTCTGAATGCAGACGTGCCATCTACCTGACGGAATACGCGGAATTCTAAATCGTTATTTATGGAAAACGCCGGCGCTTCGCTGCCGTCATTCCAGTATCCCGGCAGACACCAACCGCGTGTAGCGGCGCCGCCCTGTACATTAGGAATAATAGGCGTACGGGCTCCCAGCAAGGGATTGAATGCTGTGAGATAGGGATCGTGAGAAGTGCTGCCCCGTACCAAACCTGCCGTCGCGGCGGCAGGCATATTCGGCGCTAGGAGTGCAGAAGTCATGTTGCTGATAACGGTGACTGCACCATTTTGGTTGGGATTCATACCGGCCGCATTATCGGCGTTCACTTGGGCGTTGCCGCCAAATACAATGGAGCCATGGAGTTTGATCATTCCGGGCACAGCGTATCCACCACCGGCACCGGCACCACCGATACCGCCAACACCACCGGAACCGCCATTACCGCCTTTACCGCCGGAAGCGCCATTGCCGCCATTACCGGAAATGATGCCCAGTGAACCCAATCCGGCACCGGCACCACCGGAGGCACCGGCAATACCGGCCGCTCCTTCAGCAGGACCGGCAGGAGAAGCGCCTGCACCACTGCCGCTTCCGCCATTGGCACGTGCACCGGCAGCAACATTAAAAGTACAATGATTCGCAATATTAAGCAGACCCCGTGCAGAGAGTACAAAGGCTCCGCCGCCGTCCGCGCCTTTACCACCGATTCCGCCACCGCCGCCAGCCGCGCCGGTTCCGCCTTTGCCGCCAAGCCCACCTGTCGCTCCGGCATCACCGCCTGCGGGCGAAGCCGTCCATCCCGTACCCCAAGCAGAGGTGCCACCGCCGCCCGTTGTACGTCCGCCACCGCCGCCGCCGGCAGCCCGATACGCGCCTTGGCCAAAAATACCTTCAGAAGCGCCGCCTGCTCCACCACCGCCGCCGGAACCTCCCGCTCCGCCGCCACCGCCGCCACCACCGCCGCCGCCTGCGCCTGCAGCCAGATCCAGTCCATTGGCGTAAATATCAATATTTGCATAGAGGGCGTTACCGCCGGGTAATGCCGCGGTCCCGGGAGCGCCTGCGCCTGCTGCGGCAGGCGTTACGCCCGGATTAGAACTTCCGTTTTCACCATATTTTTGTGTAACACCGACGGTCACATCTTTGCCCAACCCGCCGGCTGCCTGCGCGCCTTGCGCGCCGCCAACACCGGCTGTACCTCCGGTACCACCGCTGCCGCCGCTGCCGCCGTTACCCCGAGCTGCTGCGAGACCAAAGCCCGGATTACCGGGGATACCGTCATTGCCGCTGTTCCCTTCCAATCCAGAGTCGCCGCCGCTTCCTGCATTACCGGCTAATCCGGGGAAGCCATGTTCTCCATTACCTTGGGCACCGCGGATTGTGTCTGCCCCGCCGCCCCGTCCGCCTTTACCGCCCGCGCCACCTGTGCCGCCTGTTCCTCCGACACCACCCGTGCCGCCGGAACCGCCCGTACCGGCTGTTCCGCCTTTACCGCCGCCCAAGCTGCCGGCGGGAATGGTCACATTGGCCGCCCAGTTAATATCGCTTTTTGCTGCGAGCGATAAGGGGCGGTTACCTGTCACATTAATGGTGACACCGCTTCCAACGGTAATATTGTCGAATTCAAACACGGCAATTTCCTGACCTGTCTCATAGCGCAGATCGGTGCGCGCTTCATAAACAGCGCTGCCAAAGCTCAGGCTGCCCGGTCCCGTACCGACATCACCTGTATTAATGGTAATGACGCCGCTATTCGCTATGAGATCGCCCAAACTGCCGTCACTGACATAAAAACTGCCTTCTTCGCCCGCGCCTTCCCCTTCGTTATTAATTAAAATACTTGCTCCGGCCGGCACCGTAGTTGTCCACGACGCCAACGGTGCCAGTTCACCGGACACACCCTCATGACCACGAATCAAACGAGGATGGTTGTCGTCCACGGTCAGCGTTAATTCTTGTATCGTGTTAGCTGATCCTGTGTTTTTGAGTACGATTTGATCGAAGCCTTCAAAAATACTGGGGAACTGCCAATAGGTAACACTGCCAAATACACCGGTCGGCGTCATGGCTTCCACTTCGCTTTGATTCCAATAGCCATCAAGGCACCAGCCATGTTGTGCGGGGCCGCCCTGCAAATTCGGAATAATCGGTGTATCTAAAAATACATAGGCATTAAAGGATTTCAAAAACTCGTCGTACTGATTGAAACCTTTGGAAACATTTGCTGTGCTGAAGGCGGGTTGGTTCGCCGCGCGCGCCGACGCCGTCATATTAGAAATGAAGCTAAATTTACCATTATTTTCTGGAGAGGAGCCACCGGCATTGTTCGCGACCACGCGGGGAGTTGCTGCGCCCGCTTGATCTACACGAATAACGCTTCCTGCGAATTTAACCATTCCGGGAGCGCCATAACCGCCCGTGCCGCCGCTGCCGCCAACACCGCCCGCGGCACTATCTCCGCCTCGGCCGCCTTTACCGCCTTTACCACCACCACCGCCTGCACCGCCGGTCAAGATATCGGTGAGCCATGAAGGCAGTCCGACTCCATTAAAGAGGGTACCGCCTGATGAGCCGCCTGCACCGCCTGCACTTGCATCCTGTCCGTCTTTACCGGCTCTGGATGCACCGCCGCCGGCTCCGTTACCACCGGTACCGGGCTCGGCAGCAGAAATATCAAAAGCTGCTCCCTCGGTTATGGTCAACAGACCGCGCGCTGCAAGGAGGATACAGCCGCCGCCGGCTGCGCCAACGCCGCCCTGACCACCTGCCCCTCCCGCGCCGCCGACACCGCCAAGACCGCCGGAACCACCGGAACCGCCGGAACCCGCATTACCGCCGTTTCCAAAAAGACCGCCTAAATCTAATTCACCATTGCTGCCGCCTTGACCGGCACTGCCGACAGCATCACTTCCTTGGACGCCCTGTTGACCGGCTGAACCGGATTTACCGCCGCCGCCGCCACCGCCTGCGCCCGCGCCGCCGACGCCTGTATTACCACCTGCGCCGCCGCCGCCACCCCCACCGCCAAAGGCCATGGCAGGAACAGGAATATTAACAATTGGAATAGTAAAAGAATCAAAGGCCGTACTGCCGCCGCCGCCGCCGCCGGTACCCCCTTGACCGCCGCCGCCACCGCCGCCGCCGCCGCCGCCACCCCCACCTGCGCCGCCACCACCACCGCCGCCGCCCGGTCCGCCTGCCAACATCAAAGACGCGGGATCAGCACTAAAGAGGGGCGCTTGTCCGCCGGCGCCTGCCGCGCCGGTACCGCCTGCCGTCGCATTGGTATATACATAATTAAGAAGGTTTCCGGTTCTTGCAGGATGGCCATCATCGCCATTACTGCCGCCTGAACCGGGCAAGCCATAGGTAATATTCACAGGCCATGAAACACTGGCTAATGTTCCGCCTCGGCCGTCAAGGAGTAACCCCCGTGTTCTATCGGCCAAAGCATCGCCGATAATGGTGGAACCTGTTCCGGGGACACCACCGGTCTGACCGGATTGTCCGCCTGCGCCGCCGAATTCAGCGGGATTGCCAAAACCTGCGCCTCCCCGCTGACCTGCTGCAGCGGCGACCTTACCGGAACCGCCTGCTGCGCCGGGTTGTCCTGCGCCGCTGCCAAGACCAAGGCCGCTGTCATTGCCGGGAGCAGAATTAGGATTAGCATCACCGCCCTTACCACCGGCACCGCCTTTACCACCGGCTCCACCGGCTCCACCGGCACCGCCTATACCGCCTTCTCCTGCGGGTCCACCTGCGCCGCCGCTGCCACCGCCCGCTACGCCGGCAGCAAGATCAAAAGAAGCGCCAACGGTCATATCACCACGGGCAGAAAGTACAAGGGGCCGGTTTCCCACAACGGTTACCGGAATATTTTGATCAATAAATACATTGTCAAAATCAAATACGGCAACGCCTTCTACCACGCGTCCTTTGTAGAGGTATCCGATGGGCGAAGCGTCCACCGTAAATAAGGGAGGACTACTGCCTGTGTTGATCTCAACTAAATCGCCTTCAATAACAATAAGATCCCGTAAGATTCCGTCACTCTCATAGAGGTCTAGCAAATCGCCCCAAGCGGCAGCAAGTACCACGGTGTGAAGAAAACATACTGTGATAACAACTCGTACTGTTTTAGGGACGGTATTGCCGGTGAAAAGAAAGCGTTTCATGATCTTGAATTCCTTAAGTTGCGGTACAATTGCAATGGAAAAAAATAAGGGAAGAAATCAACAATAATCCACGTCATCCTGTTAATATAAGTATACACGAAACAAGTTTTTAAAACATAAAATCTACGCTTTTTTTTCTCTTTATTGAGTGCAAAGAGGTGTTGCGTGATTTCCGAAAAAAGAGTAAAAAGCTCTAGGGGATAAGGAAGGAGGGGGCATAAGGAGATTAAGTCTTTAAACACCTGTTATTGGTTGGATCAGGCGCCGATGGTGCTGCTGAGCGTAAGCATAGGCAGAAGCATGGCAACTACGAGAAAACCAATGACGATGCCCATAATGACGATGAGCAAGGGTTCGAAGAGCGCTGTTAATGCCTTCACAGCACGGTCTACTTCCAGATCGTAGGCATCGGCAATACGTTTGGAAACGGAGCCGATACGTCCGCTCTCCTCACCAATGGCAAACATGGAGATAACCATGGGCGGGAAAAAGAGGGCGTCACGCATGGACTCGCTGAGACTTTCGCCTTCTGTGACGCCGGTGTGCAGCTCGCCTACACTGCCGCGTATGAGTCGGTTGCTCATAGTCTCTTCCGTGATTTTGAGGGAGGTCAAAACGGGCACACCATTATCCAGTAAGGTACCCAGCGTGCGCGTAAATTTTGCCATTTCATACTTAACAATCAGCGTACGCACTGCAGGTACGCGCAAAAAAAAGGCATCGAATCTTTTGCGTCCGGGCTCCGTTCGATAGTAGCGGATCAGCAAGACGATGCTCCCGATAATACCCAGCAGCACCGCCCACCACCAATGTCCCATAAAATCGCAGAGGCTCATAACCATGCGGGTAGGCAGCGGCAGTTCCGCATTAAAATCCTCAAATATTTTGACAAATTTGGGGAACACGAAAGAGACGAGAATAAAAATGGCCGCGGTTCCGATGATAAGCAGAAAGATGGGGTAAATCATGGCGGAAACGGCTTTGCCCCGCAATTCTTCTTCTTGCTCACCAAAGGCGCAAATACGCCACAGCACTTCTTCGAGCATGCCGCCCGTTTCCCCGGCACGAACCAAGCTGCAATACATGGGCGGAAATACTTCCGGATGTTTTTCCATGGCATCAGCGAGGCCGGAGCCTTTTTGGACATCATCGCGCAGTTGGTCGACAATCTTCGACAGCTTCGGGTTTTCGGTCTGATCTACCAAGGTGCGCAGCGCACGGGTAATCATCATGCCGGACTCGCTCAAATTCGCCAATTGACGAAGGAATACATTACGATCCTTGATGCGAATGCGAACAAGCGCCTCGCGCAGGCTGTCTTTGGTGCTTTGCTCGACCAAGGGCTCAACCCGTATGGGGAAAAAACCCATGTCGCGCAGACGCGCCACAGCGGCACGCTGATTTTCCGCTTCAATAACGCCTTTGGTGGTGGGACCCGGCCCCTTCTTTACCTCATACTCAAACTGTGCCATGAGCAACTTCGCTTTCCGTGGTAACGGTGTCCGTGTCTGAGGTGAGGCGTAACACCTCTTCCGGCGTACTTTCCCCGTTGGCAACACGCTGCCATCCTGAACGGCGCAAGGTTTTCATACCTTGCCGCAGTGCCTCTTGTTTTATCTCCACGGCTGTGGCACGGTCCACAGTCATCTGTTTGATTTTGTCGGTAAAGGTCATCATTTCATAAATGGCGATTCTGCCCCGGTAGCCCGTGTGGCGGCATGCCTCGCATCCCTCGCCGCGCTGAAATTTCACACCCGCAATCTCGGCGTCGCTGATACCGAATTCTGCGGCCACCAATTTCATGTCCGGTTCATATTCGACGGCGCACTGGCTGCAAATACGCCGAACCAAGCGCTGCGCAACAGATGCGATCATGGTACTTGAAATCAAAAAGGGCTCAATGCCCATATCGATTAGACGGGTCACAGCGCCGGCGCTGTCGTTGGTGTGCAAGGTGCTCAATACAAGGTGGCCTGTAAGACTGGAACGAATCGCCATTTCCGCGGTTTCATAGTCACGTATCTCCCCGACCAGCATGATATCGGGGTCATGACGCAACATGGAACGCAGCCCCATGGAGAAATCGAAACCGATTTTGGGCTGAACCTGCATCTGGGAAATACCGGAAAGCTGGTATTCGATAGGATCTTCAATGGTCAAGATTTTGCGGTCTATACTATTTAATTTTGCCAAGGCGGCGTAGAGCGTAGTCGTTTTACCGCTTCCGGTGGGACCGGTAACTAAGATGATGCCGTGGGGCCGGGTAATGTACGTATTGAAAAGGCGCATATCTTCGGGCAAAAAGCCCAACTGATCCATGGTCAACGCCATTGACGAGCGGCTCAGAATACGGATGTTCACAGTTTCCCCGTGAGGCGTGGGCAAAATGGAAACACGCAGGTCGTAGCGATGCTCGCCAAAAGCCGCCATAATCTTACCGTCTTGGGGCAAGCGCTTCTCGGCAATATTCAGGTTTGCCATGATTTTGATACGGGAAACGATGGCCGCATGAAAACCGCGGATGGAAGGCGGCGTCGGGGCTTGGTGCAAAATACCGTCAATACGATAGCGCACGCGCAAACTGTCTTCAAAAGGCTCAATATGAATATCGGTCGTATCCGACTGGATAGCTTCCAAAATCAGTTCGTTAACAAATTTGATGATAGAGGCGTCGATGGTATCGTCGCCGAGATCGGCGCCGACAGCAGTGCCTTCCAGAGTGAGAACAGGACCTTCCGCCTCCGCATCGATAAGGATGCGTTCCATCGTATCAGCGCCCACACCATATAGCGTTTTGGTGAGCCGCACAATCTCGCCCGGCGTGGTGACAACCGGTTCCACCCTGCGCTTAAGTACCAAGCGTATATCATCAAGCAGTTGCGGGTTAAGAGGATCGCTGATGGCAACGACTAAGGCGCCGTTACGCTCATTGATGGGTACAAAACCGTAATGGGTCGCAAAGCGGGCAGACGCTTTGGATGCGATGGCGGGATCAATCTCTTCGCGGGACAACAAAACAAAGGGCATTTCGCAAAATTCCGCCAGTATTTTATAAACGCTTTCTATCGATGCCAAACCCAGCTGCGGAATCACTTCCACAAGGGGCATCTGATTTTTGGCGGATTCTATACGGGCGCGCTCCAGTTTACTGTCGTCCAGGACGCCGCGTTGGAGCAGCAATTGTTCAAAAGCTTTGGGCTCGCGCACTACGATACACTCCGTGACTGTTATTTATCCATAGGTGGCAACAGCTAAGATACCATAAAAACAGGGGTCAGGGAAAAATATTAGAGAAGTGGGATGCTCGGCGCCGCTCATCTGCCGCGCAGTTAATCGAGGCGCGCCAAAGCTTCTTTCGCACGAAACGCCACATCAAGATGACGGCTTTCCGCCGCCTGCATGTAGCGTTGCCGCGCTTGCTCCGGATCATTCAGCAAATCGCAATAACAATTGCCCAACTCCAAGTCCACCCGATCGCGCGCAACAGGATGATCACAGACGCCGCGCACTTTTTTCAAGATCCCGACTGTATCGGAAAGATCCATATTGTTAGTTCGTGCCAAGACACGGCACATCTGGTTCAACGCTTCCTCTGCCCAAGGACTGTCCGGATATTCCACCAACAAGTTTTCATAACTGCGCATGGGATTTTCGGAACGGGCCGCAGTCTCCAGTTCACGGAGAGGTGTGAAGAATTGAGGCAGAGCAGCCGCTAAAAGCTGCATCCGTTTTTTATAGTACCAATTATTATCGAGGACTTCGCTGTGCTCGTCTTCCAAATGTTTATAGGTCTCGTAGGCACGATCGTAGCGCTGCAAATAGGAATATTCGATGTCGGCCAAGGTAAGAAGCGCGTCGGCATGCAGGGCATCATTGGGATAGTCATTAATAGCCTGCTCCAGTTGGTCGGCCGCCTCCTCGCTTTCTCCTCGTGCTACCTGATCACAGGCTTGTTGTTGGAAAAAGGCGAGCTGTGATTCCGGTTCTGCAACAGCCTTTGTCTCTTGGGTTATAACAGGGATATGCTCCGTGCCGGACAACATAAATACGGTATATACACTCACGCTCAGGATGACGAGGGCAAGCGCCGCGAAGGCATAAGAAAAGCGTCGATGGGAAACTTTCGGAGAATCTTCAGCATGGAGCCGCGCACGCAGCGCAGCCGTTAAATCCCAAGGTAATTCCTCTGTGGTCAAGGTGATCTGAGCCAGGCTTTGGCGCAAGGATTGGCGTTCCTCTTTCAGATCAGGGTACTGTTTCAGCAGGTATTCCAGTCTGTTCGCTTCCGTTTCACTGAGTGGCTCATAAAACTCTTGAGCAATCAAGGCCTCGGCTTCCCGTCTGCGCCCTCCTCCGATAAGGCGATCCTTTAGCGTTGAAAGAATACTGATCATGGACACGTGGACTCCGAGACGTTAGGAAGCATATAAGATACCCTTAGCTATTATCTGCCGGGGCGGCTCAGTTTGAGATACCCGCAAAATTTTATAATCTTATCAATCAAAGACGTGCCAAGACGCTTGGCGCAGTCTAGTTTATAAATCAGACTTGTATTGCTCTAACAAGTCGCGCAGTTTACGAACGGCTCTAAACAAATGCACTTTCACACTGCCTAAAGAACAATTCAACTCTTTTGCAATATCCGCCAAAGGCAAGCCTTCGAAATGGCGCAACATAAATACTTGGCGCTGCATGGGCGTTATTTGCAACAAAGCTTCTCGAATTCGATCTTCAATTTCTTGAGCACGAACCTGTTGGATGGTATCCATCTTTTCAGGCATAGACTCAATATGGGTCGTTTCTTCGAGAAAATCGCCTGCTAAAAACTCCGCTCTTCTGCGCTTTTTCTTGCGCAACACGTCAAAAGCATGATTGGTGGTAATGCGCTGCACCCAAGCCATGAAACCGCCTGTAGGCGCCCACAGATCAATCTTATTATGTACTTTGATCAAACTTTCTTGTGTTACATCCAACGCATCTTCACGGTTGCCGGTGACGCGATACGCAGCGGCATACATAGATCCTTGAAATCGACGGACAATTTCGTCGAACGCGGGCTCATGCCCTTTTTGCAGTAAGGCTGCAAGGGCTTCATCCGTCAATAAGGACAAGTTTTCAGCGTTGTTATGTTGCACTAGAAGAAACGTACTCCGGTATAGAAAGGTTTACCGCTCCGGGCCCACACGCCCTCCACCGCTAATGATATCACATCGCGGTCTTCGCGCTTGGCAATTGCTGTATATATACCTTCTTCCACGATTTTGTTCCCAAAATGATCGTTTTAAAGCATTTTAAAATTAGACGCAGGTCGATTCCCACCGGTTTTTTTAAATTTTCTATCGGGCGGAAGAATATGGCACAATAGATGATCAACACGCGGATCAAATCGATGTCGGGGTGTATTTTGGGCAGCCCATCACGCCGCGGAGCATTCTCCTATCCATTTTTAAAGGGGAAAGCGCCACAACAACACGGAGCCGTCGCCATGAACCATGAGGCCATGGAAAATACGATCGTCGCCCGGTGCAACGAGAATCATTGCAGTTTAGCCACAGCGGAATCTTGTACGGGCGGATTGATTAGTCACCGCATCACCAATGTGCCGGGTGCCTCTTCAATCTTTCTCGGCGGTGTTATTGCCTATGCCAATGAAGCCAAATCCGCCTTGCTGGGTGTTTCCCAAGCCCTTCTCGCAGAAAAGGGCGCTGTTTCCCAGGAGGTTGCGCTAGCCATGGCACGGGGCGCGCAACATCGGTTTCACAGTGATTATGCAGTCGCCGTCACAGGCATTGCAGGCCCCGGCGGCGGCAGTCCCGAAAAACCGGTGGGAACGGTCTATCTTGCCGTTGTAAGCCCCACATCCCGGCGTGTAATTCATCGTTTATTTGTCGGCGATCGCGATGCGATCAAAGTCCAAACAGCCGACGAGGCGCTTAACCTACTATCGGAATTAATGGATTGCTCATGAGTGATAGCTTTGTACATCTTCATCTACACACCCATTACAGCCTGTTGGACGGACTCACGAAGCCCGCTGAATTATTAAAACGCTGTGCCGACTATAATATGTCCGCCTGTGCCGTAACGGATCACGGCACGATCTTCGGTCTTTTGGATTTTTATTTACAGGCAAAAAAAACCGGGATCAAACCTATTTTAGGCTGTGAAGTCTATGTAGCGCCCACCAACCGCTTCGACAAGTCCGCGAAAAGCGGGAAGTTTGCATCGAATCATCTGCTGCTGCTCTGTGAAAACGAACAGGGATACCATAATCTTTGTAAATTGAGCACCCATGCGCATTTGGAAGGATGGCATTATAAACCCCGGGTAGACAAAGAACTGCTCGAAGAATACCACGAGGGATTGATTGTCGGCACAGCGTGTTTGAATGGGCGCGTGCCGCGCATGCTCTTGGAAGACAGACCGGAAGAAGCAGAAAAAGAGTTGGATCAGCTCATCGGTATTTTTGGGAAGGACAATGTCTTTGTTGAGATGATGAACCACCACATGGAGGAACAGGAAAAAATCAATCCTCAATTGTGGGAATTGGCCCAAAAACACGGACTCTTGGCAGTCGCCACCAATGACAGCCACTATCTCGATCAAAAGGATGCAGAAGCTCACGACGTGCTCTTGTGTCTTCAAACCAAGAGGATCTTGCAAGACACGGATAGAATGCGTTTGCCCAATGATAGTTTTTCCTTGTTGACTGCCGAAGAAATGAAAGGCCGCTTTGCACGGTGGCCGGAAGCAATCGAAAATTCTGTGCGGATAGCGGAACGCTGCAACGCTACCATTCCGACGGAGCTTAAGCTAATACCTCATTATGTGACGCCGAAGGGAGAAGACACAGCACAATATTTACGGGATCGCGTATTTGAAGGGCTAGAGATGCGTTACGGCAGCCCGGTTCCGGGAGCCGTTCGCGAACGGGCAGAATTCGAATTAAACGTCATCGAAGAAATGCAGTTTGTCAATTACTTTTTGGTGGTGTGGGATCTTGTTGATTATGCCCGTAAAGCGGGAATCCCTGTAGGACCCGGCCGCGGCTCCGCAGCGGGAAGCGTCATCGCCTATGCCCTGCAAATCACCAATCTTGATCCACTACGCTATAACCTGCTTTTTGAACGTTTCCTCAACCCTGAACGTGTCAGTATGCCTGACGTGGATATTGATTTTTGTGTGAACCGGCGCGAAGAATTAATTGAGTATTTGCGTGAGAAATACGGCGCTGATTGTGTCAGTCAAATTGCTACCTTCGGACACATGAACGCAAAAAATGCGGTGCGGAATGTGGCGCGTGTGCTGGGTATCTCCATACAGAAAAGTAATGAGATCGCGTCTTTGATCCCCAATGATATTGCCATAACCTTGGATGCAGCACTGGAAAAAGAGCCAGAACTAAAGAAACGTATTGACAGTGAACCTGAGACAGCCCATTTGTGGCATCTCGCGACACGTGTGGAAGGAACCATTAACCACCTTGGAAAACACGCAGCAGGAGTGGTCTTGTGCGATCATCCGTTGACCGATCACATCGCCTTGTACAAACCTGCTTCGAACGACGTCGTATCCACCCAGATTGAAATGAAAGGTGTTGAGACGATCGGCTTGTTGAAAATGGATCTGTTGGGGCTGCGCACGCTCACCATGATCCATGACACCGTGCGTCTGGTCAAAAAATACTACAAAAAAGACGTGGATATTGATCATATCCATCTTGACGATGCGAAAACCTACGCGTTATTGCGCAGCGGCGCCACGACAGGCATCTTCCAGTTGGAAAGCGCGGGCATGCGCGATATTGCCAAACGTATCGGGCTGGAAAGTATCGAAGAAATCAGCGCCTTGGTGGCCCTCTACCGCCCCGGTCCCATGCAGTTCATTGATACCTATATTCACAATAAACACCATCCTGAAGAAACGGAATATAATCCGCCCACCATCAAATCCGTGTTGGAAGAAACCTATGGTATCCCCCTTTATCAGGAACAGGTGATGCAGCTGGCGCAGCTCTGTGCTGATTTCAGTTTGGGCCGTGCCGATATTCTGCGTCGTGCTATGGGGAAAAAGGATAAACAACTTCTTGCCGATCAGAAAAAGGACTTTGTGATCGGCTGCAAAAAGAATGAGATCAACAAAAGTTTGGCGGAAGATTTGTGGAAACGTATCGAAACCTTTGCCGGCTACGGCTTCAATAAATCCCATTCAATGGCCTACGCTTTTGTTGCCTATCAAACTGCCTATTTGAAGGCCAATTATCCGGAAGCCTTTATGTGCGCGTTGCTTACCAGCGAAATCGTGAATCCGGCGAAGACCGCCTTTTATATCGATGAATGCCATAATCTGGGTATTACCGTCTTGCCGCCCGATATTAATTTGAGTGAGGAGAGTTTCTCCCTGGAAAATAACGCGATCCGCTTTGGATTGAGTGCCGTCAAAAATGTAGGCGAGACACCCTGCAAAAATATTGTTGAAGAACGGAAAAATAACGGACCTTATAAAAATATCTTTGATTTCTGTATCCGATTAAGCGGCCAAAGCATAAACAGCCGGTGTTTGGACAGTCTGAATAAAGCCGGCGTTTTTCTAAGTACGGGATGGAATCGCAATCAAGTCGAAAAAACCATGGATCAAGCCATAAGCTTGGGCCAATCCATGCAGCAAGAACGCGATTCCGGTCAGACTTCTCTTTTCGATATGACCGATGACAGCAGTGATATTGATCCTTATACGAATAAGCCGGATCTTCCCGAATGGGAAGAATCTGACATACTCAAACATGAAAAGGAGATGCTGGGAGCCTATGTTAGCGGTCATCCGCTGCGCGCCTATGAAAAGATGATTCATGAGCTAACCACCCTTGATCTGGGTACTTTTAATGAAATGGAAGGGGGCGCAGAGCTCACCGTCATCGGACTGATCTCGGAAGCAAAAAAAATTTACACTAAAAAAGGGGACGCCATGGCCTTCCTCACCTTGGAAACCTTACAAGGCCCCTGTGAGATCATCGTATTTTCTCGACTCTACGCCGTTAAAAAAGAGCATCTCATCGAAGATAGCATTATAGCGTGTCAGACCACCGTGAATATTCGAGACGAAAAACGCACCTTAATTGCCGAAAACCTTTTCCCCATCAGTGAGGCAGAAACCATGTTGACCCGCGCCATACATGTGCGCTTGAAACCGGAACAACAAGAAGAAGATACTATTCATCAGCTTGCTATGATCTTAGGCAGTAGTCACGGTTCTAACGATGTCTTTTTACATTGTCTCTATCCTGCTGCTCATGGTGAAGTGGTGATACACGCCACCAGCGCGTGTCTTGCTGCCCATACAAAGCAAATCCGCGATGAAGTGGAAGCGCTGCTCGGTCCCGGTTCTTATTTTTTATCCTCAGGTAAAGATTTACCTTCTCATCGACCGGCGCCGATCCCTGAAGATAATACGCCCCGCTATGGCTATCAAAAATAATCTGAACCTCATAAAGACTTGGAAGAACAGAAGTATGCCCTCAATCATTTCCAGAGAAAATCATGATTCTTTATCAACTGCACTTGTAACCCATGCCGTTGAAAAAATGAAGAAAAGGAAAGCCCTTTTTGCTTGGTTGTCCCTCCCAATCCATGGCGGCTTCTTTTATGCGGCCCCCCTTGCAGCCCTGCTCTTTTTTGCGGGATGCGCCACCACGAAGAATACAGACCGTGTGGACAAAGAAGTCTATCAGATCATTGAAGAAAAAAGTGCCGATGTGCTCGGTGCCGACAGCGGCTTTTCCTTAGAACCTACCGATGAACCCATCGAACTCCAAACGCTTCCCAAGCTGGAAGAGGAAGATACCACCTTAGGCAATGCGGTACACGAAGATATGGGTACGCCTATTGTTTCGCTTGAAAAGGCGATTATGCTTGCCGTACAGCAAAATCGCTCCTATCAAACAGCAAAAGAAAATCTCTATTTGCAAGTCTTGGCTTTGACGCTGGACCGACATCGCTACACCCCTATCTTTTCGGGAAATTTGCAGGCGGCACTGCGGGGAAGTGCACGTGAAGTTACAGAACCATCCCTCTTCCCGGAAACGATGGCCGGAATCGGCGGCATCATTAGCGAACTTGAACAACTCACAGGAAGCCAACAGGAACTGCTCCGTGCATATGCCAATCTTTTTCGGGAAAGCGGCGATATGCTCGGGCTGAATGAACCGACAACGACCTTGATCCATGAACAGCGGATTACGGGCGGCACCACCATAGGCGTGGATCGGCTGATGCACGGCGGCGGTAGAATCGCGGCGTCACTGACCACCAATTTCTTACGATTTTTGACCGGCAGCCCACGGGAAAGTGCAGGATCCGTTTTGGGACTCGCATTCACCCAACCTTTACTTGAAGGGGCGGGCAGCGCCATCGCGGCAGAACGATTAACCCAATCGGAACGCAATGCCCTCTACGCGCTGCGTACTTTCACCCACTACCGAAAAGAATTTACGGTCAATGTCTGCACCGCCTATTACAATGTGCTCAAACAACGGGACGTCGTACGTAATACGTGGACCAGCCTTCAAAATTTCATGTTGAATGTGGAACGTGAGCGCGCCTTCGCACAAGAAGGACTTCGTACGCAAGCGGAATTGGGGCGTATGGTACAGTTCCAATTGAACAATGAAAATGAATATGTGAATGCTGCACGGCGCTACCAAGAAGACTTAGACGAATTTAAGATTATGTTGGGCCTTTCCACAGAAACAGCGCTGATCCTCGACAATAACGAACTGGATACGCTTCGTGAACAGGGACTTAACCATCCCCAAGTGAATCTGGAAGAAGCCATTGAAGTAGCGTTGGTGTCGCGCCTCGACCTCTATAACCAACGAGACCGCGTTTTTGACGCAGAACGGAAGCTAAAAGTGGCTGCCAACGCGCTGAAGCCCGGACTGGATATTGTAGCAGGCGCACAAACCGCCTCGTTAGGGGAAAGTACGCCTGCTAAATTCGACTTTGACAGAACGGAATGGTACATCGGTCTGGACGTAGATCCACCGCTCGACAAGAAAGCGGAACACAACGCCTACCGCTCCGCACTTATAGATCTTGAACGGGCAAGCCGTGAAAGTTCTTTGGCACAGGATACCATCAAACTGGACGTGCGGGCGGCATGGCGTAATCTCGAACAGGCGCGGCGCAACTATGAGGTCGCGCAAGAAAGCGTCAAGTTGAGCCAACGCCGTGTCGATGAACAGCAATTGCTGTCTGAATTAGGACTGTCCACGGCGCAAGACCAAGTGGATGCGCAGGATGACCTTATCCGGTCACAGAACAGCTTGACCTCCGCGCTCATCACGCATACCCTTGCCCGACTCAGCTTCTGGAGAAACATGGGGATCCTTTACATCAGCCCCGAGGGACTGTGGAAAGAGATCGAATTGCCTCAATAACTGTTTCTGCGATGGGAGTTGTGTGCACGCGCAGTTTTAAAAAACTAGATCTATTTCGCTTTGGACGCTTTATTTCTGTTGCCGTTGCCATTCTTATGGGCTTCTACGACACGATCGCTTTCCAAATACGCAACGTGTTTGTTCAGCGCATTCAGGTACGCGTGGATGGCCGCCTCAACGATATCTGTGCTGACACCGTTACCACGGTATAAACGGTCGTCGAAACGAACCATGACGTAGGCTTCACCCAAGGCGTCTTTACCTGGCGTGGTCGCGCGGATTTCGAATTGTTCCAGTCTGCCGGTGAGCCCTGCGATCTTTTCGATGGCTTTACAAGCGGCATCAACAGGACCGTCACCGGTGGCGGTTTCTGTATCGACCTGATCGCCGTGGCGCAGTTTCACCAACGCAACAGTAGGATCCACGCCGGAAGCACGCAATTGTTCCAGATAATAGGTTTCCAGTCCTTTATCATACATTCCGACAATGAGCATACGCAGATCATCTGTATAGACTTCTTTTTTCTTGTCCGCCAGATCAATGAACAGATCATAGAGCTGATCAATTTCTTCTTCGGTCAAGTCAAAGCCCAGATCCTCACTGCGTTTGGCTAAACCGGCACGCCCGGAATGTTTGCCCAGTACGAGATCGCTCCGCTCACGACCCACCGATTCAGGGGTCATAATTTCGTAGGTTTTGGCATGAGCGAGCATTCCATGTTGGTGGATGCCGGATTCATGGGCGAAAGCGTTGCGTCCCACAATCGGTTTGTTGAAGGGGATGGTCAGCCCCGTGATCATGCTCAACACGGTGCTTGACGAGGTAATTTCTTTTTTGTTGATACCGCATTCGAAGGGGAACTGATCTGAGCGTGTATGGATTGCCATGACCAATTCTTCGAGCGCCGTATTTCCTGCCCGTTCGCCGATGCCATTGACAGTACATTCAATTTGTCGTGCTCCGCCCTGGATGGCGGCAAGTGCATTGGCAACTGCCAAGCCCAGATCATTATGGTTGTGGGAGGAAAAAATGACTTTATCTGCGCCGGCCGCGTTGGCGATGACATAGCGGAACATTTCCCGAATCTCGTCGGGTGTGGTATAGCCCACCGTATCGGGCAGATTAATAACATCTGCGCCCGCTTCAATAACGGCGGAAACGACTTCAACCAAGAAATCGGGGTTGGACCGGGTGGCATCTTCTGCAGAAAATTCAACGCGGGGAAGCAGGCTTTTTGCTAAACGCACGGCAGCAACAGCCGTATCCACGACCTGCGCTTTGCTCATCTTCAGTTTGTATTCCATATGGATGTCAGAAGTAGCCAGAAAGGTGTGCAGTACGGGGCTTCGCGCATGTTCCAGCGCTGCAGCGGCACGTTCAATATCTTTGTTTAACGCACGGGCGAGTGCGGCGACAGAGGACTTTTTAACGGTCTTGGCAACACGCACCACACCGTCAAACTCATCTTGCGATGCGATGGGGAAACCGGCTTCAAGAACGTCTACACCGAGACGGTCCAGTTGTTGTGCCATTTGGATTTTAGCGTTCACATCCATGCTCGCGCCGGGAGACTGCTCGCCATCTCTCAGGGTAGTATCAAAAAGATAAATTCGGTTCGACATAAGACCTTTTCTCCGTTATATAAAGGGAATATTATGGGTTATTGAATGGGGTTGGTTGGGATAGAACTGAAAAGTACGTCAGCCGTCCGGCAGATGAAGAAAAGGATGGGCCCGTTTAACAGGAGTCATCTCGGGTTGATTCGCAATAGATACACTCCGAGATACAGGTTATTAGGGTTGGTTCCGGCCTTTCCCGCCCTGCCGGATCAAAGAAGTTGGTGGCCCGGGCGATTGTTACGCGCATGTTTTGCGTAGTCGCCGGGCGCTGGCACCTCCGAACCCCACACAGAAAACACATGGGCAAACACGTCGGCTTGACCACCGTGTACCACTTTATTTTCTGTTTTTCTCATTGGGGATTTTCCTGTGACAGTTAAATAAACACTTCCTCAATAGCATCAGACATAGTCAGTATACCATGAAAAGCCCTTGAACTTCATCTTCTTATTGGGTTCAAGGAGCCGCTGATCTACTGCATAACGAACATATCTTTGACGCTGAATATTCCGATGCCAAGAAAAGTTCTTCCCCGATTCTAAGGCTCTCGTGTTTTGAGAAAGGGGGCGGATTCAAGGTTGAAATGCAACCGGTCCAAAAAAAGAGGACATCACAGAGATCTTCGGTACAATAGTTCTGTTCAAACACCCGAAGGAGTCCATAATTGAACCGATGATGAGATTGTATCGAAAAGAGATTATTATAATTGGGACGGGTGTTTCGTGCAATTCCTTGTTCATTTAATATTGCTTAGTTTTTCTTTGAACTTTTTAAGAATCTTTTGAGTGATATGTCTTGGATTTGTTTCGTGAATTGTTTGAGCGATAGCTTCCGCAATATTTTTAGGAATACCACCTGCGTCACACAACTCTACGAGTAACTCCAGCCCCCAAAGAATCGGGACGCCGTCAGTCTCACAAAAACGTCGAAGAATGCGATCATTTGTTATGCACGTCAAACCATGACGCTTTGCCGTCAATAAGCACAGCCTATCCTGAAATGAAATAGAATTGACTTCACTAGCGGCGCTATATATATCTTCGATTTCTGGGTCTATGACTAATAGACCAAGTTCATAAAGTTCGCTCGTTTCGTTAATTTCACGAAGTTCTTCGACAACCTGAGATATCACATACACTTCACCGACATACTCCGGTATGAGATGCAGGACAGTACGATCGGCATGCAAAAAGTCGATCAAGACACAGGCATCCATTATCATTAATCGTGTTGTCTTTGCGGGTCCCCTCACTTTAAGGCTTTCCAACAGATAATACGTTCTTGCATTTCCTCTACCGAAATGCGAAGCAATTCTGCGCCGCGGCCGGTGCTGATCTTGTCGCTTTCTATCGCTTCGCGAACAAGACGACTAAATCGACTTTCTCGGAAGTCATAGCGCCGCAGGCCAAAAGGTTCTGCGTTGTCAATGCCCTTAGGTTCTTCTTTGTAAGCAAGTTTCCGGTTAAACCGCTTCTCATATGCAACATTAAATCTGGGCCAAATAGACTTATCGACGATTTTCGACTCTATGAGTCGGCTAAGAATAGTTTTGTAACTCACGTGAAATATACCTTTCACCTTGAGCACTCGATCCACAAAATCTAAGCCGGCGGCATTCTGCCATTCCTTATTGAAACCTTCTTCAGGCAGCAGGAAATAGCCTGCAAAATGATTCGCTTCCTTTTCTTCTTCTTTATTTTCCTCAGACTGTATACTGTCATAAGCACCCGGATGTAACAAAAGATGTCCAAGTTCGTGGGCAGCACTAAAAATACGACGTTCAACGGAAATACGTCCCCAAACATTTACAGCGACAGCTGGTCCACCGTCTTCTTCACCTATGGACAGACCGAAAAACTTATCTGAAGCCTTGGAAAGGGAAAGTACCTTTACACCTGCGCTTTCCAAGAGACCGCAGATATCATGTATCGGTTCTGTGCTGTTAAGCCCCAGATTTTGCCGACATTGCCGTGCCATTTCAGATCTATCAAATTTGTTCGCGTGATTGCTAATATTTGACAATGCAAATGGGATACGATTGTCCAGTAATTCTTCGAGCCAACAGAAATCATCCAGCCAGCGAGATACTTCCGCCAGTATATTCGTGCGGTTCTGCATCCGCTTTGAACTTCGAAAGCGAACAGTCTTGAGTTCGCGCGTTGGTATAAAAAGATCTTGCAAGCGCACTTCCAATGCACGAGCAATAGCCTGGACCGTATTGAAGCGAGGCTCGTTTTTGGCATTCTCGAGATTTTTTATCGTAGGTAGAGAAAGACCGGTCTCGCGTTTGAGATCGGCTTGACTCAGTCCTTTCTCGGTACGAAGTCGTCGAAGGTTATTTGCGAGTATATTAAGGTTCATGATGAGATTCTCTCTAGACACCTTGATTATACCATATAGCAAGGTTTTGTCAAGTGGTATTGGTGTGCCCCCCGTAAACTGGTCCATGTATAATGAGAGTTTCGCATCTGCCCTTCGGGCAAGGAGACTTGATTATGTCGAAAAGGAAACGTCACAATCCGGAACAGATCGTTCGCAAAC